>OCGZ01000036.1_pt1 | contig 155918 bp, 84 predicted proteins | sample 1538711 | NCBI WGS metagenome assembly OCGZ01 (sample SAMN04571720, study PRJEB22368) | human gut metagenome | biome: human gut; material: stool | host: Homo sapiens | place: Luxembourg | collected 2012-08-17
GTCGGAAAACGAAAGTAGGAGGAAAACTTCTACTTCGTTTTCCTCCTACTCGATTTCTGTCATTTAGGCTGGATAGTGGCTAATCCGCATTCTTTATCTTTCTGTTTTCCATGTGCCGATAGTTCTTGTCGCACTATCAAAGTTTACCCCCACTTTTATTATTTTCCAGTCTCCTACCTGATAGGGAATGGCATACTCCTTACTATTAATCTGCGCCAATGCTTCTTCTGGTGTACCGTCCACTTTAAATTCAAAGACATAAAGGGTATCTTGTAATTTTACGATGGCGTCAGCCCTTCCGATAGCTGTATCTACTTCCACATCTATATATTGTCCCATCAGCCTGAAAAATAGATAAAAGATGGTTTGGTAATGTTTCTCTTCCTTATTATTTAACTTATTAGGGATAGAAGCGAAGAAGGACTTCAGTCTTTCCAAACATTCATCCAAATTTCCGGCACGTAAGTCTTTAATAAATGATACTATATAAAATGTATTCTCTCGTGCGGGTAAATGCACATAAGCAGGCATAAGAGATTCGAGAAATCCTTTCCTGACCTCCTTGTTGGGGTAAGCTAGTGTATAGAGCTGAAAACTCGGGTCATATCCTTTAATAGTGAGATAGCCGCTTTGATAAAGTACTGGAAGAGGGTCGGTAATTCTATTAGTGGGAGCATCAAATTGTTCTGCTGTTGCAGTAGTGTCATCCAACTCACGGATATCAAAGTTACTTTCTTGCAGGAGATCTATCAAAAAAGTGGGAGTACCGGTAGAAAACCAAAAATTGGAATACTTCTTTTGTGCGAAAGCATTGAACAGGCTGAATGGATTATAAATATCCTCGCTATTTTCACTAAAATGATATCCGTCATATTGTTGTTTCAGATGAGTACAAGCTTCTTCATATGTTTCGTTATTGGCTTGAGCCATCTGTTCAATATCGATTTGCAGTGTGTGTACCTCTTGTTCGGTAATGCCGCATATAGCGCTATATTCATCCCACATACTGATATTTTGCAAGTTGTTCAGTTCGCTAAAGATACTCATTTGACTGAATTTGCTGATACCTGTGATAAAAAGAAAACGGATATATTGGCCTTGCGCTTTCAAAGGGCTGAAGAAATCGCGCATAATATCACGAATTTCCATTTGCAATTCTGTATTGTTATTACTGTCCAGCATGGGAGCATCATATTCATCTACAAGTATCACAACCGGCTTGCCGGTCTGTGTATATGCGCGTTGTATAATCCCCTTTAAGCGAAGGCTGAAAGTCGTTTCTCCTTCTTCGCGTCCATATAATTTCTCCCATTGCAGTAACTGGTAATTAATGACGGCTGCTAACGCTTCGGCAGTCATATATTTACTCACACTGAAATCAATATGTAGCACCGGATAAACCGCCCATTCTTTTTCCAGAGTTTCCATTGCCAATCCGTCGAACAAGTCTTTCTTTCCGGAAAAATAAGCTTCGAGTGTAGACACTAGCAGACTTTTCCCGAATCGTCGGGGACGGCTTAAAAAATAAACCTTATTTGTGTTTGTCAAACGGTAAATTAACTCCGTTTTATCAACATACACATAACCATTATTTCGCAAATCTTCGAAATTCTGTATTCCTATCGGGTATCGTCTGAATCTCTCGTCCATCTAAATTACATTTTTATATGAAACATAGACAAAGATAGAACTAAATAGGGGAAAATCAAAGATCAAAAAGTATATTGTTGTTTTCTTCCATTTTTATTTTCGTATTTCTTTTCACATAACATATTCTTGGTATCTTCCCATATTAGGATACGTTCTTTTAGCTCCTCACCTGTTTTATTTCTATTTGTGTATATATCGGTCTTATGGTGAAAAAAGGATCTTCTTTAAAAAAAGAATATTTAAGCAGTCAGGAAGACGCTAATGCCAACATCATATAAATATAGAATGAAAAAGCTTCGGCATTTGTAACTATGATATTTACTCTTTTTATGAATTGGATGGTTTTGTGATTAAATTGAAGCTGTCTTGATCTTAAACTGGTTATTTGGTAACTTTATTGAAATTTGATGATTCATTATGCTATTGTTATCATGTTTGTTATTGTCGATAAACTAGAGAAAAATAGCCTCCCGATGCCTCTTTTATTACTTTTTTGCCGGTGATAAATAAGTTCCTCGGTGAGGAAAGAGTCGTTGGTTTAAAAGGAACATCCCGTTGGTTTTAAACCAACGAAGGTTTTGTTGGTAAGAAAAGATGCATATTTCACGTACCTTTATGTAATATTAGTCTATGTTTCTGCATATTATTACACTTATTTATGCGAATTATTTGCTGGTTCACTATTTTTTGATCAACTGAATTTCTAATATAATCTTAAAAATCGAACATTGCTGTCTCTTTTTCAAATTTGGTATCAGATGAAATAAGACAATTATTGAAAATTAATTGAAAAAGAATAAATCTTTAAACTTTTATTCCTTACTTTGTTATTTATACAGATATATATCAAACTTAAACTGGAAAGATTATGAAAATAAGGCAGATTTGTATGCTGGTGCTGTTATGTCTGGGAGTGATTCCGGCAGTGCAGGCACAAACTTACGACAAATTATGGAAACAAGTGGAGCAGGCAGAAAAGAAGAGCCTGCCTGAGACTGTGATAAAACTGACTGGCGAGATTTATCAGAAAGGGGAGAAAGAAAAGAACTCTCCACAAATGCTGAAAGCGTATATGTGGCGGATGAGATACCGGGATATGCTGACCCCAGATAGCCTGTATACGAACCTGAATGGTTTGGAACTGTGGGCAAAGCAAACTGACCAACCCATGGACCGAGCTGTATTACATTCGCTGATAGCCGAGATTTATTCAATGTATGCTTTTAACAATCAATGGCAACTCCGGCAACGGACAGAGATTGTAGGTGAAGCTCCTTCGGCAGATATGAGGGAGTGGACAGCAAACATGTTTGTAGAGAAAGTGAGAACAAACGTAAGGGAAGCAATGGCGGATTCCGTACTATTGCTTAACACATCTTCACGTACTTATATTCCTTTTGTTGAGTTGGGCGAAACAAGTGAATACTATCATCATGATATGTATCATCTGCTGGCTACCCGCAGTATTGTAGCTTTGCAGCAGGTAGCGGGATTGGATCGTGCCACTCCGGTGGAAGATATTTCGGAAGATTCGTCTGCTGAAAAAGAATCTTCGGTGAAACAGGATATTATAGCAATTTATGGAAATATGATTGCTGCTTATAAAGCATCCGGTTTGAAAGAAGGCTATGTGTTGACAGCGCTCAGCTATTTAGAGTGGAGACGGGATTCAGATAGAAACATCCGGTCTTTCGAACTGAAGAAAGGATTGTCGGGATTAACAGAAGATACCTACGTTACTGCACTGAATGAACTGAAAAGCAGATTTAAATCAGAGAGTATTTGTGCTGAAGTTTATTTGGCCCAGGCTCGCTATGCGATTGAAAAAGAACAGCAAACGTCAGCTTTGCAGCTTTGTGATGAGGCCATCCGTTTATACCCCGGTTATCGTAGAATTAATGCTCTGAAGAATTTGCGCGAAGACATCCTGTCACCGTTTCTGAATGTAACTGCGGCTGCAACAGCTTTCCCTGGTGAGGAAATCGAAATAAGAGCTTCGCACAAGAATCTGGATGGATTTACACTTCGTCTTTATCAGGCAAAGAAGTTGATAAAGGAACAGCACTTTGCAGTTCTTCGTCCCGAAGACTACCGGACGCAGGATACGGTATTTACCTTTAAAGCGCCGGAAGTCGGACAATATGTAATGCGTATCGTTCCGGATATTCGTGCCAAGAGAGGCAGTGAAAGCAAATTCAATGTGACACGTTTCAAAGTATTGACCTGCCGTTTGCCGGGAAATCAATATGAGGTAGTGACGCTGGACGGGCAAACGGGACACCCTATACCGAACGCGAAAATAACTCTTTATACGAATGACGAAAAAGTATTGCAGGAATATACAACCGGGGCAGATGGCAAAGTTGTCTTCCCCTGGAAATCCGAATACAGATATTTGAAAGCTGCTAAAGGTATCGATACCGGTATGCCGTTTCAAAGCATTTACGGTGGAAGTTATGGATATTACGGAGATGAAAACAAGGTCTCCGAAGGAATGACTTTGTTGACGGACCGTTCTTTGTACCGTCCCGGTCAGACCGTATATGTGAAAGGAATTGCCTATGTACAGAAATCTGATACGGCAGATGTACTTCCGAACAAGAACTATACTGTTGTTTTGATGGATGCAAATAATCAGGAAGTTGGACAGAAAGCGGTTCGTACCAATGAATTCGGCTCGTTTACCGTCGATTTTGCATTGCCATTCGCTTGTCTGAATGGGATGTTTTCGTTGAAAGCCGGCGAGGGAAGAACGAATATTCGCGTGGAGGACTATAAACGTCCGACGTTTGATATTACTTTCGACAAGCAGCAGGGCAGTTATCAATTGGGCGATAAGGTAGAGGTGAAAGGTAAGATACAGTCTTATAGCGGTGTGTTGCTGCAAGACCTTCCGGTAAAATATACAGTGAAGCGTTCTGTTGTCGATCTTTGGAGACTGGCGGAAAGTACGCAGATTGCTTCCGGTGAGGTAATTGCCAATGAGGACGGGGAATTTACGATTCCGGTTTTTTTGGAAGAAAATAACGCCTATAAGAATAATACCAGAATCTATTACCGCTACTCGATAGAGGCTACTGCAACCAATGTAGCAGGTGAAACACAGTCGTCTACAGATGTGATAGCAGCAGGTAACCGTTCACTGATTCTACAAACAGAATTAAAAGAGAAGACCTGTAAGAATCAACCGTTTAACACAGTATTCAAGGTACAAAATCTGAATGGGCAGCCTGTTGAAGTGAAGGGCACATTCTCCCTCTATCAGGCGAAAGATGCGGACTTCAAGCAACTGGACGAGAATCCGGCTGCAACAGGTACATTTACTTCCAACGAAGAAATGACGATTGAGTGGGGAAACCTTCCTTCCGGACCGTATGTGTTGAAAGCAGTCGTAAAAGATGGACAGGGCAAAGAAGTGACGGCTGAGGCCAACACCATTCTTTTCTCCCGCGAAGATAACCGTCCGCCGGTAGAAACGACCGTTTGGTTCTATGAGGCAAATACGGAATTTGATGCAACGCATCCGGCCGTGTTCTGCTTCGGAACTTCGAAAAAAGATGCTTATGTGATGATGAATGTATTTTCCGGTAATAAGTTGCTGGAAAGCAAGACTATGAATCTGTCCGACACAATTGTACATTTTAAATATCCATATCAGGAAAGCTATGGTGACGGAGTACTGGTAAGTTTCTGTATGGTAAGAGACGGACAAGTCTATCAGGAACAGGCAAGGCTGAAAAAGCGTCTGCCGGACAAGACATTGACCATGAAATGGGAAGTATTCCGTGATAAGCTGCGTCCCGGACAGAAAGAAGAATGGAAACTGACTATTAAGACACCGCAGGGACAGGCTGCCGAGGCAGAAATGCTAGCAACTATGTACGATGCTTCGCTGGATAAGATATGGAATAGAAAACAGAATTTTAGTATTTACTATAATCAGATCATCCCTTATTCCAATTGGATGAGCGGATATTTCGGTAATAACTCCTTCAACTACTGGTGGAATCATAAATACCTTAAAGTGCCGGCAATGGAATTTGACCATTTTGTGACGCAGGGAACGATGTCGATGGACCAGGCGTTGAATGGAATGGTGCCGGGAGTGATGGTCAGAGGATATGGTGTGCAAAAGCAGGCCTCAATGACGGGCAGTATGATGATACGGGGCGTTTCGAGAAGTAAGGCGGAAGCAAAATATGTACCTGGTTTGGCTGGAAGTGTTGCTGAGGATGCAGTATTTGAATCAGAGCTGGTATCAGTAGAGGCAGGCAAGCCGGACGGCGCATCCGAGGAAGAAACCCTTCCCGAAGCTCCCGCCGACCTGCGTACGAACCTTGCGGAAACAGCCTTCTTCTACCCGCAACTTCGTACCAATGAACAAGGCGAAGTTTCCTTCTCCTTCACTATGCCCGAAAGCCTGACCCGCTGGAACTTCCGCGGTTACTCTCATACCAAAGGTATGTTGATGGGCACACTGGACGGTGAAGCCACTACAAGCAAAGAATTTATGCTGACTCCTAATCTGCCTCGTTTCGTACGTGTCGGAGATAAGACATCTGTTGCCGCCTCCATTTCCAACATGACCGGAAAGCCGCAGGTCGGTACGGTGAGCATGATTCTCTTTGATCCGATGACGGAAAAGGTAATCAGCACACAGAAACAGAAGTTTACCGTAGAGGCCGGAAAGACAATCGGCGTCAGCTTCATGTTTACCGTGAGTGATAAATACGAGATACTGGGATGCCGGATGATAGCCGACAGCGGTACCTTCAGTGATGGCGAACAGCAGTTACTTCCGGTGCTCAGCAATAAAGAGCATCTGGTAGAAACGCTTCCGATGCCTGTCCGTGGAGAAGAAACACGTACTTTCTCTCTCGACAGCCTGTTCAATCATCACAGTAAGACGGCAACCGACCGTAAGCTAACCATTGAATTTACCGGAAATCCTGCCTGGTATGCTATTCAGGCATTGCCTTCATTGAGCCTTCCGGAAAATAATAATGCCATTTCGTGGGCTACCGCTTACTACGCAAATACACTGGCTTCCTACATCATGAACAGCCAGCCACGTATTAAAGCTGTATTCGATAGCTGGAAGCTACAGGGTGGAACAAAGGAAACCTTCCTGAGCAACCTGCAAAAGAACCAGGAAGTGAAGAATATCCTGTTATCCGAATCTCCGTGGGTACTCGAAGCGCAAACGGAAGAACAGCAGAAAGAACGTATCGCCACTCTGTTCGATCTGAACAATATCCGTAGCAACAACATTGCCGCATTGACAAGATTGCAGGAATTGCAGAATTCAAGCGGAGCATGGTCGTGGTATAAAGGTATGACCGGCAGCCGTTACGTCACTACCTACATTGCCGAATTGAATGCCCGTCTGGCTATGATGACGGGTGAACAACCAAGCGGCACGGCGCTTGCCTTGCAGAAGAATGCCTTTACCTATCTCCATCAGGAAGCTCTGAAGGAATATAGAGAAATTCTCAAAGCACAGAAAGACGGTGTGAAGTTTACAGGTGTTTCCGGAAGTATCCTGCAATATCTGTATCTGATCGCTCTGTCCGGCGAACAAGTTCCGGTTTCCAATAAAGCCGCCTATACTTATTATCTGTCCAAGATAGGCGAAATGCTTCCGACCGCTTCGATGGATACGAAAGCGATTGCCGCTATCATTCTGGATAAGGCCGGACGGAAGAAAGAAGCTCAGGAGTTCATCGCTTCACTGAAAGAACATCTGACGAAGACGGACGAACAGGGAATGTTCTTCGCCTTCAATGAAAATCCCTATTCCTGGGGCGGAATGAAAATGCAGGCTCATGTAGACGTAATGGAAGCACTGGAACTGACAGGCGGAAATAACGATACCGTAGAAGAAATGAAACTCTGGCTGCTCAAACAGAAACAGACCCAACAGTGGAATTCTCCGGTAGCTACTGCCGATGCTGTCTATGCCTTACTGATGAAAGGCGTAAACCTGCTCGATAATCAGGGAGACGTGCGTATTGTCATTGCAAAGGAGGTGCTGGAAACTGTCTCTCCAAGCAAGACTACCGTACCGGGACTGGGCTATATCAAACGCTCGTTTACACAGAAGAATGTAGTGGACGCCCGTAAGATAGAAGTCGAAAAGAGAAATCCGGGCATCGCGTGGGGAGCCGTTTACGCGGAATATGAATCACCCATCAAGGATGTGAGACAACAGGGAGGAGAACTGAATGTGCAAAAGCAACTGTATGTGGAACGTATGGTGAACAATGCTCCTCAACTACAGCCTATTACAGAAAAGACCGTTCTTCAGGTAGGCGATAAAGTAGTTTCCCGTTTGAGCATTCGTGCAGACCGTCCGATGGACTTCGTACAGTTGAAAGACCAGCGGGGCGCCTGCTTCGAACCGATCGGCAGCGTATCCGGTTACAACTGGAGTAATGGAATCGGCTATTACGTAGACATCAAGGATGCTTCCACCAATTTCTTCTTTGACCATTTAGGAAAAGGAGTGTATGTGTTGGAACATAGCTATCGTATCAGCAGAGCGGGAACCTATGAGACAGGTTTGGCAACCATGCAATGCGCCTATGCGCCGGAATACGCTTCGCATTCGGCTTCGATGACAATTATTATTAAATAACGCACAGAGAAGATTTCTTCCCCACCGGTGAGCAGGGCACTCGCCACCGATGAGGAAGGTGTTCCCCACCGATGAAGGCTTCCTTCATCGGTGGGGAACTTTTTGTTGATGAATACCGCGTTGCAGGAGTTGTCACTGGGTAAAGTATTTTCTCAAACGGTGTTAATCTATGTAATCTGTGATGAAAAACTCATCTAAAACTCCTACATTTGTGGACCAAAATAAAATATATCACATGAAACGTACTTTACTATTGATATTTGCTCTGCTTACTGTCACTTTGGCGGCTGTTGCCCAACCCCGTATTTCCTCTAACAAGGAGACGCACAACTTTGGACAAATAGAATGGAAAAAGCCGGTAACAGTAGAATATACCATCACTAATACCGGAAACGAGCCGTTGGTGCTGACCAATGTCACGACTTCCTGTGCCTGTGCCGTAGCCGACTGGACAAAGGAACCCATTGCTCCGGGTGCCAAAGGAACTGTGAAAGCCTCTTTTGACGCGAAAGCGCTGGGACGTTTTGACAAGTCGATAGGCATATACAGCAATGCCACTCCGAATCTGGTTTATCTGAAATTCACCGGTGAGGTAGTGCAGGAAATCAAAGATTATTCAAAACTTCTTCCGTATGCCATCGGCAATATCCGCATTGACCGTGACGAGTTCTCCTTCCCCGATGTCTATCGCGGACAGCAACCGTCTATGACGTTCAGCATTGCCAATCTTTCCGACCGCCCGTACGAACCGGTGTTGATGCACCTGCCTCCTTATCTGAAGATGGAAGCGGAACCTAAAGTACTGCTGAAGGGTAAAAAAGGAACGATCAAGCTGACACTGGATGCCAGCCAGCTGCAGGACTTCGGGCTGACACAGACCTCTGTCTACCTGTCCCGTTTCTCCGGTGATAAAGTGAGTGAAGACAATGAGATACCCGTTTCGGCTATTCTTCTTCCCGATTTCTCGCGTATGACGGAGAAAGATTCTTTGAATGCTCCTTCCATCCACATCTCGGAGACGAATATTGACCTGAGTATTCCGTTGATCAAGAAGAATAAAGTCAGCCATGATATATTGATTGCTAATGCGGGCAAGACCCCGTTAGTCATCAGCAAGCTACAGGTATTCAACTCTTCTGTAGGAGTAAGACTGAAAAAGACGGTCATTCCGCCGGACGGAATGACCAAGTTGAAAGTGACGATCCACAAGCGGGATGTAGGTAATAAGAAACATCATTTACGTATCTTGATGATTACAAACGACCCGTTGCGTCCGAAAGTTGAAATAAATATCAAACGCTAACTCTTATTATCATGGAACATCCTGAAAATAACGAAGAATATAAAGGACTCATTGTCAATAAAGGCATCGAACAGCCCTCATCCGTGAATCCTTATTTGAAACGTAAGCCCAAAAAGCGTCAGCTTTCGGTAGCGGAATTTGTAGAAGGTATTGTGAAAGGCGATGTCACTATTCTCAGTCAGGCTGTGACACAGGTAGAGAGCGTGAAGCCCGAACATCAGGCTGTCGCCCAGGAAGTGATCGAGAAATGTCTGCCTTATTCCGGCAATTCCATCCGTGTAGGTATCAGTGGAGTGCCCGGTGCGGGAAAGAGTACCTCGATTGACGTATTCGGTCTGCATGTGCTCGAAAAAGGCGGGAAGTTGGCGGTGCTGGCTATCGACCCGAGCAGTGAGCGCAGTAAAGGCAGTATCCTGGGAGACAAGACACGTATGGAACAACTTTCCGTACATCCCCAATCGTTTATCCGCCCCAGCCCCTCAGCTGGTTCGTTGGGAGGAGTTGCCCGGAAGACCCGTGAAACGATTGTGCTCTGTGAGGCTGCCGGATTCGATAAAATCTTTGTGGAAACCGTCGGAGTGGGACAGAGCGAAACGGCTGTTCATTCTATGGTGGATTTCTTCCTGCTGATTCAGTTGGCAGGTACGGGAGATGAATTGCAAGGCATCAAACGAGGAATCATGGAGATGGCGGACGGTATTGTCATCAACAAAGCCGACGGAGATAATCTGGAACCTGCCAAGTTGGCTGCCAGTCAGTTCCGTAATGCGCTGCATCTGTTTCCGGCTCCCGAATCGGGATGGATTCCGAAGGTGCTGACTTACTCCGGTTTTTATAATATCGGCGTGAAGGAAATCTGGGACATGGTGTATGAATATATCGACTTCGTGAAGAAGAACGGTTATTTTGACTATCGCCGTAATGAACAGAGCAAGTACTGGATGTACGAAACGATCAATGAACAGCTCCGTGATAGCTTCTATCACAATCCTCGGATTGAAGCGATGCTTCAGGAGAAGGAACAACAAGTGCTGCAGGGAAATCTTACTTCGTTTATCGCTGCTAAGAGCCTGCTGGATACCTATTTTGACGAATTAAAACGATGATAAAGCAGAAACAGTGATGGATTAAAACGACCGAACATTTACCCCCGATAACTATACCCTAATTAATAACCAATTGTTAACTTTACACCTAATGAACAAAACCTTATTAACCGGGCTTTTGTGTTGTAGTTTGTCAATACAGAGCTTTGCAGACCAACCGTTAGAAGGATTCACCTATGGTTCGGTGAATGCTCCTACAGGAAAAGAGTGGGAATCTCCCGAAAACCTGGCGCTCAACAAAGAGCAGCCGCATGCTTATTTCTTTCCGTTCCAGCATTTGGATAATGCCCGCAAGGTATTGCCGGAAAACAGTAAGTTCTGGCAGTCACTCGACGGTGACTGGAAGTTCCACTGGGCACCCGACCCCGACTCCCGCCCCAAAGATTTCTATCAGACTGAGTATGATGTCAGCTCATGGGATGCGATTCCCGTACCTTCAAGCTGGAATATTTATGGCATTCAAAAGGACGGAAGCCAGAAGTACGGAACGCCTATCTACGTCAACCAACCGGTCATCTTCCAGCACAGCGTGAAAGTGGATGACTGGCGCGGAGGTGTGATGCGTACTCCTCCTGCCAACTGGACTACTTACAAGGATCGGAACGAAGTAGGTTCCTTCCGCCGTGATTTCGAAATCCCGCAGGACTGGGACGGACGCGAAGTCTTTATCAGCTTCGTTGGTGTCGATTCATTCTTCTACCTGTGGATCAATGGTCAGTACGTAGGCTTCTCCAAGAACTCGCGTAATACCGCTAATTTCAATATCACTCCCTATTTACAGAAAGGCAAGAATACCGTAGCCGCCGAAGTGTATCGTAGCTCGGACGGTTCCTTCCTCGAAGCGCAGGATATGTTCCGTCTGCCGGGCATCTTCCGTACGGTTGCCTTGTACTCGGTTCCCAAAGTTCATTTCCGTGACTTGGTTGCCACACCCGATTTGGATGCGACTTATACGGACGGTTCGCTGACTGTCAATGCCGAAATCCGTAATCTGGATAAGAAAGCCATCAAAGACTACAAGGTATATTACTCTTTATATGCCAATAAATTGTACTCTGATGAGAATACCTTAGTAGACGGATTCTTATCTCCTGTGATCGACAAAATCGCTCCGAATGAAACCGGTAGTGTTCAGACTGTTCTTAAGGTAAAGGCTCCTAATAAGTGGTCGGCTGAATTTCCTTATCGCTATACGTTGGTAGCCGAACTGAAGGATAAGAAGAACAGAACTGTTGAAATGGTTTCCACCATTGTCGGTTTCCGCAAAGTGGAGATTAAGGATACTCCTGCTTCCGAAGATGAATTCGGACTTGCCGGACGTTATTATTATGTGAACGGAAAGACGGTCAAACTGAAAGGAGTGAACCGCCACGAATCCAATCCGGGAGTAGGGCACGCCATTACCCGTGAGATGATGGAGAAAGAGATTATGCTGATGAAGCGTGCCAACATCAATCATGTACGTAATTCACATTATCCGGATGATCCGTATTGGTATTTCCTGTGCAACAAATACGGTATTTATCTCGAAGATGAGGCGAATATAGAATCGCACGAATATTATTATGGTGCTGCCTCCCTCTCTCATCCGGTGGAATGGAAAAATGCGCACGTGGCACGTGTGATGGAAATGGTGCATGCCAATGTCAACAATCCTTCTATCGTTATCTGGTCGTTGGGCAATGAAGCCGGACCGGGCAAGAACTTTGTGGCGGCTTATGATGCTTTGAAGGAGTTTGATGCTTCCCGCCCTGTGCAATATGAGCGTAATAATGACATTGTAGATATGGGTTCCAACCAATATCCGTCTATCGGCTGGGTACGTGGAGCCGTGCAGGGGAAATATGATATCAAGTATCCGTTCCATATATCCGAATATGCCCATTCAATGGGGAATGCCTGCGGTAATCTGATAGATTACTGGGAAGCTATGGAGTCGACCAATTTCTTCTGTGGCGGTGCCATCTGGGATTGGGTAGACCAGTCTATGTACAATTATGACCCGAAGACAGGTGTCCGTTATCTGGCTTACGGCGGCGACTTTGGCGATACTCCCAACGATGGTCAGTTTGTAATGAACGGCATCGTGTTTGGTGACCTTGAACCGAAGCCTCAGTACTATGAAGTGAAAAAGGTATATCAGCACATCGGCGTAAAGGCGATAGATACTGAAAAGGGTGTGTTTGAGATCTTCAACAAGTACTACTTTAAGAATTTGGCGGAAGATTACCAGTTGGTATATTCGCTTTATGAAGACGGCAAACCGATAATGACCGGTAAACCGATGGATATCAATGTAGCTCCGCGCCAACGCACACAGATCACTCTGCCGTATGATCATGCCTCTCTTAAGAGAGATGCGGAGTACTTTATGAAGCTGCAGTTTATACAGAAAGATCAAAGACCTTGGGCTGCCAAAGGCTTCCCGATGGCAGAGGAACAGATTTTGATAAAGGAGGCTACAGATCGTCCGTCCATCAGTGAAGTAACTGCCAATGCAGCAAAACTGGATGGATTTGTGCTGGACAAGGATACGAAGCACATCCTTATAAAGGGAACTGACTTTGAAGCCATATTTGACCCGCAAACCGGAAGTATCTACAGTCTGAAGTATGGCAACGAGACTGTTATCGCCGATGGCAACGGGCCGAAGCTCGATGCTCTCCGTGCTTTTACAAACAATGATAACTGGTTCTATGCTCCCTGGTTCGAACATGGTCTGCACAATCTGATTCATAAAGCAACTGAATATAAAGTACTGAATAAAGGCAATGGCACTTTGGTGTTGAGCTTTACGGTAGAATCTCAGGCACCGAATGCCGCACGCATTAAGGGCGGTACAAGCTCCGGTAAGAATAGCATCGAAGAACTGACCGACAGAAAATTCGGTAGCAATGACTTTAAATTTGTCACTAACCAGATATGGACAGTGTATCCGGACGGTTCTATCGAATTGCAGTCCAGCATTACTTCCAATCGTTCAAGTTTGGTTCTGCCACGTTTGGGTTATGTGATGAAAGTTCCCCAACAATACAGTAACTTCACTTATTACGGACGCGGACCGATAGATAACTATGCCGACCGTAAGAGCGGACAGTTTATCGAACAGTATACGAATAGCGTAGCAGGTGAGTTCGTAAACTTCCCGAAACCTCAGGATATGGGCAATCACGAAGATGTTCGCTGGTGTGCATTGACCAATCCGGCAGGGAATGGAGCTGTCTTCGTAGCTACCGACCGTCTTTCGGCTTCGGCACTTCAGTATTCGGCTCTCGATCTGATTTTGGCTTCCCATCCTTATCAGTTGCCGAAGGCAGGCGATACCTATCTGCATTTGGATTGTGCAGTGACTGGTTTGGGTGGTAACAGTTGTGGTCAGGGAGGTCCTCTTGTACACGACCGTGTGTTTGCCAATCAGCACAGCATGGGCTTTATCATTCGTCCTGCCGGTAAGGAACTGAGTGTCGTTGCCAATGTTGCTCCTGCGGGAGATCTTCCTCTGTCTATCACACGCACCCCTGCCGGAATGGTCGAATTGACTTCGGCAAAGAAAGATGCTGTCATTTGTTATAGCATTGACGGAAGTAAGAAAGTGCAGGAATACACAGAGCCTGTCCCTATGCGTAACGGAGGTACGATCAAGGCATGGTATAAGGATAGTAAGGATATCAGCAGCACAATGAAATTTGATAAAATAGAAAGCATTCAGACGCAAGTCGTATACGCCAGCAGTCAGGAATCGGGTGAAGGCGATGCTTCTCATCTGACTGATGGTGATCCGAATACCATCTGGCATACCATGTATTCGGTGACAGTTGCCAAATACCCGCATTGGGTAGATCTGGATGCCGGTGAAGTCAAGGAAATCAAAGGCTTTACTTACCTGCCACGACAGAATGGAGGAAACGGTAATATCAAGGATTACTCTATTCAGGTCAGCATGGATGGAAAAGAATGGGGAGAGCCTGTTAATAAAGGAACGTTCGCAAGGGACTCCAAAGAAAAGAGAGTCTTGTTTGACAAACCGGTGAAGGCACGTTATATCCGTTTCACGGCTTTAAGCGAACAGAACGGACAGGATTTTGCGTCTGGTGCGGAGATAACGATTCTGGCTAACTAAGAATTATTGAATATATAGCAGAAAGAGACTGACTCAAAGTCAATAATATCTCAAATGAGGCTGACTAAAAAGTCGGTAGTATCTAAAACTCTCCTCCTTCTGGAAGGAGGAGTACCCGTAGGGGGAGGTGGTAGGTGAATGCATAATCCTGTCATTTACAAAGAAATAGGAACAAACATTATTTCTCCTACCACCTCGGTCTCCTACCACCTCGGTCTTCGACCACTCCTCCTTCCCGAAGGAGGAGATTTGAGATACTACCGACTTTTTAGTCAACCCCATTTTAGATACTATCAACTTTTTAGTCCGCCTCTTTTTTTTAATCGGTATGAGGAAACTCCTACAACTCTTTTCCCGCCTTCTCAAAATCCGCCTTAGACTTACTCTGAGTCACAATATACACACCCAGAAACACAAGTGTAATGGCAATTCCTTTTTCCCAGCCGAAACTCCCGATTCCCATGAGGATTGCTGCAATCGTAGCCACAATCGGCTGCATATAATTATACATGCTAACCACTGTAGGGCGGAGTAATCTCTGAGCTGTCATGATACAGAGATAAGCAAGGAAACTTCCTCCCAGTACGACATACAATACCTGCAAAATGGCAACCGTCGGAATGCTGCCCCATTGAATGACCGAAATATCTTGATAAGAGAAAGGAATATAGCACATCGAAGCATAGATAAACATCCACTTATTGATGGTCACTGCCGAATATCGCTGAGACAACCCCTTGAACACCGTCAGATAGATGGAGAAACTGATTTGCGCAACCAGACAAAGCAAGTCGCCGATCAGACTTCCGTTACCGCTGCTCGCTGCCTGACTGCTCATAATAAGGATAAGCGCTCCCATAGCTCCCACGAAAATACCCAGTACCTTTTTATTCGTAATCGGTTCTTTCAGATAAATAGCTGCCACAATCATGGTGACTATCGGCAGAGTAGTCGTTACGATAGAAGCATCGATAGGCGAAGTCATGGAAAGCCCGAAGATAAATACCCCCTGATTGAAAACCAGAGCAAAGAGGGAAGCGAAGAAAATCTTCAGCATATCACGGTGGTCCACATGCTCCTGTTTGCAGAAGATGGAAAGTATCCAGAATGCCGCTGCCGCACCTACCATACGAAACGTGGTGACGGAGATAGCGGAAAACTCTTGAAGTGCCGATTTGCCGATAGGAGACATCAGTCCCCACATGACATTTGCCGTGAGCGCAAAGAGATGCCCATGCAGATTCTTGTTATTGCCCATAAGTTCGTGTATACCTTTTAATTGTTACAAAGGATGAAAACTGCTGCAAAGGTAACCAATTTGTCGCATGATTTGTTTATATTTGCCTTGATTAAAATTGAATATTATGGAACAACAGGCAGACTATATCCGGCGGATCGAGATCAAAGGACTCTGGGGCCGCTTTAATATACAATGGGATTTGCGTCCGGATGTGAATATCCTTTCTGGCATCAACGGAGTGGGAAAGACCACTATTCTGAACCGTTCGGTGGGATACCTCGAACAGCTTTCCGGCGACATACAGCTCTCCGGTGAAATGAAAAGCGACGCGAAGAACGGAGTACACCTCTTCTTTGATAATCCCGCAGCGACTTATATCCCATACGATGTGATCCGCAGCTACGACCGCCCCTTGATTATGGGTGATTTCACGGCACGCATGGCAGACAAGAACGTGAAGTCCGAACTGGACTGGCAACTGTATCTGTTGCAGCGCCGCTATCTCGATTATCAGGTCAATATCGGCAATAAGATGATCGAAATGCTTTCCAGCAATGACGAGGAACAGCGCAGCAAAGCCGCCACCCTGTCCCTTGCCAAACGTCGTTTTCAGGATATGATTGACGAACTTTTCAGCTACACCCGCAAAAAGATAGACCGCCGTCGGAATGACATAGCCTTCTATCAGGACGGAGAATTGCTGTTTCCATATAAGCTCTCGTCCGGTGAAAAGCAAATGCTCGTGATTCTGCTGACAGTGCTCGTGCAGGACAACAGTCACTGTGTCCTTTTCATGGACGAACCGGAAGCCTCCCTGCACATCGAATGGCAACAGAAACTGATTTCAATGATTCGTGAACTGAATCCCAATGTGCAAATCATTCTGACCACCCATTCGCCTGCCGTCATCATGGAAGGCTGGCTGGATGCAGTGACAGAGGTGAGCGATATTTCCACCGAAGCGGACGGATTCAGACTCACCCCGACTATTAATTGTTAATGACAACTTCTACATGGCAACTTCACTACGCGATAATCTGACTTCTTCTTACTTCAATGCTGCCCACAAGCTGTATTCCAAAAAGGCTCGCCGGCGCATCATTGCTTACGTAGAGAGCTACGATGATGTTGCCTTCTGGCGCACATTACTCGAAGAGTTTGAAAATGACGAGCATTATTTTCAAGTGATGCTCCCTTCGGCCACCTCATTGGCAAAGGGTAAGAAGATGGTACTCATGAACACGCTGAACACCGCCGAACTGGGCAGAAGTCTGATTGCCTGTGTCGACAGTGACTATGATTTCCTGTTGCAGGGAGCCACGAACACTTCCCGAAAGATCAACCGGAACAAATATATATTCCAGACCTACACATACGCCATCGAAAACTATCACTGCTTTGCCGAAAGTCTTCACGAAGTATGTGTGCAGGCCACATTGAACGACCGTTTTATACTGGATTTCAACGCTTATCTGAAACGGTATTCGGAAATTGTATACCCGCTTTTCCTGTGGAACGTGTGGTTTTATCGCCAACGGGATACGTATACTTTCCCGATGTACGACTTCCATACCTATACCTCTTTGAGGGAGATCAGTCTGAAACATCCGGAACACAGTCTGGAAGCACTGCAACACCGAGTTAATCAGAAACTTGCTGAACTGAAAAAATGCTTCCCCGGTTCTGTCAACCAAGTGAACGGATTGCGGTCGGAATTAAAGGAACTGGGACTCGTCCCCGAAACCACCTATTTATATATGCAGGGACATCACGTGATGGATAATGTCGTGATGAAACTTCTGATTCCCGTCTGTACCGCCCTGCGCCGGGAACGGGAACAGGAAATCAAACGACTGGCGGAACATAATGAACAATTCAGGAATGAATTGACTTGTTATCAGAACAGCCAGGTGAATGTCGAAATCATGTTGAAGAAGAACGTCGCCTATAAGCGACTCTTCCACTACGACTGGCTGAGGCAGGACATTCAGGAATATCTGGCCAAAGGAGAATGAATAAAAGGGAACTAACTAATAAGGGAATAAACTAAAAGAGATACTATTTTATGAAAGAAGTGATTGATACAGTGAGTGTGGCATTGGCAAATGGAGATACGGAGAATGTTGGCAATGTCGTGATGCAGGAGGTCAACCGTACGTTGCTCTCGGCAGGTGTGGATGAAGTATGGGCGGACAAAATAGATAATCTGATCGTATTGCTGTTTATTATCGGAATAGCCTTGTTGGCTAACATAATCTGCCGTAAAATCATTTTACGGGTGGTAGCCAAGTTGGTGAAGCAGACCAAAGCTACCTGGGACGACATTGTATTCAACCATAAAGTGATGGTGAATGTCAGCCGGATGGTAGCGCCTATCCTGATTTATATCGCCATTCCTATCGCATTCCCCGAGCATGCGGATTCTGATTTGCTCGATTTTCTGAGGCGTCTCTGTCTGATATATATCATTGCCGTTTTTCTTCGTTTCATCAGCGCTTTGTTTACGGCTGTCTATCAAGTCTACAGTGAGCGGGAGCAGTATCGGGACAAACCGTTGAAAGGACTTTTGCAGACGGCGCAAGTGATTCTTTTCTTTATAGGAGCCATCATTATTATAAGCATTCTGATCAATCAGAGCCCGATGGTCTTGCTGACCGGATTGGGAGCGTCTGCCGCTATTCTGATGTTGGTTTTCAAAGATAGTATCATGGGATTTGTATCCGGTATTCAGCTTTCTGCCAACAATATGCTGAAGGTGGGCGACTGGATCACCATGCCGAAATATGGTGCGGACGGTACAGTGATAGAAGTAACGCTGAATACCGTGAAGGTGCGTAATTTCGATAATACGATTACGACCATTCCTCCTTACCTGCTGATCAGCGATTCTTTTCAGAACTGGCAGGGAATGCAGGAGTCCGGCGGACGCCGGGTGAAGCGTTCCATTAATATCGATATGACAAGCGTGCGCTTTTGTACTCCCGAAATGCTGGAAAAATATCGCAAGATACAGTTGCTGGCAAATTACGTAGATGAAACGGAGAAAGTGGTAGAAGAATATAATAAGGAGCATGATATTGATAATTCCGTGTTGGTGAACGGGCGGAGGCAGACCAATCTGGGAGTTTTTCGTGCCTATCTGACCAATTATTTGCGAAGCCTGCCCACTGTTAATCAGGATATGACCTGTATGGTACGCCAGCTTCAGCCTACAGAAACCGGCATTCCGCTGGAACTTTATTTCTTTTCTGCCAACAAAGTATGGGTTGCTTACGAAGGCATACAGGCAGACGTGTTCGACCATGTACTTGCCATCATTCCGGAGTTCGGCCTGCGCGTCTTTCAGAATCCGTCGGGTGAAGACCTGCGACGGATAGGAGTGAAGATAGAACACTGATTTAAAAGATAGAATACTATATATTTTAAGAACGATACATACTGTTAACCATTATTGATTATGAACACACCTATACCCAATCAGATTATCCGTGAAATTACACCTTTGTCTGACAAAGACTGTTTCTATATTGCAGAACGTTATAAGACGGAGTTTACCTATCCGATTCATAACCATTCTGAATTTGAACTGAACTTTACGGAAAAGGCCGCCGGAGTCAGGCGTGTAGTGGGAGATTCCTCCGAAGTGATAGGAGATTATGATCTGGTTCTGATTACGGGCAAAGACTTGGAACACGTATGGGAACAGAATGAATGCCGCTCCAAAGAGATACGGGAGATCACCATCCAATTCTCTTCCGACCTGTTCTTCAAGAGCTTTATCAATAAGAACCAGTTCGACTCTATCCGCCGGATGCTGGATAAAGCTCAGAAAGGACTTTGTTTCCCGATGTCCGCCATACTTAAGATATATCCGTTGCTGGATACGCTTGCTTCCGAGAAACAAGGGTTCTATGCGGTGATCAAGTTTATGACGATCCTGTATGAACTTTCTCTCTTTGAGGAAGAGGCCCGGACACTGTCCAGTTCTTCTTTTGCCAAGATTGATGTTCATTCCGATAGCCGCCGGGTACAGAAGGTGCAGGAATATATCAATCTCCATTATCAGGAAGAAATCCGATTGGGACAGTTGGCAAGCATGGTCGGGATGACTGATGTGTCATTCAGCCGTTTCTTTAAGTTGCGTACGGGGAAGAACCTTTCCGATTATATTATTGATATCCGACTGGGATTCGCTTCGCGGTTGTTGGTAGATTCTACGATGTCTATCGCAGAAATCTGTTATGAGTGCGGATTCAATAACCTGTCTAATTTTAATCGTATCTTTAAGAAGAAAAAAGATTGTTCTCCGAAGGAGTTTCGCGAGAACTACCGGAAGAAAAAGAAACTGATCTAATTTCTCTGTCTCCTCGCATACTTTACTAGTCTGTTTCTCTATTAGGGCTGACTAAAAAGTCGATAGTATCTCCATTCTCCTCCTTCCCGAAGGAGGAGAATGGAGATACTATCGACTAATAATTACCTTAGAATCGTGTTGAATTTAGAGTCTTGTTTCCTAAGATTTATTCTTCGGGGGGCTGACATCTATTCTCCGTTAGGTACAAAACTAATCGTCTGACAGTTGTTGTTTTTTCGTCTGACAACTGTCAGACGAAAAAACAACAACTGTCAGACGCAAGTTTAACTATAGTCAGACGATTAATTCTGTGCATGACGGGAGATAAATTCTTTTGATATGCGGATTAAATCTTACGTAGAAGAGGACTAAACCTCATTGGTAAGCGGATTGAAACAGTGTGGTAAGTCATTGATAACAAGTTTGTAACACGATGTAACAAACCTGAAACGGTTATTTCAAACCATTGTATCTGATTCGTATTCATATTGTAATCTCTTGGGTCTACCTTTGCCGACGTAATAAAAACGTAGAGCGAAGTTCGATGAAAAAACTATTTCTTTTAAGATTTTCAGTTGCAGCCTTCTTTTGTTTGTTGTGTGTTCTTCCCGCATTGGCTGCCAATATTAAGATTAAAGGTGCTGTGAAAGATAAACTTTCCAAAGAGCCTTTGATTGGAGCAACGATACGGTTGGTAGGAACTCCTGCCGGAGCCGTGACCGATATGGACGGTAATTTTGAATTGAACAGTACCGGTGTTTTGGAAGGTTTGTATGATATAGAGATTAAATATGTAGGATATAAAACGGAAGTACGTCGTAAGGTCCGTGTAGAAAACGGAAAACTGGCGATTCTGAATCTGGAGTTGGAGACAGATGCGCACGAACTTTCGGACGTTGTGGTGGTAGCAAAGAAGAATCGTGAAAATGAGAATATGTTATTGCTCGAACAGCAGAAGGCGGTCATTGCCGTGCAGGCTGTCAGCGTCAAAGAGCTTTCACGCAAAGGTGTTTCCGATGCGGAAGGGGCTGTAACCAAAGTGGCGGGAGTCTCCAAACAGGATGGAGTGAAGAATGTTTTCGTCCGTGGACTGGGCGACCGCTATAATGCAACTACCTTTAACGGATTTGCCGTTCCTTCGGAAGATCCGGAATATAAGAATATCTCTCTCGACTTCTTCGGAACGGATATTATCCAGTCTGTTGGCGTCAATAAGGCATTTAATGCAGGAGGTATCAGTGATGTCGGCGGTGCGACAATCGACATTGTTTCCAAAGAACTGATTGGCAGCGGAAACCTGAATATCGGCCTTTCCGGAGGGCTGAACACGCAGACTGTGACAGCCGACTTTCTGAAACAGGACGGAGTAAACCTTCTGGGCTTCGCCACTACAACAGAACCCGTCGATGAGAACAACTGGGGATTCAAGAATAAGCTGGACCCCTCCAAGCAGAGCTTGCAGATAAACCGGAGTTATAGCATTTCCGGCGGAAAGCGGTTTCATATAGGAAAAGACAGGAATCCGCTCTCTTTCTTTCTCACTGCCGGACATACCACTGATTATCAATTTACGGATGAAACCATCCGCAACACAACGACGAGCGGTACGATCTACAAAGATATGACAGGCAAGAAGTACACTGAGAATATCAGCCAACTGGCACTGGCCAATGTGGATTATGATATGCAGAACCGTCACCACATGAGTTATAACTTCATGATGATTCATGCCAATGTGCAATCCGTAGGAGACTATACCGGTAAAAACTCCATCTTCAGTGACGATTATGATAATCAGGGATTTACCCGTCGCCAGCAAGCGAATGACAACTTACTAATCGTTAACCAGCTGATGACTAACTGGGGACTGACCAAAACATTGAGTCTGGATGCCGGTGCTTCTTATAATATCGTGAAAGGCAATGAACCCGACCGCCGAATCAACAACATAACCAAAGCGGAAGAAGGATATACCTTACTCAGAGGCAACTCCCAGCAACGGTATTTCTCCACTTTGGACGAAGATGACATCAACGTAAAGGCAGGACTCATCTACCGTCTGAAAGATAACGTAGAAGAAATCTCTAATATACGCTTGGGCTATACAGGCCGATTTGTAGACGACAATTTCAAGGCGACTGAATACAACCTCACAGTAGGACACGCTTCTTCCATCCCCTCATTGGATAATTTCTCACTCGACGATTATTATAATCAGCAGAATCTCTCTTCCGGATGGTTTGCCGTTCAGAAGAACATTGATAAGTATTCGGTCACCAAGAATATCCATTCCGCTTATGCGGAAGCTACCTACCAGTTTACTCCCCGTTGGATTGTAAATGTAGGAATGAAGTATGACAATGTGGATATTCAGGTAGACTACAATGTGAATAAAGGCGGATCGGAAGGAAGCAACACGATTCAAAAGGATTTCTTTCTCCCGAGTCTGAATCTGAAATACAATCTGAGTGAAAAACATTCCTTGCGTCTCGGAGCGAGCAAAACATATACGCTGCCGCAAGCAAAGGAAATTTCTCCTTATCGCTACGTAGGTGTGAATTTCAACAGTCAGGGGAATGCGAACCTGAAGCCTTCGGACAACTATAACGTCGATTTGAAATGGGACTTTAATCCTACCCCCACTGAACTGATCTCTCTGACAGCTTTTTATAAGCTCATCAAGAATCCGATCTCACGCATTGAAGTGGCAAGTGCCGGAGGATACCTTTCGTATGAAAATATAGCCGATAAGGCAACAGTGGCCGGAGTGGAAGTAGAAGTACGTAAGAATCTGTTTGTCCGTCCGCTAAGCAGTGCGGCAAACGGAATGAATAAGCTCTCTTTCGGCTTGAACGGATCGTACATTTATACAAATGCGAAAATGCCTCTGGCAACGGTTACCACCGGATCGCAACTGGAAGGGGCCGCTCCCTGGATCGCCAATTTCGACTTGTCCCACAACTTCACGAAAGGAACTCATAGCTTCATCCATACATTGGTATTCAACTATGTCAGCGATAAGATTTATACCATCGGTACGCAAGGCTACCAAGACATCATGGAGCAGGGAATGATGACGCTTGACTTCGTTTCGCAAGCCAAACTCAACAAGTATGTCTCACTTACGCTGAAAGCCCGCAATCTGCTGAATCCCTCTTATAAGTTGAGCCGCAAAGCCAACGAAAGCGGAGAGAAGGTAGTACTCAGCGATTATAAAAAAGGAATAAATATCAGTCTGGGAGTGTCGTGCACATTTTAAACCGGATAATGAAATAAGATTATTAACTAATTATTAAAGCAAAATGAAAAGATTGTTTGTAAACTTTATGACGTTTGCCGCTATGGCAACTGCACTGACATTCACTGCGTGTAGTAGTGATAGTGACGGAGATGACAATGGAAACGGTAACGGTGGAAATGGCGGAGGAACAGGTAGTTCTATCGTGGTAGGCGAAAACATCCTGTCCGGAACACTGACCGGTGAACAGACACTGGATGCCAAAGAATACATTCTGAACGGAACGGTTATCATCGCCGACGGCGGTCGCCTGAATATCCCTGCCGGAACTACCATCAAGGCGCGTGAAGGTTTCAGCAGTTACCTGCTGGTAGCGCAGGGAGGTAAACTCTATGCCGATGGTACGGCCGATAAACCAATCGTCTTTACGGCAAATACCACCAGCCCGGTATCCGGATATTGGGGTGGCGTGATCATCAATGGTAAAGCACCTATTTCCGGTTCAAAGACCGACAAGAGCGATACGGCACTGACGGAAATCAACAATGACTATAAATACGGCGGCAGCGCAGCTGATGACAACTCCGGTTCATTGACTTACGTGAAAATCTGCTATGCAGGTGCACGCTCCACAGCAGACATCGAACACAACGGACTGACCTTGAACGGTGTCGGCAACGGAACAAAGATTGAAAATATCTACGTACTGGAAAGTGCCGACGATGCAATCGAGTTCTTTGGTGGAACAGTAAATGTGACCAATCTGCTGGCTGTTAATCCGGATGACGATATGTTCGACTTCACACAAGGCTATTGCGGTACGCTGAAGAACTGCTATGGCGTTTGGGAAAGCGACTACACAAGTACGGAAGCCGATCCCCGCGGCATCGAAGCCGACGGTAACATGGACGGTCTGTATCCGGATCACCTGCGTCAGTCTGACTTTAAGGTAGAAAACATGACTATCGTGAATAATGCTGCCAACACTGCCGATAACGTAGACCGTATGCAAGATGTAATCAAGATTCGTCGCGGAGCAAAAGCTACCATCACCAATGCACTGGTTAAAGGTACAGGTGGAGCTATCGACCTGGTTGATATGAAAGACAGTAAAGGTGCAGGAAACATCGAATCCAGCATTCATATCACCAATACATTGAGTTTCACAGGGTTGAAGCAGAACGGCGAACTGAATACATTTGTCGAATCGGCAGACAATACAGGTGCAGACGCTTCTCTGTTCGGCTGGACAGGCTATAATTTATCAGCATTCTGATGAAGTAGCCAACGGTTCTTTTTCACAGTAGGTATTACTTTTCGGGCACGGATTGCACGAATTGCACGGTTATGATTTACTAAAACCGTGTAATCCGCGTAATCCGTGCCAAATCATATAATAATGAGATGCGTTTATTACGCTTTTACCTCCCTGGCTATCCCTGCTACTATCCTCTCTCTTCTATTATGAATTATTTCAGATATTATATGTTTCGCTGATTTTCTTTTTCGTATATTTGCTATTCATTATTATATGATCAATCACTTATGCAAACAAACTACGAGCGATACTGTAAAATGTCTTCTCTGGCTCAGATAGGATGGTGGGAAGCGGACTTTTTGGCTGGGCATTATGTCTGCTCTGATTTTCTTTGTGATCTTTTGGGACTGGAAGGAGATACCATCTCTTTCATGGATTTCCAGAATTTGATACGTGAGGATTACCGCGAACAGATAGTACAGGAATTTCGTGCTAACGCAAATATTCATAAAGACTTTTATGAGCAAACTTTTCCCATTTGTTTAAAAAATGGTGAAGTTTGGCTGCATACCCGTCTGGCTCTTCGTGAGAAAGGTACCGGAACCAATGGAGGTGACAAATCTTTTGGCGTCATCCAGCGTGTTGAGGCGCCTAAAGAAGTGGAACAGAAAAATACCCTCCGGCGTGTAAACGACCTGTTACGCCGGCAAAACTATATATCACAGTCTTTGCTTCGCTTCCTCCATGATGACGATGTAGATTCTTGTATTATGGAGATATTGAATGACGTGCTGAGCCTCTATCAAGGCGGTCGTGTGTATATCTTTGAGTATAACGAAGACTATACGCATCATAGTTGCACGTATGAAGTCGTTTCGGAAGGTGTTTCCAAAGAGAAAAACAAGCAGCAGTCCATTCCGGTTAATGAAACCCGATGGTGGTGTGAGCAGATTCTATCTGGCAAACCCATCATACTGACTTCCTTGAAACAGTTGCCCGAAGAAGCGGAGGATGAATATAAATTCCTTGACGCTCAAGGCATTTGTTCGTTGATGGTCGCTCCTTTGATGGCAGGTGACCGTGTATGGGGATTTATGGGTATAGATCTGGTCGAATCGTATCGTGAATGGAGCAATGAGGATTTTCAATGGTTCTCTTCATTGGCGAATATCATCAGTATTTGCATCGAATTGCGCAAGGCCAAAGATCGTGTTGTCCGCGAACAGTCTTTTTTAAGCAATCTGTTCCATTTTATGCCGTTAGGTTATATACGGATGTCTGTCGTCCGTGATGAAAACGGTCAGCTTCTTGATTATAAGATAACGGATGTCAACAAGGCCTGTTCCCGCTTCTTTGCCCGACCTGCCGAAACGTATATAGGAGTCTTGGCCTCTGAAATATATCCGGATTTTTCTTCACAGCTCCTCTTTCTGAAAGAAGTGCTGGATAACAATTCATACAGGGAAAAGGATATCTTTTTCCCGCAGACAGAGCTTTATACCCATTGGATAGTTTATTCTCCGGAAAAAGATGAAGTGGTAGGTCTGTTTACAGATTCCACGGAGGCCGTGAAGACCAATAGGGCACTGGACCGTAGTGAGAAGCTTTTTAAGAGTATCTTTGCCAATATCCCGGCAGGAGTGGAAATCTATGATAAGGATGGATTCCTGATTGACCTGAATAATAAGGATCTGGAAATATTCGGTGTAGAAAATAAACAGGATGTGATAGGAGTCAACTTCTTTGAGAATCCGAACGTACCGCAGCATATCCGTGACCGTGTGCGGGATGAAGATTTGGTAGACTTCCGTCTGAATTACTCTTTTGAACGGGCAGAAGGTTATTATCACCCCGATCGTCGGGATACGATAGATATATATACGAAAGTCAGCAAGCTCTATGATAACGAAGGAAACTTTAACGGCTATATCCTGATTAGCATTGATAATACGGAGCAGATTGATGCGATGAACCGTATTCGTGATTTTGAGAATTTCTTCCTGCTCATATCGGATTATGCAAAGGTGGGATATGCCAAGTTGAATCTGCTGAACCGGAAGGGATATGCCATTAAACAATGGTATAAAAATTTAGGTGAAGAAGAGGATACTCCATTGGCGGACGTGGTGGGAGTCTATCGTAATATGCATCCCGAAGACCGTGAACGTATTTTTGATTTCTATCGGGAGGTCAGAAAAGGAAACCGGAAGCACTTTCAGGGAGAAATGCGAATCTACCGTCCCGGCAAGAAGAATGAATGGAACTGGATACGTATGAATGTAGTCGTTACGACATACAATCCGGAAGAAAACGAAGTGGAAATCATCGGTATCAACTATGATATTACCGAACTGAAGGAGACGGAGAAAGAATTGATCCTGGCACGTGACAAAGCTGAAATGATGGACCGTCTCAAAAGTGCTTTCCTTGCTAACATGAGCCACGAAATACGTACTCCTCTGAATGCCATCGTTGGCTTTTCCGACTTGCTCGTCGATACGGAAAATATAGAGGAACGGCGGGAGTATATTCAGATTGTGAAGGAGAACAATGACCTGCTTTTACAACTGATTTCGGATATACTCGACCTGTCTAAGATTGAAGCGGGTACATTTGAGTTTACCAACGGAGATGTAGACGTGAATATGCTCTGTGAAGATATTGTCCGCTCCATGCAAATGAAGGTGAAGGAGAATGTCGAACTGATGTTCGATCCGCATCTTGCGGAATGCCGTATTATTAGTGACCGTAACCGACTGCACCAGGTAATCTCCAATTTTGTGAACAATGCGATTAAGTTTACCTCGGAGGGAAGTATCCGTGTGGGATATAAGCAGAAAGGAGAAGAACTGGAGTTCTATGTACAAGATACGGGAGTTGGTATTGACGCAGAGAGTCAGGCACATATTTTTGAACGTTTTGTGAAGTTGAACTCCTTTGTACACGGCACGGGCCTGGGGCTCTCCATCTGCCAAAGTATTGTGGAACAAATGGGCGGAAAGATAGGGGTGGAATCCGAACCGGGAAAGGGTTCGCGTTTTTGGTTTAGCCTTCCCTGTTTTGTGGTGATGTCGGAAGAATAGACAAGAATGATGGGGCTGACTAAAAAGTCAGCCCCAAAGAGTCGGTTTCTTATATTCCGAATGATAGTTTATCGATAGACTGATATACGATACTTGCAATACCCAGTCCGATGATGCCCAGTGTGCAGAGCGCCAGTCCCCACTTCGTACAGCGGTCGCTGCGGAAAGCCGGAATCGGATTATCGGAAGGCGTGATATACATTGCTTTTACAATCAGCAGATAATAGTACAATGAAATCACGGTATTAACCAGTGCAATGAATACCAGCAAGTGGAAACCTGCCTCGAAAGCTGCCATGAAAATAAAGAACTTCGAGAAGAATCCGGCAAACGGAGGAATACCTGCCAGTGAGAACAGGGAGATAGTCATCAGGAAAGCCATTTTCGGGTTCGTCTTATAAAGTCCTGCATAGTCTTCGAGGGTAAACTTCTGACTGCGTAATGCTACGATAGTGATGACGGCAAATACTCCGAGATTGGCAGCGGCATATACAAGTATGTAATATACCAGAGCAGTCATTCCCTGTGCCGTTCCTCCAATCACACCCAGCATGATATATCCTGCCTGCGAAATACTGGAGAACGCCATCAGGCGTTTCAGATTCTGCTGGCGGATAGCGAATATGTTGGCGATGGTGATAGAAGCGATAGTCACCCAGTAGAGTACTTCCTGCCAGTCATGTATCATCGGTGCAAATACTTTGATCAGAATAGCCATCAGCACAAATGCTGCCGAACCTTTGGAGATAACACTCAGATAGGCGGTAACCGTACTCGGTGCACCTTCGTAAACGTCTGCCGTCCATAAATGGAACGGAACCAGAGAGAGCTTGAACGCCATACCGGTAAAGAAGAATACAAAAGCCATGATTTGCAACGGATTTCCGTCGATATGAGCAGGAAGATCATCGAAATACAGTGTTCCTGCGGAACCGTAAATCATTGACAGACCAAACAGTAACAATGCGCTGGAGAAGAGTGCGGTAAGGATATACTTGGCACCGGCTTCAGCGGAGTTATGGCGGTATTTGTCGAAAGCGATCAAGGCTGCCATCGGGATGGAAGCTGTCTCCAGTCCGATGAAGAACATCAGGAAGTGGCCGGCGGAAATCATGAGATACATACCGAACAGGGTAGAGAGTATAAGTACATAGAATTCACCTTGCTTGAATGAAGTATCGTCGCGTTTCATCCATTCGTGTGCCATCAGGAAAACAATCAGCGTGCCTATGTTCAGGATTGATTTGACAACCGTGTGCATGGGTACATAATGATACATACCGCCAAAAATGTCGGCAGCCGTGCCGGGAACCAGATTGATCGCCGTATGGATGGCCATCAGGATCACTGGCAGCATGGTGTTCAAGACAGGTCTCGTCCCTTTTTGCTTGTGTGCATCCGGACTCATGAAGAGATCGGCAAGGAACAGCAATAGTAAAACTGCTACGAGCGACAGCTCTTCCCGCATATGTAGAAATTGTGAATAATCCATCTTTATAAATTAAGAATTAAAGATTAAAAAATAAAGGTTATGGGATGAGTTGTGAGACTACAGGGAGTACACTTTCACCAATCATGTGGCTTACCCAGAAAGGAGCCATACCCAGTCCGGCTACACAAACGATGAGGCAGATAACAGCTACCCGTTCATCCCAGGTCGCGTCTGTCAGTGCGAGATGATGTTTGTTGGTGCAGGTACCGTACAGAATCTTGCCTACCAGACGCAGGATATAGACTGCCGTGATCACGATGGATGAACAAGCGATGATGGTCAGTGTACGGTGGAATACGTCGTTGTTCTGGAAAGAACCTACGAAGATAGTCATTTCGGCAATGAACCCGCTTAATCCCGGCAAACCGAGATTGGCAAGACCGGCAATCACATAACATACGCTGAGGAACGGCATTACTTTCATTAATCCGGCAAGCTCGCGGACATCACGTGTGTGTGTACGTCCGTAGATCATACCGATCAGGGCAAAGAACAAGGCTGTCATCAATCCGTGAGAAAGCATCTGAAGAATGGCTCCTGTCGCAGCAGTCTGATTCAGCATCAGAATGGCGAAAAGTACCAGTCCGCAGTGAGAAACGGAAGAGTAAGCATTGATGTATTTCAAGTCTGTCTGTACGCAAGCGGAGAATGCTCCGTAAACAACGGAGATGCCTGTCAGTATCAGGAATATCCATGAAAGCTCGTTAGCGGCTTCCGGCATCAGATACATGGCGATACGGAAACATCCGTAACCTCCCAGTTTCATCAGTACCCCGGCGTGAAGCATGGATACGGCTGTCGGGGCGGAAGCGTGACCGTCGGGACTCCATGTGTGGAATGGGAAAAGAGCACCCAGCACACCGAACCCGAGGAAGGTAAGCGGGAACCAGATACATTGCTGTGCAAAAGGAATATTATGTAGCTGCGCTATTTCCAGCAGGTTCATGGTGGTAGCTCCCGAACCGAAATAGATTCCGAGAATACCGATCAGCAGGAAAGCGGAACCGCCCATCAGCATAAGGGTCAGCTTCATGGCTGCATATTCTTTACGTCCCGAGCCCCATACACCGATCAGCAGGTACATAGGAATCAGCGCGATTTCGTAGAACATAAACATGGTGAATAAGTCGATGGATATAAAGAATCCGAAGACTCCCATAGACAACAGTGTGAACCAGAGGAAATATTCTTTTGTCAGAGGTTGCAGACGCCAAGAGGCGAAAGTACCTGTGAATACAATAATGGCAGACAATAACAGCATGGCCACCGAAATACCGTCAACGCCTACCGAGTAGGAGATGTGAAGCGGTGCATACCAGAGTGTATCCGCACGGAATAGCATTTCTGCCGTGTTGCCGGCACTGCGTTCTCCCAAATACATAAAGGTAAGTACGACGGAGGCAATCAGAAGTGCCGATGCGCCGGTAACCATAACCCCCCGAATCGCTTTGATTCCCCGTGCTGCCCAAAGTCCGGCAAGCATCAGTAAGGGGATGAGTACGAAGATTGATAAAAAAATCATAATTGAATTATTAAGTTTTAAGTATTAAGTATTAATTCGCAGCGACTTGTTGCGCAGCTTAATATCTAATACTTGATAGTTAATACTTGCTATAGAACTAACAGCAGGATAAGCGCCAGCGCTCCGCAAAGGAACACGTATGCGTATTGCTGTACCTGACCGCTTTGAAGACCACGTATCTCGTCGCTTGTCGTATTCGTAGCCCATGCCAGGAAATTAAAGAACCCATCCACTACATGACGGTCGAACCATGCGATAGGAGTCGAAATGCAACGGAAGATGATCTTATGCGTAATAAACTGGTATATATCATCAATATAAAAACGATGATAAGCAGCTGTCCACAATCCATTGAACCGTTTGGCAAGTGCATTGGCAACAGGCTGTTTGGCATTCTTATACATCCATGTGGCAATCCCGATAGAAATAATCGCAATTACAACGCTTGTGACAGCTACCGACAGATCGAGATGGATAGAGTAAGACTCCCCGTTCGAATTGATAAAGTGTCCGAAAGGAATGAACCCTGCAAGGCAGGTAACAACCGCCAGAAACATCAACGGAAAAGTCATAGCCAACGGACTCTCATGCGGACGGCAAGGTGCCGCTTCCAAGTTTCCGTGCGGCTCGGCCCCCCAGAAGATGCCGTAGTAGAGGCGGAACATATAGAAGGCGGTCATTGCGGCGATTACTGTCATCACCCAACCCATTGCAGGGCTATATTGGAAGCAGGCAGCCAGAATCTCATCTTTCGAGAAGAAACCGGAGAACGGAGGAATACCGGCAATGGCGAGACAGGCAATCAGGAATGTCCAGTGAGTAATAGGCATATATTTGCGTAGTCCTCCCATAGCTGACATTTCGTTGGAATGTACTGCATGGATAATGCTGCCGGCACCCAAGAAGAGTAATGCCTTAAACATGGCGTGTGTGAAGAGGTGGAACATGGAAGCCATGTATCCCAGTCCTCCGTGGTGTGGGGCCATAGAAGTACAAACGCCCAGTGCTACCATCATAAAGCCAATCTGTGAAATGGTCGAGAAGGCCAGCACACGTTTGATATCCGATTGTACGCAAGCCACGCTTGCTGCATAAAAGGCGGTGAAGGCACCTACCCAGGCAATCATGTGCAAGGTGTCCGGCGCATAAGCGATGAAAAGCGGGAACATACGCGCTACCAGATAAACACCGGCAACTACCATCGTAGCCGCATGAATCAAGGCACTGACGGGAGTAGGACCTTCCATGGCATCGGGCAGCCAGATATGCAACGGGAACATGGCACTCTTTCCGGCGCCACCGATAAACATCAGTCCCAAAGCCAATGGAAGCATGGAAGCGCCGCCACTGATCAATGATACCGTATCCGGTGTGAAGCCGAATGTGCCACCGTAGTATCCGTAAATCAGAATACCGATAAGGAAGCCTAAGTCTGCAAAGCGGGTGACAATGAACGCTTTCTTGGAAGCGGCAATGGCAGCAGGCTTTGTATAGTAAAAACCGATCAGCAGATAAGAACTGACACCCACCAGTTCCCAGAAAAGATACATCTGGAAAATGTTTGTGGCAACAACCAGTCCCAGCATAGACATCGTAAACAGGGACAGGAAAGCGTAATAACGTTGAAAGCCCGTCTCACCTTTCATGTAGCCGAAGGAGTAGATATGCACCATCAGTGACACGGTAGAGATGACAATCAGCATCATCACGGATATGGGATCGAGCAGAATGCCCAGATCAAATCGTAAAGTCTCGGTGAAAGGAAGCCACGTAAAATTATAAGGTATCAACGTGGCAAATGTTCCGTCTTCCAAACGAGGGGCGGAGAAATATTGGAAAGCCGTAACGTACGATAGTACTGCTACTGCTCCCAGTATCAGCGTACCGATAGCGCCCGCTGTCCGATGAGACATCCATTTTCCTCCGATTCCCAAAGTGAGGAAGGAGAGGAAGGGAAGAAGGAGTATTAGAATTGTTAGTTCCATACAGTTTATTTTAATTACTTGTTTTATTATTGTTCATATTTATCACGATATCCATCCGAATGGAAATTGGGTCGCGCCGCCTCGGCACTACCATTTCAAGTCGTCCAGATTGCGGACCTGAATGCTTCGGAGGTTGCGGTAAATGTTAATCATGATGGCGATAGCTATAGCCGTTTCCGCAGCCGAAATGGCGATGGAAAAGAGTGCAAAGAAATAGCCTTCCATGCCTCCCGGAAAGAGAAAACGGTTGAACACGGCGAAGTTGATGTCCGTGGCGTTCAGCATTAACTCTACAGAAATCAGGATAGCCAGCGTATTACGGCGGGTAAAGAACCCATAGATTCCTGCAAACATCATGATGGTAGAAACTACCAGATAATATTCCATGTGTATCATATCTGAAATTATTAGGTTTTAAGTATTAAGTATTAATTCCTTGCGGTTCATTGCGCAGCCTAATACCTGATACTTAATAGTTAATACTTACTTATTTATCTCTTTCGGGCGATCATGATACCACCGATGATACAAGCCAGCAATAAAATACTGATTGCTTCGAAAGGCAATATATAACCATATTTGTCGCTGCTTAATAAAGCATTACCAATGGTGTGGATGTTTATTTCCAGCGGAACCAGGTTGGTCGTTTGCAGGAAGTTATGCTTCAGGGTGATAAACAAGATAATCGCTAAACCGGCAATCATCGTAAAGAGTCCTGCCAGAAACCTGCTTCGTTTCAGTTTCTCGGCGCGGTCACCTTCTCCACTGGTTAGCAGGATGGAGAATACATAAAGGACGACGATACCACCGGCATAAACCATAATCTGGACAGACCCCAGAAAGGTGTAACCCAGCAGGAAATAGATGCCAGCCGTGCCGAAGAGCACGAAGAGCAGATAGGTGGCTGAGCGGACAATACGTTGGGTAGTCACCGTCATGATGGACATTGCAATAATAAATGCTGCCAAAAAGTAGAATACTACTGTTTCAAGTGTTGATCCCATATCTAAACTTCTTTTTTCTTTTCAATTACTTTACTACCGGTATGATTCAGTTGCAGGACAAGCTTCGTCCGGTCAAAGACGGCATGTTCGAAGTTCTGGTCGAACGTGATGGCATCATGCGGACAAGCGTTGACACACAGTTGGCAGAACATACAAGCTCCGAGGTCATATTCATATTTTGCCAGGATTTTCTTCTTTTTGCCGTCTTCAGTCTCGATCGTTTCGCTGGTTACGGTGATTGTATCGTTCGGACAAGCTATCTGACACAATCCGCAGGCTACACAGCGGTGTTCGTTATTCTCATTGTGGGGCATTGCCAGTGTACCACGGAACCGGTCGAACATTTTCAGCTCTTTCCGGTTTTCAGGATACTGTTCGGTTACTTTTTTGCGGAAGTATACCTTGATACTGGTTTTCATACCCGTTGCCAGAGTGCTGATACCATGTATCAGTCCTCCCAAATACGTATATTTTTGATCTTTATATTCCATAATTCTTATTTTAGAAGTGGAAGCCAAAGGCAACACAACATGCCATTAATAATAGGTTTACCATAGAAATTGGAACCAGATATTTCCATTCCAGATTCAGAATCTGGTCGATACGCAGGCGTGGGAAAGTCCATTTGATCCACATTAAGAGGAACACAACGAAGAATGCTTTGGCAAAGAACCAGATGAAGCCGGGAATATAGTCCATAACAGCGTTGAATCCGTCCAAACCGATGATATGCAATGGCATCCAGCCTCCCAAAAAGATGGTAGCGGCCACGCTGGCTACGATAAACAGATTCAGATATTCCGCCAGATAAAAGAAACCGAAGTGCATACCGGAATATTCCGTATGATATCCGGCCGTCAATTCACTTTCCGCTTCGGGAAGGTCGAACGGGCCACGGTTACATTCTGCATTTCCGGCAATGAGATAGATGATGAAAGCGATAACGGCAGGAATATGTCCTTTGAAGATAAACCATCCGTCAGCCTGTCCTTCTACGATTTCGGAGAACTGCATGGTGCCCATCAGTACGACCATCGTCATGATGCTCATACCCACTGACAACTCATAACTGATGATCTGTGCGCCGCTTCGCATGGCACCGATCAGCGAAAACTTGTTGTTACTACCCCAACCGGCAAGCAGAATACCTACCACACCGATGCTGGAAGCAGCCAGCAGGAAGAATACGCCCACATTAAAATTCAGAATTTCCGCTCCTTTATTAAAAGGAATACAAGCGAAAGTGAGGAACGAGGCGATAATCACCATGAATGGAGCCAGATTGTAGAGGAAGCGGTCGGCATCCTTCGGAGTGAAAATCTCCTTGGTCAGCATCTTGAGTACATCGCATATCACTTGAATAGAACCCCATTTACCGACACGGTTCGGACCGAGGCGGCACTGGAAGAAACCACAGACTTTGCGTTCCATGTAAATCAGTACGATAGCCAGAATAGCATATAGTGCAACGATGCACACGCCGACAGCTATGCACTCTATAAAGATGGCCCATCCCTCCGGCATAACGGAGAGCAGCAGCTCATGTATCCAGTTTGTTACTATACTAAAGTCGAACATATATATTTTAATTATTAGGTTTTAAGTATTAAGTATTAATTCCATGCGGAATATAGCGTATATCATATTGCATAGTCGGTTAATACTTACTACTTTATACTTAATACTTGTTTTTTATCTCTTGTTTATCGGTCGATGTCCGGAACTACATAGTCCAGTGTTCCTCCGATGGCAATCAAGTCGGCAATTTTCGCTCCGCGGCAAATCGTGTCGATTGCAGCAACAAGTGGCAATCCCGTAGCACGATAGTGCAGGCGATAAGGCATCTTGTCACCCTGACTTTCGAGAAAGACTCCGAATTCTCCGCGGCTTCCTTCTACGGCGGCATAATAACTGCCTTCGGGAACGCGGATGATCGGTTTCATCTTTTCCTGATACGGGCCTTCGGGAATGTTGTCTATCAACTGCTCTATAATCTTCAGACTCTCCATGATTTCGTCCATACGTACCAGATAACGGGCGAAACAGTCTCCTTCCGTATAAACAATTTCCTGGAAGTCTACCTTGTCATATACACCGTACGGTATCCGCTTACGTACATCGCAAGCCCAGCCAGAAGCACGGCCTGTACCCCCGGTGCAACCGAATGAGATTGCATCTTCACGGCTTAACACTCCGACGCCCTTCATACGGCTCTGAGCGATAATGTTGCCGGTAAATATGTCGTGGTATTCGTGAATGATACCTCTCATATAAGGGATAAATTCTTTTACCCGCTTGACGAAGTTAGGATGAAGGTCGGCCTGTACACCGCCGATGGTATTGTAGTTCATGATCAGACGTCCGCCGCAAGTCTCTTCAAAAATATCGAGAATCTTTTCACGGTCACGGAATCCGTAGAAGAAAGCAGTAAGTGCTCCAAGGTCCATGGCGAGGGCGGAGTAGAACAGTAAGTGAGAATCGATACGTTGCAGTTCATCCATAATTGTACGGATGTATTTGACACGGTCGCTCACTTCGATACCCATTGCTTTCTCAATACACATACACAAAGCGTGACGGTTCTGATGTGCGCCCAGATAGTCGAGGCGGTCAGTCAATGCCAGTGTCTGCGGATATGTAAGACTCTCGTTCATTTTCTCGATACCCCGATGGATATAACCGCAGTTAGCATCGATCTTACGAATAATTTCACCTTCAAGAGAAACGCGGAAGCGCATTACACCGTGAGTTGCAGGGTGTTGCGGGCCAATGTTGACTACATACTCTTCTTCTCCAAAGAGTTTCATTTCTCTGTTTTTAATCGTTCCGTCCGGATTAAGTTCTATTTCCTGTGTTGTATCGAACGTCTCTTCGTTAGCCATACAAAGCGGATTATCTTTCTCCGGATCATTATCTTTACGCATGGGGTATCCTACCCAGTCATTACGTAAGTAAAGGCGGCGCATATCGGGATGCCCTACGAAAACAATGCCATAGTAGTCGAACACTTCACGTTCGTAGAAGTCGGCTATTTTCCATATATCGCTGACTGACGGAATTTCCGGTCGTTCACGGTCGGTAACGGCTGTTTTCAGTGCTATCCGTTCTCCCGTAACAGTCGATTCCAGATGGTAGACAACGCCTAAACCACGGAGTTTCTCCGGTGCGTCTTTTTCGTCTGCTACTCCCCAGTCCATACCAGTGAGGCTTTCAAGGAAGTCCATCTGTTTTTCATTTCGCAAGCGCAGCATTTCGTCGTGTAACGCTGCAGGGACTATAAATTGTATTTCTTGCATAATTCTTCGTTCCTCATTCTTCATTTCATAAATTCCGGTTTCTTCTCTTTTCTGTTCGTTCCACCAAAGAATTTCTCTATTTTCACTTTGCGTTGTAGTTGCATCATGCCGTAATAGAAAGCTTCCGGGCGGGGCGGACATCCGGGGATATATACATCGACCGGAAGAATCTTATCTACTCCATTCAGCACATGATAAGACTTCTTGAAAGGCCCTCCGCTGACAGCACATCCGCCTACGGCAACTACATATTTCGGATCGGGCATCTGATCGTACAAACGTTTCAGTACCGGTGCCATCTTGTTGGTGATTGTTCCGCAGACCATGATCATATCAGCTTGGCGCGGACTGGCACGTGCTACTTCGAACCCGAAGCGGGCCATATCATAACGCGCGGCACCCAGTGCCATGAATTCGATGCCGCAACAGCTGGTTGCGAAAGTAAGCGGCCACAGTGAATTGCTGCGTCCCCAGTTGACAAGGTCGTCCAGAACCCCAAGAAAAACGTTCGCTCCTCCGGCATTAAGTTCCTTGACCAACTTTTCCAATGACTCATTGTCGATGAACTCATCATACGGAATTGATTTTATTTTCGGTTTTTTGGTTATTTCCATTCCAAAGCTCCTTTCCTCCAGGCATAAGCAAGGCCCAGAACCAAAATAATAAAGAAGAAGAGAATACTAACGAGCCCCTGAGGTCCCATGTCATGCATTACTACTGCCCAAGGGAACAGAAAAGCTGTTTCCACGTCGAACATCAGGAACAGGATGGCAAACAGGTAGTAACCTACACGGAACTGCATCCATGATTTACCACGCGTTGGTATACCACATTCATAAGCTTCAAACTTTTGTACATTGTACGAACGTGGTGAAATAGCTCGTGAAAGGGCTATTACTACACCGACAAAAGCGAGCGCTGTCAGTAAAACAACAACTAAAAATGTAAAATTCATAATTTCAATAGCTGTTTAGATTGAATATTATATAGAAATAAACAATTAGTTTCTCCACACCCGGATGAAACCAACTGTAATGAATTGACGAATAAGATAATGGATTGTACCGTCTAAATGACGATCTTCCTTAAACCATATATATAATATGTAATAGGATCGTAAAAGTACTTGGGAATATGGAGTGAATGAGTCTGAGACGTGTTTTGCTGGCTTTTGTATTCACGGAAATAAGTAATCAGCAATTGCACGCTTTTATCTGTAGGGATGTGTGCAACATCCGCATGACTCATATCACAAGACTGGGTAGAATAGAAATAATGAAGACGTTCAAGAGCATTATGAACAGGATGATCCTGAGATACGTAGCACTTCTCCTGGCGATATGTCGGGGGGGATACTCTGCAGTTATCTTCCATTGCTTCATTGGAAACAACATGGATCAGCAAAGCAAGTACCAGAAATAGTCCGTATTTTAAGCTTTGTTTCATCTTTCTCTTTTAACGGCTGCAAATATAGGATTAATATTCATGTTTTTTGCAAAGTCGGGGTTACAAAAAAGTATTTTTTAACTTGCTTTATTTCAAGTCCGTTTTTATTTCAGTGCTACTCTGGAGAATCTTCTTCTTTTATGGTATACATCCGTTCTTGTTTGGTTAAAAGATGTAATAAAAAGAACGATTTACGTTCTTTTTGACGAATTACCCAAAGAAAATTCATTTTTTTGCAAATTGTATATAACACATTGATATGAAACACACACTTTGCTTTATAACAATCCTATTGGGTTCTTTGTTGGATCTTTATGCAAATAACGAGAATGATTCTCTATTGAAAGTTTTAGATAAAGTGATTTCTGAGCGTCTTGTGTATACAGAAAAGAAGGAAGCTACTATCAAAGAGCTGAAAGCAAAAAAGAAGGAACAAAAGACCTTGGACGATATGTATCGTCTGAATTCCGAGATTCTCCATCAATACGAAACGTTTGTCTGCGATTCTGCGGAACAGTACATTAATGAGAATATTGAGATCGCTAAGAAACTGGATAATAAAACCTATTTGCTGGAAGGAAGGCTGCAACTGGCTTTTGTTTATTCCTTATCGGGGTTGTTTATTCAAGCTAATGATATTTTCAAATCAATCAATTGTTCGGATTTACCTAGTCATTTACAGGCTTTGTATTGTTGGAATCGTATTCGGTATTATGAAAATTTGATTAAATATACAGATGATGCTCGGTTTGCCAGTGAATATTTGGTTGAAAAAGAAGCGTATCGAGATACAGTTATGAGTATCTTGTATGATGCATCGGAAGAATATTCGAAAGAAAGAGCTATAAAGCTTCAGGATCAGGGAAATACAAAAGAAGCACTTAAGATACTGACTAAAATTTATCAAAAGGAAAAACCAGGAACTCATGGGTTTGCAATGATGTCTATGGGGCTATCAAGAGCATATCGGCTGGTCGGAGAGCATGAATTGGAAGAAAAGTATCTTATATTAGCTGCTATGACCGATATAAAACTGGCAGTGAAAGAAAATGAGGCTTTGTTGACTTTAGCCGTGAATTTATACCATAAAGGAGATATCGATAGATCTTATAATTATATTAAAGTAGCACTGAGTGATGCTATCTTCTATAATTCCCGTTTTAAGAATACGGTAATAGCTCGTATTCATCCTATTATAGAAAATACTTATTTATATAGGCTGGAAAAGCAAAAGCAGAATCTTCGTTTTTATATTTTGCTCACTAGTTTGTTTGTTGTGGCTCTTGCTATCACTTTGTATTTTACTTATAAACAGACTAAGATTGTTTCCCGTGCAAAGAAGAATCTCAATGTTATGAATGAAGAGTTAGTTGCATTGAACAAGAATTTGGATGAGGCTAATTTAATAAAAGAAAGATATGTAGGCTATTTCATGAACCAGTGTGCCGTTTACATTAATAAACTGGATGAATATAGGAAAAATGTAAATCGAAAAATAAAAACCGGACAAGTTGATGATTTATACAAATCTTCTTCTCGTCCTTTCGAAAAAGAATTGGAAGGATTATATACCAATTTTGATAAGGCGTTCTTAAAATTGTATCCTAATTTTGTCGAAGAGTTTAATTCATTGTTGAAACCGGAAGATTATTATAAACTGGATAAAGACCAGTTGAATACAGAATTGCGTATTTTTGCTTTGATGCGAATGGGGATTACAGATGTTTCGCAAATTGCTGTTTTTTTGCATTACTCGGTACAAACGATCTATAATTATAAGAGTAAAGTGAAGAGAATGTCTTTATTGGATGGAAATATCTTCGAAGAAGAGGTGAAAAAGCTTGGTTCTTTGTCCCAAAAATGATTCTATTTGGTTTACCAAAACCTTAAAATGGTTGTTTGTTAATGCGTTGAATACTAATGTATTATCTAGAAAAGATGTTCAAAAACGTCTACTTTATAGCCTACTTCCAATAAGGAGTAGGCTTTTTTCATCTCTATATTTGCATCACAAGATTTTTGATAACTGAATACTAATCTAAAGAAACACAGCTATGGATTTTTCAGAATTGTATCTTACTTATTATTCAAAACTGGTTCGGTTTGCAAAAGAATTTGTAATACTGGAAGAGGATGCAGAAAACATAACACAAGATGTGTTTACCGACTTATGGGCGAAACGTGATTCTATGGATCGCATTGAAAATATGAACGCGTATCTTTTCAGATTAATAAAGAATAGATGCTTGGATCATTTGAAACATAAAATGTTTGAACAGAAATATATTGAATCAGTTCAAACCTCTTTCGAAATAGAAATGTCCTTGAAATTACAATCTTTAAATAGGTTTGATGTGTCTGATATCTCGGAAGGAAATGAAACGGAAATGCTCGTTCGTAACGCAATCAATAGTCTGCCTCGAAAATGTCGTGACATATTTTTATTAAGTCGTGTCGAAGGGTTAAAATATAGAGAAATCTCAGAACGTTTGGGTATTTCAGTAAATACTGTAGAATGTCAGATGGGGATAGCACTCAAAAAGTTAAGGGTAAAACTAAATATTTGCCTTGCAGCATGAGTTTTAATAATTTTATTGATATTTTTTTAGGGGTATTTACTGGGATAATCGTTCTTTTGTAAAAAGGAACGAATAATGGGAACTAATTTAAATAAATATTTTGCAGGTGAATTGACTTCAGAAGAAAAGGAAGTCTTCCTTCTGAATGTGAAGAATAATGGGGAAATGCGCGAAGAATTTATTGAGTATCAGAGTGTTGTTGCTCTTGTGGATTGGTCGTTCCCTAAAGATGATAAAGAACTTGCTAAGCAAAAACTATCTGAATTTATGAGTCGGATAGAGAATAGCGAAAATAAAAAGGCTTAAAAATACCATGAATAGACTTAATAACATCATATTACTAGTCGTCTTTATATGTACGCATGCTCATTCGCAACAAGCTTATTTTGTTGATGGATATCATGGAGGGATATACGGGCATTATCCGGTGAAGTGGAAAACTCAGTTTATTGTCGACCAGTTATCCAAGCATCCGGATTGGCGAATTTGTCTGGAAATAGAGCCTGAAACATGGGATACGGTGCAAATACAGACTCCCGGAGCCTATCGACAATTAAAAAACGTAGTAGTAACTAAGCAGGTAGAGTTTACAAATCCTACTTATGCTCAGCCTTATTGTTATAATATATCGGGCGAAAGCATTATACGTCAGTTTCAATATGGTATTGCTAAGATAAATAAACATTTTCCGGGAGTGACTTTTACCACTTATTCTGTGGAAGAACCCTGTTTCACAAGTTGTTTGCCTCAGATATTGAAGTTATTTGGTTTTAAGTATGCCGTACTCAAATGCCCGAATACTTGTTGGGGAGGATACACTAACGCTTATGGCGGCGAATTGGTCAATTGGGTAGGCCCGGATGGAACTCCCATTCTTACTGTTCCTCGCTATGCTTGCGAGAAATTGGAAGAGAATTCTACTTGGCAGACAACTGCTTGGTGTAATGAAGAATCTTATCTGAATGCTTGTCGTGATGCAGGGATTGAACATCCTGTGGGAATGTGTTTCCAAGATGCCGGATGGAAAAATGGTCCATGGTTAGGAAGTGGAAAGAATACAAAAAGTAATTCAGTTTATGTGACGTGGAAAGATTATTTTGAAAATATTTCCATTGGTAAAACGAATGATGACTGGCATTTCTCGCAGGAAGATATGCGTGTAAACTTAATGTGGGGAAGCCAAGTGTTGCAGAGAATTGCTCAAGAAGTACGTACTTCTGAGAATAAAATAATAATAGCAGAGAAGATGTCTGTTATTGCTCATCTTGCCAATGGGTACACTTGTGTTCAGGAAGATTTGGATGAAGCATGGCGTACTTTGATGCTTGCGCAACATCATGATTCTTGGATCGTACCTTACAATGGCCTAAATAAATTTGGAACCTGGGCGGATCAAATAAAGCGATGGACAGATGAGACAAATACTGTGGCTGATAAAATTACAGCTGCTTCTATATTCAGTTTTGATAACGATACTATTAATACTGAAAAAGCCCAGGGATTTGTACGTGTTTATAATACATTGGGAACAAAAAGAAAAGAACTGGTAACTGTTGAACTCCCTCAGGAATATGCAGACTTTGATTTGGAAGTCAATGATTATAGAAATAAAAAAGTTGATTATTCAATAGGAAAAGAAGGTGGAAAAATAAGATTGTTGTTTGAAGCAGATGTTCCTCCCTTTGGTTACTCCACATATTGTATTAAACAAGTAAAGACAGGTAAAAGAACGGTTTCAGGAAGCGAAAAGATTATAAATGAAGGAGAATATGTGGTTGAAAATGATATGTATAAAATTGTTTTTGACTTGTCGAAGGGAGGAATTATTAAAAGCCTTGTAGCAAAAAAAGAAGAAAACAAAGAATTTGCCAAACAATCGGGTGAATATTCTATAGGTGAATTGAGAGGCTATTTTTATGACGAAGGCAAGTTTCGCTCTTCTACAGAAGCTCCGGCTAAGCTGACGGTTTTGCGAAGTAATATACAAGAGACAAAGGTAAAACTGGAAGGGAAAATAGCTTCACATCCTTTTGTACAGATTATAAGCATTGCTCAAGGGGAGAAGCGTATCGATTTTGACCTTACTATTAATTGGAAGAAAAATGTAGGTATTGGAGAATATAAAGAAAATAGTTGGCGGGATAATCGCAGAGCTTATTGTGATGACAGATTTAAGTTAAGTGTACTTTTCCCTGTAAATCTTCATTCTCCTCGTATTTATAAAAATGCGCCGTTTGATGTTTGTGAAAGTAAGTTAGATGATACTTTTTTCAATAGTTGGGATCAGATTAAGCATAACATTATTCTTCATTGGGTTGATTTGGCAGAACAGGAAGGAGATTATGCATTGGCTTTATTCGCAGACCATACTACTTCCTATTCACACGGAAAAGATTATCCGTTAGGACTGACTGCCCAATATTCTGGTAATGGGCTTTGGGGACCTGACTATAAGATCACGAGACCGTTGAAAATGAAATATGCTATTGTTCCTCATCGTGGCAAATGGGACAAGGCTGCTATAGCCACGAAGAGCGATTGTTGGAATGAACCATTGTTATGTTCCTATCATTCATTTGCAAAATTGGAGTCAAGGTCACTGGTAGACTTAAAAAATACCGGTTATCAGGTGAGTGCAGCCAATATAAAAGATGGAAAAATAATCTTGCGATTGTTTAATGCGGAAGGTGACAGGAAGCAGCATAATATTACTTTTGATATGCCGCTGTCTAGTATAGAAGAAGTAGATCTGAATGGTAGAGTTATAGATAGAAAGACAATAAAAACACGTACCGGAAAATCTGAAATTAGTATTTCTATGCCTCGTTTCGGTCTAAAGACATTTGCTTTGAACTTGAATTGAACATATTCTAATAATAGTAAACTGTAATATTTTTATGTATAAAGCTAGCGCTAATATTTTAATAGCTTGCTCTTTTTTGTGGCTGACTGCTTGTTCTTCAGCAGGAGTAGTAACAGAAGATTTAATTCCGACTGATTATGTAAATCCTTTTATAGGAGCTAGTACCAGTGTAGGAGCTGCCGGTGTTTATCATGGATTAGGTAAGACATTTCCTGGCGCTACTACTCCTTACGGTATGGTACAAGTAAGTCCCAATACTATAACCGGAGGTGATAATAGTTCCGGTTATAGTGATGAACACAAAACCATTGAAGGCTTTGCCTTTACTCAGATGAGTGGAGTGGGCTGGTTTGGGGATTTAGGAAATTTCCTGGTGATGCCTACAACGGGCGAACTGCAAAAAATAGCGGGTAAAGAAGATGGTAGTATAAAAGGGTATCGTTCTTCTTATGATAAAGCTACCGAAACAGCTAAAGCGGGATATTATTCGGTAGAACTGACTGATTATAAGATTAAAGTAGAGAGCAGTGCGACACCTCATTGTGGAATATTGCAATTTACTTTTCCTTCGAATGAACAATCTCGTATTCAGATAGACCTGGCACGTAGAGTGGGGGGGACTTCTACTTCGCAATATGTGAAAGTATTGGATGATTATACCATTCAAGGCTGGATGAAGTGTACACCTGATGGTGGTGGATGGGGAAATGGTGAGGGAAATTCCGATTACACAGTTTATTATTATGCACAATTTAGTAAACCATTGAGTAATTATGGCTTTTGGAGTGCGGATATTCCCGATGAATGGGTTCGGAAGCGTGATGAAGTGGTAAGTATTCCCTATCTGACACGTATATCACAAGCTCCGGTCATTAAAGATAAGAAAGAACTGGAAGGAAAGCACCTTGGCTTCTTCACAGAATTTCCCACAAAAGAGGGAGAACAGGTTGAGATGAAAGTAGGCATTTCCTTTGTCGATATGGAAGGAGCAGTTAATAACTTTAAACAGGAGATTGCTTCTAAAAACTTTGCTCAAGTAAAACAGGAAGCGAGTGATTTGTGGAATAAAGAACTTAGCCGTATACGGATATCCGGTGGAACTGATGACGAAAAAACTGTTTTTTATACATCATTATATCATACGATGATTGACCCTCGAATCTATACAGATGTTGATGGGCGATATATTGGCGGAGATAAAAAGGTATATGAACAGGACGGTACATTTACCAAGCGTACTATATTTAGTGGTTGGGATGTTTTCCGTAGCCAGTTCCCTTTACAGGCGATGATTAATCCGCGTTTGGTGAGTGATGCGTTGAATTCGCTGATAACGATGGCAGATCAGAGCAGACGGGAATATTATGAACGTTGGGAACTTCTGAATTCTTATTCTGGCTGTATGATAGGTAATCCTGCACTGTCGGTGCTGGCAGATGCTTATATGAAAGGAATTCGCACGTATGATGTAGAAAAAGCATATCAATATGCAGTCAACACGTCAGCTAAGTTTGGGAATGATTCGTTGGGATATACTCCTGAACCGTTGAGTATTTCATATACGCTGGAATATGCCTATGCAGACTGGTGCGTGGCTCAATTGGCAAAGGCGTTGGGGAAAGAAGAAGATGCAAAGCGCTTTTATGAAAAAGGGAAAGCCTATCGTAACATGTTTGATGCGGAAAAAGGCTGGTTCCGTCCCCGGAATGCAGATGGATCATGGAAAGCATGGCCGGAGAATGCACTGACCGAAGAATGGTATGGTTGCATTGAGTCGAATGCGTATCAGCAAGGCTGGTTTGTGCCGCACGATGTTCCGGGAATGGTTGAACTGATGGGAGGCAAGGAAGAGGTTATAGCTAATCTGACTAATTTATTTGACCACACTCCTTCTGATATGTTATGGAATGATTATTATAATCATGCTAATGAACCGGTACATTTTGTTCCTTTCCTTTTTAATCAGTTGGATGTACCTTGGTATACACAGAAGTGGACACGATATATTTGTAAAAATGCTTATGCGAACAAAGTAGAAGGGATTGTGGGCAATGAAGATGTAGGACAGATGTCGGCCTGGTATATATTGGCTGCTTCCGGCATTCATCCTTCCTGTCCCGGTAACACCCGCATGGAAATAACCAGTCCTGTTTTTGACAAGGTAGAATTTAATCTGGACTCAAAATATCATCAAGGGAAAGTATTTACAATTATTGCTCACAACAACAACACAAATAATCTATATATACAAAAAGCTTTGCTGAATGGCAAGGAGTACAATAAATGTTACCTTGACTTTGCTGAAATCGCAGCAGGAGGAACATTGGAATTATTTATGGGCGATAAGCCCAATACAGAATGGGGTGTTTTATCTAACATTTAAATAACTGAATATTATGATGAATAAGTTTAGACTTCTTTTACTAGCATCAAGTTTGTTTGTACTGAATGGAATAGGGCATGCTCAGACTTCTACCATGTCACTGAACAGTTCCAATCCTAAGATAGTATGGGAAGTCAAACCGCAGGCAGATTTGAATAATATAGGGGGAGAACAAATCTCTACCCCGGGTTTTAAAATGCCGGACTATGTAAAAGGCGTAGTTCCCGGAGTTGTTTTTACAGCATATGTTGAAGCTGGAATCGTTCCCGATCCTAATTACGCTGATAATATATATAAAGTAGATGAGACGTTTTATAACCGTCCTTTCTGGTATCGTACGGAGTTTGAACTTCCGGCATCTTATTCAGCAGGTAAGCGTGTTTGGCTTCATTTTGATAATACCAACCGTTTCGCAGATTTCTATTTTAATGGAGAAAAAATATCGGGAACGAAGACATCCACTAAAGATGTGAGCGGACATATGTTGCGTTCTAAATTTGATGTGACACATCTGATTAAGAGATCAGGAAAGAATGCGGTTGCGGTTCTGATTACTGATCCTGATCAGAAAAAGACTCGTAAAGGAAAAGATCCGTATGGTGTTGCTTGTAGTCCCAGCTATCTGGTAGGTGCCGGTTGGGATTGGATGCCGTATGTGCCGGGACGTCTTGCCGGAATTACAGGAAATGCTTATCTGGCTATTACAGGTGATGCTGTGATGGAAGATCCGTGGATTCGCTCGGAATTGCCGACTTTGCAACAAGCAGAACTATCTTTCTCTACAGGAATCAAGAACGTTTCTTCTGCTCCGAAAGAAGTGGAAGTTTCCGGTGTTATTCAGCCGGGAAATATTACTTTCTCCAAGAACATTCGGGTGGAAGGAAAAGAAACAGTACAGTTGTCGGTGGATAAGAGCGATTTTGCTGCATTAGTCATTCGTAACCCGAAACTTTGGTGGCCTAACGGCTATGGAGAACCGAATCTTTATACCTGTAAACTGACTTGTTCGGTAGATGGAAAAATATCGGATGAAAAGGATATTACTTTTGGTATCAAGAAGTATGAGTATAAGATGATCAACAACGTAGTGAATTACCCGGTCCTTACATTCTTTATCAATGGGCAGAAGATTTATCTGAAAGGTGGAAACTGGGGTATGAGCGAGTATTTGCTTCGTTGTCATGGCAAAGAGTACGAAACGAAAATCAAGTTGCATAAAGATATGAACTACAACATGATCCGTTTGTGGACAGGTTGTGTGACTGATGATGAATTCTATGATTATTGCGATAAGTATGGAATCATGGTGTGGAATGATTTTTGGCTGTATGTCGCTTATAATGATGTAGCTGAGCCGGAAGCATTCAAAGCAAATGCTCTTGATAAAGTGAGACGTTTAAGGAATCATCCTTCTATAGCTATCTGGTGTGGTGCTAATGAAACACATCCGGCACCCGATTTGGATAATTATTTGCGTGAAATGATAGCTCAGGAAGATAAAAACGATCGAATGTATAAGTCTTGTTCCAATCAAGATGGTTTATCCGGAAGCGGATGGTGGGGAAATCAGCCCCCTAAGCACCATTTTGAGACTTCGGGCAGTAATCTGGCATTCAATAAACCTGCTTATCCGTATGGTATAGATCATGGTTATGGTATGCGTACTGAAATAGGAACGGCTACTTTCCCGACATTTGAAAGTGTGAAATTGTTTATTCCTCAGGAGTCATGGTGGCCTCTGCCTACTGATGAACAATTGAAAGATGATGATGATAACGTTTGGAATAAGCACTTCTTCGGCAAAGAAGCGTCCAATGCCAATCCTATCAATTATAAGAAATCAGTGAATACGCAATTCGGAGAATCTTCGAGTCTGGAAGAGTTCTGTGAGAAAGCTCAGTTGCTGAATATTGAAGTAATGAAAGGAATGTATGAAGCATGGAATGATAAGATGTGGAATGATGCGGCAGGGCTTTTGATCTGGATGAGTCACCCGGCATATCCATCATTCGTGTGGCAGACGTACGATTATTATTATGATCCTACCGGAGCTTATTGGGGAGCAAAGAAGGCTTGCGAACATCTTCATCTTCAGTGGAACTCATCTAATAACAGTATAAAAGCTGTAAATACTACTACCAAAGACTTGAAAGGCGCTTATGCCAAAGCGACCATCTACAACCTGAACGGAAAAGAGGTTGCGGCATATGGACGTACAAAACAGATGGATGTACCGGCAAGTAACATTGCAGAAGCGTTCACGTTAAACTTCAATCCGTACAATTTGGCTTTTGGCAAGAATGTGATAGCTTCTTCATCATCACCATCCAGATCGGCTTCTTTAGTAGCTGACGGAGGGGCAGGCAGTCGTTGGGAAAGTGATGCGAGTGACTCTCAATGGATTTATGTTGACTTGGGTAAGAAAGAAAAAATAGAGCATGTTGTGTTGAAATGGGAAACGGCACGTGCCAAAGAGTACGAGATCCAAGTGTCGAATGATGCGAAGAAATGGAAAACAGTCTATACAAACAAAGATGGACAAGGCAGTACAGATGAGATAAAACTTTCTCCAGTTACTGCACGCTATGTGAAAATGGCAGGAGTTAGCCGTGCCACAGACTTTGGATATTCACTGTATGAATTTGAAATATATGGTAAGAAACAAAAGAATGTTGAGGAACTGACTCCGCTCCATTTCATCCGGTTAGAACTGACTGACGCAAATGGTAATTTGATTTCAGATAATTTCTATTGGAGAAACGGCGTGACAGATCTTGACTATACAGCTTTGAATACATTGCCGGAAGCAGAACTGTCGTGCAAATTAGTTGATAAGTCAATGTTATCCGAAGGGAAGATGAAATTGTCGGTAAAGAATCATTCGAAAACTGTTGCTTGTGCTAACCGGATAAGATTGGTGAATACGGCTACACAAGAAAGAATCCTTCCTGTTATCATGTCTGATAATTATATAACTTTGATGCCGGGTGAAGAGCGGACTATTTCTGTTGAGGCGGAACCGGAAATGTTGAAAGGAGGAGTCAGTGTTTTGCTAAAACAATATGGTAAGGCTGAACAAAAGAAGTTGGATATATGATATACGTAGAAAACTAAGGGGCACCTTTTTAATTTGAACACCAGAAGACATTACCTGTCCTGTCTTCTGGTGTTTTTAATTTCCCTCTATATTGTGCCTGATATATTCAGGAAGAGTAGAAAGTGAACTTTCTTTCTTGAATAACCTGCTTGATTTAATAGACAATGATCAGTTTATTAATCTATTATGTGTACTTGCTTAATATCTTTTGGAACTAACAACAGTTCGTTTCACATACGTGGTCCTATCGCTTCACATACGTGATCCCATTAGCTCACGTACGTAGACCGAACGCTCCACGTACGTGAAACTAAGAAATGTTACTGACAAAGTTTATTAGTCTTGCCTTCTTCATATATTAATGTTACCGACATTTGTTTTATTTGTACCATGATAAATAGTCCTATGTATGAACAGAATGAAGAAAATAAGGCTTTAGAGTTGAATAAATAAGTGAGCATACTTGATTTGTAGTGGGATAGGGGTGACAATAGAAACTTATAAAATTCTATTATCACCCTTATTATCACCAGTTATTATCACCATTACTTGTTTGATTGATAGCTGTTTATCTTTAAAAAGTGACAAGTGACAATAAAAAACTGTTTTTTTCTTAGTGGGAGTTACTTGAAAAATAAAACATTTATTTTAGTGGTTAAGTAAACTTGAATCGTCTTTTTTAATAAGATTCTTTTTTATTCAAAGTTGGAAAAGAGAATGTTTTGAAAGATAAATAATTAAATTTGTAATAAAGTGTATAATCAAATGAATAGTAAAATAAACGTAAAGGTCTTTTTCCTGCTATTTCTAATCTGTGTTTGTTCTAATAGCCTGTACGCACAATCAATTCCACCCTTTAAAAAAGGAGAACGGGTAGTCTTTGTTGGAAATAGTATAACTCATGGTGGACATTATCATTCGTTTGTGTGGTTATATTATATGACTCGTTTTCCAAACAAACCGATTACAATAATGAATGCCGGAATTGGCGGTGAGAGTGCGTGGGATATTAAAGATCGGTTGGACTACGATGTTTTTGACAGAAAACCGACTTATGTAACTCTGACTTTTGGTATGAATGACACAGGGTATGATATTTTCTGGAAGGAGAATGCTAAGGAGTTGTCGGAGCAACGGATTGAAAAATCTTTGGAAAGCTTTCGGGAAATAGAGAAGCGCTTGCTGGCAGAGAATAAAATGACCAAAGTGCTGATAGGTGGATCACCTTATGATGAAACTACGAAATTGAACAGTTTACTTTTTCTTCATAAAAATGATGCTATTTTAAAGATAATTGATGCCCAGCGTAAGGCGGCGAAGAAAAATGGATGGGGATTTGTGGATTTTAATCAGCCGATGGTACAAATAAGTCTGGAAGAGCAAAAGAAAGATTCGACATTCACTTTTTGTAGAGTAGATAGAATCCATCCTGATAATGATGGACAGATGGTGATGGCTTATTTATTTTTAAAGGCGCAGGGACTGGCTGGAGTCGAAGTTTCGGATATTTCAATTGATGCAAATAACAAGAATCTATTAAGTCATAGGAATTGTAAGGTCTCCAAACTAAAGAAAGAAGCTGGTGGTTTAAGTTTTGATTATTTGGCAAATTCACTTCCTTATCCTTTGGATTCTATTCCAAGACATGGTTGGGGAAATAAAAGGTCACAACGTGATGCTATGGATTTGATACCATTTATGAAGGAATTTAATCAAGAACGTTTGCAGGTGACTAATTTAGAAAAAGGACATTATCGGCTGACAATAGATGGATTGTTTATCGATAATGTTTCATCTGGACAGTTGGAAGATGGTATCAATTTGGCCGATTATCCCAATACACCCCAATACCAGCAAGCCATGAAAATCATGTATCTGAATGAAGAACGTTTTGAAGTAGAAAAACGTTTCAGAGAATATTTGTGGACAGAATATTCGTTCTTGAAAAAGGAAGGTCTGCTGTTTGCTGATAATGAGAAGGCGATAAATAAACTTAGGGAGTATTTACCTAAAGATGGTTTTCTGAGGATGAGTTATGAGTGGTATACCAAAGCGATGTATCCTGAGATACGCGAAGTATGGAGTAGATATATGAAGATCATCGTCGATACAATTTATAAAATGAATAAGCCGACAACTCATAAAGTCAAGTTGACAAAGATAGGTTGAGTAATGCATTATCCATTATAAGAGTGTTGGGGTGATGATCCATAGCTGTAATATTCGCAGAAACTTATTTATGAGGAATAAAAAACTGTTACTAGGCATAGGAATAATGTGTTGTCTTTGGTGTTTGCCAAAGATTGTACATGGGAAAGAAAACAAGGTCTCTTTTTCTTTAGTGGAGTTAAAATGTGAGAATATGGTTGATCCTTTAGGGATTGACAACGTTACTCCCCATTTGAGTTGGAAGTTGAAAGGAGATGGGGTGGTGGATGGACAAGCATTTTACGAAATTCAGGTAGCGTCAGATAGTCTTCTATTAATTGGGGGGAAGGCTGACTTATGGAAATCGGGGAAGTTGAAGTCTGATGTTTCTGTGATGGTGCCTTATCAAGGCTTACCTTTGGCTTCGCGTTCTTTATGCTACTGGAGGGTACGTGTCTGGGATCGGAAAAGGCATGTTTCCCAATGGAGTCCGGTGGCGCGTTTTTCTGTTGGTCTTTTGAATAAGGAACAGATACACGGTGTCTATATCGGTTCATCACCGGAAGGAGGCAAGGTTTGTGCTCCTTTACTTCGTAAAAAAGTGCAAATAGGTGAACTGGCAACGACTTTTCTGTATGTGAATTCGCTGGGATATCATGAAGTATATGTCAATGGAAAGAAGGTTACGGAGAATGTTCTTACCCCTGCAGTCTCTCAACTGAATAAACGTTCGTTAATGGTCACTTATGACGTATCTTCTTATTTGAAAGAAGGAGAGAATGACCTGCTGATATGGCTTGGACAAGGGTGGTATAAGAAAACTACTTTTGGTGCTGCTTATGACGGTCCGTTGGTAAAAGCGGAACTGAATATGCTGAGAAATGGAAAATGGGAAGTATTGACTGCAACTGACACTTCTTGGAGGGGACGAGAAAGTGGCTATTCGGATACAGGTAATTGGTGTGCTTTACAATTTGGTGGTGAAAGGGTGGATGGGAGAATAGTGCCGACAGATTTTTCAACTTATTCTCTAGATAAAATGAAATGGTATCCTGTGGTGGAAGTAAATGTACCAAGACACATTGTTTCACCTCAAATGTGTGAAGCTAACAAGATACATCAAACGTTGCAACCTGTTTCTATCAGGAAACTTAGTGAAGATACCTGGTTGGTAGATATGGGAAGAATACAGACCGGATGGTTTGAAATGAAGATGCCGATGTTATCTGCGGGACATGAGGTCACGATGGAATATAGCGATAATCTGACTAAAGAAGGAGAATTTGACAAACAAGGTGAAAGTGATGTCTATATTGCAGGTGGACAGAGGGGAGAATATTTTAGGAATAAATTCAATCATCATGCTTATCGTTATGTCCGTATCTCCAACCTTCCGGCAAGACCGAAAACTGAATGGATAAAATCTCTCCAGATTTATGGCGATTATCGGCAGACTGCGACTTTCGAATGTTCGGATGCTGACTTGAACGCCATTCATAATATGATTCAATATACTATGAAGTGTCTGACATTTAGCGGATATATGGTCGACTGTCCGCATTTGGAGCGGGCAGGCTATGGTGGCGATGGAAATTCGTCTACAATGAGTTTGCAAACAATGTATGACGTAGCACCGACTTTCACAAACTGGATACAAACATGGGGAGATTCAATGCGCGAAGGGGGAAGTCTGGCCCATGTAGGTCCTAATCCCGGTGCAGGTGGCGGTGGTCCGTATTGGTGTGGATTTATTGTACAGGCGCCATGGCGAACGTATGTGAATTACAATGATCCGAGATTAATAAAGAACTATTATCCGAAAATGAAAGAATGGTTCTCATATGTGGATAAATATACGGTGGATGGATTGCTGAAACGCTGGCCTGATACTCAATATCGGGATTGGTTTCTTGGTGACTGGCTTGCACCGATAGGAGTAGATGCAGGAGCACAATCTTCTGTTGATCTGGTAAATAATTGTTTTATCAGTGAATGTTTGGGGACAATGGAAAAAATAGCTCTGATGCTTGGGGAAAAAGAGGAGGCAGAGAAGTTTGCTATGCGCAGGAAGAATCTAAATGAGTTGATTCATCAAAAGTTTTATCATCCGGGTAAAGGTATCTATTCTACAGGTTCACAGTTGGATATGTGTTATCCAATGCTTGTAGGAGCTGTACCGGATTTTTTGTATGATGATGTGAAAAGAAAGATGATGACTGATACTGAAAAGCAGCACAAAGGTCATATTGCTGTAGGGTTGGTAGGTGTCCCAATTTTGACAGAGTGGGCTATTCGTAACAGGGAAGTTGACTTTTTATATCAAATGTTGAAGAAACGTGATTATCCAGGTTATCTGTATATGATAGATAATGGTGCTACAGCGACTTGGGAGTATTGGAGTGGTGAACGGAGTAGGGTGCATAACTGCTATAATGGAATCGGAACCTGGTTTTATCAAGCAATAGGGGGACTTAGAATAGATGAATCGATACCAGGTTATCAACATGTATTTATTGATCCTCAAATACCGAAAGGTTTGACTTGGGCTAAGATGGCAAAAGATACTCCATATGGTGTGATTGTTGTTGACTGGGAATTGACAGATAATATTATGAATCTTCAAGTGGATATTCCAGTTGGGGTTACTGCTACACTCTGTATTCCCGATGAGGCTGTGTCCTGTATGATAGATGGGAAGAATATTCGCATAGAAAAGAAAATGATTCAATTAAAAGCAGGTAATTTTAAATATTATATTTACATGAAATAATAGATACGTATGAAAAAACATTTATTATCAGCGCTTTTAGCGATGTGTCTGGTTACTACGGCTTTTGCCCAGCAAGGGAAAGTGTATGAGACACGTACCGTAAAAAGTAAGATTCTGGGAATGGAACGTAGTTATTCAATTTATTTGCCAGCAGGCTATGACGAAGGAGATGGTAGTTATCCGGTATTGTATTTGCTTCATGGATTAGGAGATAATCATACGGGATGGGTGCAATTTGGGCAGGTTCAGTATATTGCAGATAAAGCGATTGCTGAGGGGAAATCAGCTCCGATGATTATTGTTATGCCAGATGCTGACACGGTTCATAAAGGTTATTTTAACTTGTTGGATGGAACATATAATTATGAGGACTTCTTTTTTCAAGAATTGATTCCGCATATCGAGAAAACGTATAGAGTGCGTGCTGAAAGTCGTTATCGTGCTATCTCCGGTTTGTCTATGGGAGGTGGCGGAGCGTTGTTTTATGCCCTTCATTATCCGGAGATGTTTGTTGCTGCTGCTCCGTTAAGTGCTGTTGGAGGGGCATGGACATTCGATCAGATGAAGAATCAATCAGATTTATCGAAGGTGTCAGAAGAAAAAAAAGCGGAAGTTCTCGGGCAAATGGATATACAAACTATCTTGGAGAAATCTCCGAAAGAAAAGCTAGACCGTATCAAATGGATTCGTTGGTATATCAGTTGTGGTGATGATGATTTCTTATCGGTAACGAACTGTCTTTTACATAACACGTTGTTACAGCATCAGATTGGTCATGAATTTCGTATGAAAGACGGCAGTCATTCGTGGACTTATTGGCGGATGGAATTACCTGAGGTTATGCGATTTGTTTCTAGAATATTTACTCAATATTGAGCGTAAGTAAAGTGATTCTTAACAAAATAGGCTTTGAAGATCAAGTCCTTTTATCGTATGAATTAAAATTTATAGATATTTTTTTATTTCTTTTTAGTGGTATTTGCTTGCTTACTCGTTCTTAATATAAACATTGTTTTTTATGGGTTTATTTTAGGTAAAAGGTTAGGATTGGTGTTTGATTGGTTTTCAAGTTTATCCTCCGGTTAAAATTTGCTCCTCATTGCTCTTACTACAGCCGGAGGGAGCTTGTAAAATACCGTAGGTCAAGATAGGTAGACTGTTTTTTAAAGGTAAAAAGGTTTTGTTTTCAGTTAAAAACAGAAAAATAATGACTAGAATACAAAATCATATGACGAAAATAGTTCGAATATTAGTTTTCGCATTTCTGATGCTTATACCTGTTTGCGGTGTAGCGCAGGATAAAATTAAAATAGCATGCATTGGCAATAGTATAACTGAAGGGGTTGACAATTATCCGACTCCTTTGGCTCGTATGCTCGGAGATCAATATGAAGTTGGCAATTTTGGAAAGTGGGGCCATACTTTATTGCGAAAAGGGGATCATCCTTATATGAGTACCGATGCATTTATCAATGCACAGAAATTTCAACCGAACGTTGTAATTATTAAACTTGGTACAAATGATTCCAAGCCGGAGAACTGGAAATATAAGGATGAATTTGAAACTGATTTAGAGTATATGATCAGCATTTTTCAGAAGTGTGGATCTAAACCAAAAATTATTATATGTCGTTGTATTCCGGCAAGTAATAATTTATATGGGATCCGTAATGAAATAATAAAAGATGAAATTTATCCGATACAAAAGAAAGTAGCTAGGAAGTTTCATCTGAAATTGGTAGATCTGTATAGCCCATTAGAACATAAAGTTGATTCAACTTGCTATGTATGGGATAATGTACATTTGAATAAGAGCGGTTCGCTTATATTGGCGGAGCATATATATAAAGCTATTACAGGTAAAAAAGCTCCTAAATTGGAAAATGCATTTGCTAACTAGAAGAAAAATCATACTATAAAACGACACATGAGGCGATATATTTATTTTGTTTTTTTATTATGTTGTGCTGTTAATCTATTGTTAACTAGTTGTGTACGACAGAAATATGTTGTAATGGATATGGTACACCATAATCCGGGTGAGGCTATGACGGAATCGAAGTTTCTCGATCCTTCTTTTTTGAAAAAAAATGAATATGGAGCAAAAGTTTTTTTCTTGTTTGAGGCTGCACAGTTTGGAATTGATTGGAAGAGTTTTGATCCTTCTTTATTCCCGGATACGACTGAAGCCGGACGTTGGGTGGCAGAAAAAGCAGAAATAATACATAAAAAATATGATGCAGCAAAAAAGGAAGACCTTCAAGTATACTGTATGCTTGATATGTTAGTACTTCCTTCTTTGCTGGTAGAAAAACATAGAACAGAACTTACTAACGAACAAGGAAAACTTGATATATCGAAACCTTACACTCAGCTTTGTATTCGTGAATTGATGAAGGAAATGTTTGAAACGTTTCCACAATTGGATGGATTAGTGATTCGTACTGGAGAAACTTACCTGCACGATGCTCCTTATTATGTAGGCAATCATCCAGTACAAAATGGTATGTATGATCATATTACGTTAATTAATTTGTTACGGGAAGAGGTTTGTGAAAGACGTAATAAGAAGTTGTTTTATCGTACATGGGATATGGGGCAATTGCATTCGATCCCTAAATATTATTTGTCCGTTACAGACAGTATAGAGCCACATCCAAATCTTTATTTCTCTATCAAGCATACCATGACGGATTTTTGGAGATCAGCAATTACTGATCCTGATATGAATTATAATACAATGGATAAATATTGGTTGGAAGAATCAGGACAATATGGTGTTCCTTTTAATCCTTGTATAGGTATTGGTAAACATCAACAAGTAGTTGAAGTGCAATGTCAACGTGAGTATGAAGGAAAGGGAGCACATCCCAATTATATAGCTAAAGGAGTAATTGATGGTTTTGAAGAATTTAAGAAATCTAATATAAAGAAGCCGTATTGTTTAAACCAAGTGAAAGATAATCCCTTATTTAAGGGTGTTTGGACTTGGTCACGTGGCGGTGGCTGGGGAGGTCCTTATATCAAGAATGAGTTTTGGATCGAATTAAATGCTTATGTCATCTCACATTGGGCTAGTAATCCTTTGAAAACAGAAAAAGAAATACTATATGATTTTGTAAAAGCAAAAGGGCTTCCCGAGTCAGAATGGGAGATGTTCCGTCGACTTTGCCTATTATCAGAAGATGGAGTGATAAAAGGGCAATATAGTACTATGGGAGATACTTATGTTAATTGGACACGTGATGACACCATAACGGGAGATGTATATCAAAAGAGTTATTTTGATCGTATGATTGAAAGAAATCAAGTAAATGCTTATCTGAAAGAAAAGGAAGAAGCTGTCCGTATTTGGAAGGAAATAGAACTGATATCTCAAAAACTACATTTTCCCTCAGAAGAATTGAATCATTTTATTCGTATTTCCTGTTCGTATGGACGCATTAAATATGAGCTTTTTGCTGTTTCGTGGCAGATTATGCTATGCGGTTATGTGGCAGATACAACAAAAAAGTCTTTTAACCGGATAGAGATGGATAAATATATTACTGCATTTGATGATTTGTGGAAAGAATGGAACGACCTATCTCTAGAAAACGATAATTGCCCTTCAATGTATAAGATTTCTTCTAACTTTTTTGGTTTTCCTGTAGGTATACAAGAGACCATTGATAAATACAGGAAATAGTTTTCGTTTTTTCTTCTTATATGTTATAGAATATAAAAAATAAATGAATATTACTTAGTGGTTAGTATTATTCTAGTCGTCTTATTATTAATAGTAGCAAAAAGTATGAGAAAGAAACATAAAATAACGAAAGTGAAATTATGATCATTATTATTATATAAATTCTTAAAAACGGTATTTTCTATGAGAAACTTATTACAAAAATGTTTTAAATGGCAGTGGCTTGTCTGCTTGGCTGTAGGCTGCTGCTTTTCGTCTTGTAAAGATGATGAAGAGTCAACTTCGGGCTATGATCCGAATAAGCCGATTGTGTTGACTGATTTTTATCCGCCCGAAGGAAAACTTGCAACTCAAGTTATTCTTAATGGATCGAATTTTGGGGATAGTAAGGAAAATGTGAAGGTCTTTTTCAATGATAAAGAGGCTTCTGTCATTTCTGTGAAGGATGATAGAATGTTGGTATTGGCTCCTAAACGTGCATCTACAATAGAGGACCCAGAATGTGTGGTTAAAGTACAAGTACATGAACAAATAGAGGAGTACAAGCAGACATTTGATTATTATATCCAGACTACTGTGACTACGTTAGTGGGAGGAAGTACATCGGCACAGGTGAATCCAACAGGAACTATACCACTATCTGAAGCACAATTTAGAGCAAATATTGATAGGTGTATTTGTGTAGATCAGGATAAAAATGTTTTCTTTTTAGTAGATAATGATGGAAAGTTTGCTGCATTTATGTTAAATGAGGAGGCTGATAAATTAATATCTCTAAAGTCAGATATTAATGCGTTGTTTAACTCTCCTGTTTTGGGGTATAACAGTAAGGATGATATTGTCTATCAATTCTGGGCTAATAGAGATAGTCATGAAGTTTATTATTTTGACCCTAAGACGGATTATGCACCAACTACAGCTATAAGTTCTATTTCATGGGATGATCCAAATTTTCCAAATATTGAAGGATTTGGAGTATGGGCAGCCAAGTGTAATTTTACAATGGGACCAGATGGAAAAATGTATTCAAGAATGTTAGGTGGAAATCTGGTACGGATTGATGTAGAGAATGCTAGAGGAGAGAATCTAACGAATGGGGATTTGGTTGGAACCAAGGATGGTAGTGCTTATGGACTTGTTTTCGATCCTCAAGATGAGAATGTTTTTTATTTCTCAAATAATGATAAGCATTGTATTTATAAATATGATTTACGTACTAAAGAATGTGCATGTTGGGCTGGTCAAGAAGGTAAAAGTGGATATTTGGATGGACCAATAGGACAAGCTATGTTTAATAAACCTGGACAGATGTGTGTCGATTCAGAAGGTAATATAATTTTGACTGATACCGAAAATCACTGTATTCGTAAGATAACAATGAGTACAGGTTATGTATCTACATTAGCAGGAAAACCCCAAAATTCAGGTTATGTAAATGGTAGTGCAGAAGATGCTCAATTCAAAAAGCCATTGGGAATTTGTATTGATAACGACGATGTAATGTATATCGGCGACTCAGAGAATCGTGCTATTCGTCGATTAGCTGTCGAATAAATAATTAGTGAAACTTTATATTTAATATAATATGAATCGAATATTTGTAATTTTTGCTTTGCTTCTTGCGTTTGTAGCACAAGTACATGCACAGAAAGAGCAAAGCTTTATGTTGACTGGTACAGTCTTCGATGAATTTAATGAACCAGTTCCGGGAGCAAATGTATATGTTAAAGATAAACCAGGTGTGGGAATAACAACTAATATTGATGGTAAATTTCGGTTAAAGGTAAATATATATGATATAGTGGTTGTGTCTTTTTTGGGATATGAAAACTATGAGCAACGTTTGACGAATAAAATTGACAATGTTAAAGTTACCTTAAAACCGGCTACGGAGAATATTGATGAAGTAGTTGTAGTAGGTATGGGTACGCAGCGAAAGGTCAGTGTTGCTGGTGCAATTACAACGATGGATCCAGCGCAACTAGAGGTTCCTGCTACAAATATAGTTAATACACTAGCAGGTCGTGTTGCAGGTGTGATTGGAGTTCAATCTAGTGGTGAACCGGGCAAAAATATTTCCGAGTTTTGGGTGCGCGGAATTGGTACGTTTGGTGCTAATAGTGGTGCATTAGTGTTGATTGATGGTTTGGAAGGTAGTTTGAGTCAGATAGATGCTGCCGATGTTGAAAGTTTTTCTGTTTTGAAAGATGCTGCGGCTACAGCGGTGTATGGTAGTCGAGGTGCAAATGGTGTAGTATTGGTAACGACGAAGCGTGGTTTGGAGTCCAAATTGAAGATCAGTGGTCGTGCTAATATGACAATCTCACATTTAAAACGTTTACCTGAATATGTTAATGCCACTCAATATGCTGAAATGGCAAATGAAGCTTCTGTTGCAACCGGATTATCTCCTATTTATAACAAGACAGAAATGGATATTATAAAATATGGCTTAGATCCGGATCTGTACCCAAACATTGACTGGCAAGATGTTATTTTAAATCCCAATTCTTTCCAGCAAACTTATTATGTAAGTGCTCAAGGTGGTAGCAGTGTTGCCCGTTATTTTGCAAGTTTAGGAATGTCGAAAGAATCTGCGGCTTATAATCCATCCAAAGATAGTAAATACAATAAAGGTGTAGGCTATGATACTTATAATTATCGTTTGAATTTGGATATAGATTTGACTAAAACAACTAAAGTCTATATTGGAACAACTGGCTATATGTCGGTGAATACTCGCCCGAGCATGGGGGAATATTCTAGAGGAGTCAGTTTGACAGATTGGCTATGGAGTTCACAGGCAAAGACTACTCCAATAAGCTATCCATTACGCTATTCAAACGGATATTATCCTGCTGCAGGAACTAAGGATGAAATATCTCCGTATGTTCTATTGAATTATACAGGTAATGCTAGAGAACAGAATACCAGGAATTTAGTTACTTTAGGTATTACACAGGATTTGTCGATGATTACTAAAGGGCTATCAGCTAAAGTACAGGGATCATGGGATACACAAAGTTTATTTGGAGAAGCACGCTATAAAATGCCAGAACTAAATGAAGCTTTGAAGGAGCGTAACCCTAATGGAACCTTGAGTTTTGAGAAAATAGCTGATGAGAAAACCGTTACATATAGCAGTGCTGCTTGGGTTTGGAGGAAGCTATATTTAGAGGCAAATGTTAATTATGACCGTACCTTTGGCGATCATCGTTTAGGTGGTTTACTGTTTTATTATATAGAAGATACATCTGAAACTGGTGCAGATAAAAGTATGAATGCTATACCAAAGCGTTATCAAAGTCTTTCGGGCCGTTTTACATATGGTTTTAAAGATACATATTTTTGGGATTTGAACTTTGGTTTGAATGGATCTGAAAACTTTGAACCAGGTAAACAATATGGATTCTTTCCGGCAGGAGCTTTCGCATGGGTACCATCTTCATATGAATTTATACGTGAAAATGTAAGTTGGTTGAATTTTCTCAAGCTTCGCGTTTCTTATGGTGTTGTTGGTAATGACCGCATCAGTTCTAGACGTTTTCCTTATCTGACCCTAATAAAAGAAGAAAATGCTTCAAATCCTTGGGGAGGGACTGGTAGCTTAACAGAAGAACAAGTTGGTGCCAATAATTTGATGTGGGAAAAAGCAAAGAAATTTGATGTTGGTATGGATCTGCATTTGTTTAAAGATAAATTTACTTTGACTTTAGATTATTTTAAGGATACACGAGATGGTATTTTTCAGGAACGTAAACAAATTCCTGATTATGTAGGTTTGATTCAAATGCCTTATGGTAATATAGGTCGTATGAAAAGCTGGGGTGCTGATGGAAATATGGAATTCTATCAACAGATAGGAAAGGATGCACATGTGATATTACGTAGTAATTTTACTTTGAGTAAGAATAAGATATTAAATTGGGAAGATACAAAGAAGCCTTATACATATTTGGAAAATAATGGTTATGCCAATAATGTACAACGTGGATTTGTTGCTATGGGATTGTTTAAAGATCAACAAGATGTAGAAATGAGTCCTACACAATTTGGTACGGTACGTCCTGGTGATATTAAATATCGAGATATAAATGGTGATGGTAAAATTACTGATGATGATAAAGTTCCTTTATTTGCTTATTCAGGGGTACCACAGTTGATGTATGGTATTGGTGCTGAGTTTCGTTATAAAAGTTGGACACTAAATGTCTTGTTCAAAGGGACAGGACGTAATAAGTTCTTATATGGCGGTTCGGATGGTAGAAACTTCGATGGATACATGCCATTTAATCAGAAGGATAAAGGAAATATAATGACAATTGCTTATAATCCGGAGAATCGTTGGATTTCTGCTGAATATTCAGGAAATCAGGCTACAGAGAATCCAAATGCTCGTTTTCCACGTTTGTATTATGGAAAAAATGAGAATAATACGAAACCTTCTACATTTTGGATGGGTGATGCCCGTTACTTGCGTTTACAGGAATTGAGCTTGGCATATAATCTAAAAGTTCCTGCATTACAACGTATTTTGGGCATTAATTCCATGAATATTCAGTTGATGTGTGAAAATTTGGCAGTATGGGATTCTGTAAATATATTCGATCCAGAACAAGCGACATCTTGTGGACAGGCTTATCCTTTACCTGCACGTTATTCATTGCAGCTATATTTGAATTTCTAATACGATGTATAAACTTAATAGAAATTAGTTCATGAAAAAATATTTTATATTATCGGTTCTGTTATTGGTATCCGGCTTTTTTGCTTCTTGTAATTATTTGAATATAGATGATTATTTTGAGGATACCTTTCAAGAAGATTCTATTTATGCAAATAAGCGTAATATTGAACGTTATTTTAATGGGGCTGCTGCTCTGCTTCCTGTTGTCGATAAAATTTGGGAATATGGGAACACTCCTGGAGTTACAGGTTCAGACGAGGCTGTGAGCTGTGGTGATTGGAATGGTATGGTTGTTATACAATTCTCTGGAACGAAGTTAATGAATAATGAGATTACTTCTAGTTCAATGGGCGGTTGGACATGGGATTTCAATATTTGGCCTAAATGTTATAAGGTGATTCGTAAGGTGAATACTATATTGCCACATATTGATGGTGTTCGTGATATGAATAGTTTTGAAAGAATGGAATTTCGTGCAAAATGCCGTTTCTTAAGAGCTTATGCATATTATTTAATTTTGCAACAGAATGGTCCAATGATTTTGTTAGGTGATGAAATTGTTAGTAATAATGAGGAAGCGGAGTATTATGCAAGAACGCGTAATACGTATGACGAATGTGTGGATTATATTTGTTCAGAATTTGATGAAGCTGCTAAAAACTTACCTGATGCTACCACTTCGATGGATCAATATATTCCTACAGAAGGAGCTGCCTTAGCTTTAGCTGCTCGTGTGAGATTACAAGCTGCTAGCCCATTATATAACGGTGGAGAGGCAGCCCGTAGATTTTTTGGTGATTTTACCCGTTGTACAGATGGAGATCATTATGTTTCTCAATCATATGATGAACGTAAGTGGGCACTTGCTGCTGCGGCTGCGAAGAAGGTTATTGATTTAGGACGATATCAATTATATACTGTTGCTGCTTCTACTGATGCTGAACATCCTGAATCAGGGAATTATGGTACATATGTAGTCACTCTACCGCAAGAGGTTCCTACTGCAGAATTTCCAAATGGTGTAGGGATGGGAGATAAAAAAGTCGTAGATCCGTATCGCTCTTATGCCGAAATGTTTAATGGAGAGCTTGCTATTAATCAAAATCCGGAGTTCATATGGTGTAGTTCTACAGCGCAGGTTAGTAGCCATATGGGTTACGTATTCCCATTGAATTTTGGAGGATCTTCTTGTTTATGTGTACCTCAGCATATAGTAGACCAATTTTATATGGCAGATGGGCGTGATATTAAAAATTCTAGTAGTGCATATCCGTATATATCCCGTCCTTATGATAAGACTTGTGTGACGACAGAAGACAAAGTTTTATCTGAAGGTTATAAAATCAGCCAAGGAACATATTTGGCATATACTAATCGTGAACCACGTTTCTATGTGAATATTGGTTACTCACATGCTTGGTGGGCGATGGGATCTACTACTGAAAGTGCTAAGAAAAATGTTAATATTGATTATTGGAATGGAGCTAATTCTGGTAAAAATCATTCTAATAATAATGTTTATAATATAACTGGATATACTTCTCGAAAATATATCAATCCACAAGATGCTATGAGTGGTAGTGGGGCGCGTCAAAAAGATAAGTCATTTCCGATTATTCGATATGCAGAAATATTGCTTGCTTATGCAGAAGCCTTGAATAATTTAACTCAAGCATATGAAATTGATGGTCAGACTTATACTCGTGATACAGAAGCTATCAAATATTATTTTAATCAGATACGTTATCGTGCTGGTATTCCGGGATTAACAGCGGATGATTTGATTACAGTGGAAGCTTTTAATAAAGTTGTTCAACGTGAACGTTTGATTGAGTTATTTTGGGAAGGACAACGTTATTATGATATTAGACGCTGGGGAATTGTTGAAGATTTAGAAAGGGAACCTTTAATGGGGTTAAATGTAGAACAGGCTGAATGGGAAGGATTCTATCAGCCCACTGTCATTCAGTATAAATCAATAATTGAACGTGATTTCAAACCTAAGATGGTATGGTTACCTTTACATTTGGATGAGATTAGAAAGGTTTCTGTTCTTGATCAGAATCCTGGTTGGGATAAATAAAATTTTAAATGTATAAACTATGAAATATAGAAATTTTACAAATAAATTGATGCTTATGGTAGGTGTGACAGCTACTGCTGTTCTCACATCCTGCGAGCAAGAGTTTTATCAGGATGAACAGTATCGTAAGGAAATTTATATTGTTAGTGGAGAAGATAATATTTTCCAACGAGAATTTTCTTTCGGCGGGGAGGAAATAGGATACCTTTCTGTTTATGCAAGTGGTACAACTCCAATTGAAAAAGAAGTGATGGTAGAACTGGAAAGGAATGAAACTGTATTATCGGACTATAATCAAAAGAGATATGGGGATAATTACAAAAACTATGTCCTGGAGTTACCAGATACTCATTATAAAGTAGATGATTGGAGTATAAAATTATATCCAAATGCAAATTCATCTTATTCTTTATTTCCAATTAAAGTAAATATTGATGGGTTGGAACCTGAAGATAATTACTTTCTTCCTTTAAGAATAGCTTCTGTTTCTGACTATATGATTTCTTCTGCAAGGAGGAATGTATTGATGCAGATACTTATGAAAAATGATTATGCAACGACTAAGGAGAAAAGCTACTATACTATGAATGGAACAAGATTGAGAGTAGCTAAAGATACTTGGGAACCTTTGGACAAAAAGAATAATGCTCCAGATTATAAACCAATAAATGCCACAAAGTTAGTTGCTCCAGTTACGGAATATGGTATTCGTATTTTAACGGGATCTACACTTACATCGGATAGAAAAGAACTCCGTAAACAAGGGATTGTTGTTACGGTCCATCCTGAGGAGATGATTGATGTTCCTGTTATCGGGAGTAATGGGTTGCCAACTGGAGAATATATCCAATGTCAAAAAGTGACATTAGATAAATGGTATAATGTAAATGGTGGAATTACAGTGTTAAATATTGAGGATACCCCATCATATTATAATCCAGAGAAGAAAGAGTTTACGTTGAATTATCGTTATAATTATAACTCGAATGATTGGTATGAAATGAAAGAGGTGATGTCTCCAGTGGCTATTGCTAACGAAAATAATTGAGTGGCTGATAATAAATGATAAATCTTATGAAAACAAGAAATATATATAGTCTTCTATATGTAACTTTCGTTGCAGTGGTGTTAGTTGCATGCAACGATTATGACGCAGCGCAAACTGCATATGAAGAAATAGTGGATAGTGATGTAACGACTACTCCTCCAAATATAGATTCGGCATGGGAATTACAGCTAATTCCTAATGTAGGTCAGCATAGTGGTGAGGTTTTTGTTTATAAAGACAAAAAGTATGATAAGTTATTTACTCGCACATTAGGATGGAATGGTGGAATTGGTGTGCAATCTACATCATTGTCTGATGGAAATGTTCTATGGGCTTTTAATGATAGCTATTTTGGAGTTGTAGATGCTGAAACAAGAGCAAGAGGTAATTGTAATTTCCCACATAATAGTATTATGGTCCAAACGACTGTTGGTGGTAGTCTTGGAGAAACGGATGATGATCTAAGATGGTTAGTTGATTATATACAAACTAATGATCCTGATGGAGAAGGTTATTATCAGGCGTATACACACATAGCTCCAGATGAGACTATTATGGAAGAAACAGATGAAGAGCATTTCTATCAGATAGGTGGTGCTACGATATTTGATAATAATGGAGTTAAAGAACTTCAAATGTTGTGGGGGGAAATGGATAATCATGAAGGTAAAATGACTCGAACTGGTACCTGTTTAGCTGTTTACAGTTTGGAAGGACAGCCGGGTAATAGTACTTATCTTAAAAGAATTAGTAAAAACGAAGAATTCAATACAGATGATGTTGGCTATGGTTCTACTATATGGAAAGATGAAGATGGACATATTTATCTTTATGTAACAGAGAATAACAGACCATTAGTTGCTCGCACCACTACTCATGATTTAACTTCTGAGTGGGAGTATTACATACGTGATTTAAGTGGTAACTTTATGTGGCAAAAGATGTATCCGACGAAAGAGGAGAGAACTCGCTCTACTATAATGGAAAATAATTATGTATGTAGTATGCCACAGATCTTTAAAAAAGGAGATTACTACTATATGATAGGACAAGCCGTATCTTATGGTCATTCTGTTTATTTATATCGTGGTGAGACGCCTTATGGACCTTTTACAGATCAAAAAATTTTGTTTAATGTCCCTTATGCTGTGGATAAGATAGGTAATCAGTATTATAAAAATTTGCTTAGAGTAAATTTGCATCTAGAACTTGCACGAGAAGGTGAATTAGTATTTTCTACTAATACTGATGCTGATACTGCTGGAGATAATTTTGATTTTCCGGGTAGTGCTGACTTTTGCCGTCCTTATTTTTATCGTGTTTTCAATTGGGAAAGTATATATGATGAAGATGAGTGATAGCTACTGACGAATTCATCTTGGTAAATTGATTTAGAAAGTCATTTCTTCATAAAAGGGAGAAATGACTTTCTTTTTTAATATGTTCTGAGCTTTCCTGCATACAAGTAAATTTATTAATAAAAAACATGTAATTGTTTTAGTGGTATATCATTTTTAAATCGTCATTAGATAAATAACAATAAAGTAGTACACATATTAAAAAGAACTAATAATAATGAATATTACCGTTTTTAGAGTTTATCAACTAAATTTATTAACCGCTATTTCTATGTATATGAAAAGCTTATTTTATTTATTCCTATCTATTGTAGGTGCGTGGCTTTTTTCGTCTTGCTCAGATGATTTTCTGGGTGAGACAGAAACCACGGACTTAGATCAGGCAACCGTATTCGCTGATAGTACTTATACGGCAGATTTCTTAAACCAGATTTATGTGGATATTGGTTTTGATATCCAACATAATCGGTATAAAGATCAGTATAATGATCATGGAGGATTGCAGACTAGTTGTGATGAAGCTGCGTATAAAGCTAGTACCGGGCTTACGACAGATGTAATGTTCGCTACTGGAACAGTCAATCCTGTTACTATTTCTGAGGACGATGTATGGAGAATTGCATATCGAAATATTCGTCGAGTAAATGTGTTCTTTAAATATGCAGATGGATCCCGAATGGCTGAAGCGGCAAAGGAAGAGTATAAAGCAGAAGCACGCTTTTTGCGTGCTTGGTATTATGCAATGCTATTAAGACATTATGGTGGTGTGGCTTTAATTGGTGATGATGTTTATGAAACTGTAGAAGAAGCAATCAAGGAGCGTAACTCTTATGCGGATTGCGTTGAGTATATCGTGGATGAAGCTAATAAAGCTGCAGAAACATTGCCAGTTGAAAGAAGTGGAAACAAATTTGGACGTGTAACCCGAGGAGCTTGTAAAGCCTTAATTTCACGTGTACGTTTGTATGCTGCTAGCAAATTATTCAACGGTAGTGATTTTGCGCCTGCTGATTTTCCAAAAGAATTGTTAGGGTATCCTACTTATGATAAGGAGCGTTGGAAAATTGCTGTAGATGCTGCCCTTGATGTGATAAAGATGAAACAGTATGATTTGTACATTCGTAATGAAGATGAGAATAATGAGGCTTATCCGGGATGGGGATATTATGCACAGTTGTTACCTGCTGATTATTATGGAAAAGTGGGAACGGAGGTTTATTGCGGTACAATCTTTGAAAAGAAAGCAGGAGCTAGTATAGATACAAACCGATGGTTTGCTCCTCCTAGTACAGGAGGAAATGGTATTGGAGGGTATGTTTATCATGATTTGGCTGAACTTTTCCCAATGGCAGATGGCACACCGACTAAGGATAGTCCAGATTATGACCCTACGAATCCTGCTAACAAACGTGACCCTCGTTTCATGTTCACTGTTACTTATGATGGATGCATAATGAAGAGTAATATGCAGGATACTGAAATTAATATATCTGTGGGAACACAACAGGACGCTATCTATCGAGGGACTCCGACAGGGTATTATACACATAAATTCTTGAAATTCGGTTCAATGGCAAATCAAATGCTTTATGGAGGTTCGCAAGCACGACCATTGATGCGTTATACTGAAATTTTGCTGAATTATGCAGAAGCTGCTAATGAATATTATGGACCTGATCATAAAGATGTACTAGGAGATCAAGAAATTAGCCCATATATTGTATTGAGAAAGATACGTGAGTGTGCTGGCATAGAGCCTGGCGAGGATGGAACATATGGAATTAAAAATAATATGAGCCAGGCTGATATGACAGAAGCTATTCGGTTGGAACGTCGGTTGGATTTAGCGTTTGAAGGACATCGTTTCTTTGATGTACGTCGTTGGATGATTGCTGAAGATACAGATAATAGGATGATGCATGGTTTTGAAATCACAAGAAATGGTGAGCGGAAGACAGGAAGAATCATTGATACTCGTCAGCATACCTTCCGTAAAGCGATGTATTTTTATCCAATACCTTATAAAGAGACTGTGAAATCACCGGATTTGTTGCAGAATCCTTATTATGAATAGGAATGATTGTTATATTAAAAATAAGAAATATGAGATTTAAAATACAAACTACGGTTTTACTTTTCGTCTTATTAGGTACTGTGAGTGCTTGCAATACATTTAAAGATGAAATAGCTCCTGATTCTTATATGGAAGTACCAAAGCAGTTAGATGGGAAGTGGCAATTAAAAACTGTTGTACGCAATGGAACGGATATATCTGAAGTGATGGACTTTAGTCAGTTTCGTCTGATTATGAATAAAGATAATACATATAATATTGAAAACTATCTCCCTTTTTTAGTAAAGAAAAATGGTACATGGAGAATTGATAATTTGACATATCCTTTTTTCTTAACTTTTCAGGAGGAAGGTGCTGAAAGAGAAGCTATAACTGAAATCACTTACCCGATTGTACAAGGGAAACGCCATATAACCCTTACAATTAGTCCGGGATGCTCGAGCAACTCTTATGTTTATTCTTTTGAAAAAATAGAAGAATGATTTAAAAAGAAAAGCTTATGAAATATTATTTTAAAAAACATAGAATAAAAATCTTTTTTTTGTTGGTACTTTCCTTAATAGTCTTTGGATGTTCCTTTTTGATTAAGGAGGTAAATGTTAAACAAGAGAACGAGGCCGGAGAGATGGTTGCCTATATTAAGGCTGGTGAAATTGCAACTTTTACGTTTAGTGGAGAAATAAACATCGATGGTGATGCAAGCAATGAAACGTTTATTGTTGGATTCTTGGCTCCAAGAAGTTGGAATGTACGTCAGAATGCAACTGTGACATACAGAGAAGATAGGTATGAAACGGAAGTGGATCACAAAATGACAGTAATTCCAGATACTGAACAGCCTGCAAATTATAAAGGTATGAGTTGGTCAGCGGCATTGAAAAAAAAATATGGTGTACGAGGCAATGTCTTGAACGATATGGAATGGATTGCATTTAAATCGGATAACTATCCTAGTGTAAATGGAACAATACATTATACAGTAACAATTAAGTGTAATTCAGGAAAAAGCAACTTAAAATTCCGACCAAGTTTTTTTATCAATCACTCTAGTGATGGGATTGGAGGAGACGAGGCTCATTATTCTGTTAAGGATGCTGATGATTGCTTTGAAGTGGTAGAAGGATCAGGTACTGTGATTGATTTTTGTTCTACGCACTATTATCAAATTGAACCTTTGTCTGCTTTACAAGATGATTATGTAACATTCACTTTTCAAGGGGATATTAATACCAATGAATTGATAAAAGCTGAGAATGTGTATATAGAAGCTACTGCTTATACGATAGAAGGAAAGATATATACAGTCAATGAAAAGAGTGCGAAAACACTAATGAAAAGAGAAACGAAATTGCCAAGATATAATGTAACTCTTTGGCCTGGTGGATTTTTTAACATTCCGGACGGTGAAACAATTTCTCGTATAGAGTATATTTTCACAAATGAAGATGGAACAGTATCTATTTCCCAGTCAGATGACAGTAGAGATAATGAAGGAGAAGAGGTAGAAGAAGGAATAAAAGAGCCTTTCGTATTCGAATTTCAATGTGAATAGAGTTTAACCTTAAAAAAAGATTATATGCGTAATATTTTGAATAAAAGAAATAGTCGGTACTGTTTCACATGTTTTGTAATGTGGCTACTACTTGGCTTGGGACATTTGAATGCGGTGGCTCAAGAAGCAGGAGGAACGGCTAATATTACAGGTAAGGTAATCGATCAATATGGCAATCCTGTCTCGGGTGTTGTAATCACGATGAAGAATACTGATTTTAAGACTGTGACAGGTGATGATGGTACTTTTGAATTTCAGTATAAGAAGGGTGATATGCTTCGTTTTTCTCATCCAGGTTTTTTACATAAGGAAATTAAGGTGAACAAGCTAAGAAATCAGGAACGTATTTTTAAAGTAACGTTGACAGAAGAGTTCGTGAAATTTCCAGATGTAATAAATGGACCTTATGATACGAAAGATAAAGCAAGCTATTTAGGTTCAGCTGCTACGGTTTATACAGATCAGGTTAGTTCATTGATGGGAACTACTATTCTTCCTTCATTACAAGGGCGTTTACCAGGACTAGATATTGTACGTACTCGTGGTGCACGTAAGAGTCAAATTGAATCCAGTTCTTCTGGAACCATCTTTAACTTTAATAGCCCTACATTGGGTAAAGAGGCATATAGTGATAATACGGAATTTAATGTTCTATCACGCCACAATGCACCGGTGGTGGTAGTGGATGGTGTGCAAAGAGAATTATATTCTATTGATCCTGATGCTATTGAATCGGTATCAATTCAGAAGGATGCTTTGTCATCTATGTTTTTGGGGATGCGCAGTTCCCGTGGTGCATTAGTAATTACTACTAAAGATCCTATCAAACAGGGATTTCAGTTATCATTTACTGGACGGTTTGGTGTGCAGAGTTCAGTGAAAAAACTAAATCCGCTGTCTACTTCTCAATATGCTTATTTATTGAATGAGGCGTTGCTGAATGATGGTAAAAATCCCTTTTATTCTTATGATGACTTTATTAAGTTTCGTGATCATTCCAGTCCGTATACACATCCAAGTGTGAACTGGTGTGATGAACTGATGAACAAAAATTCGACTACTCAGTCTTATAATTTGAATGCTACAGGCGGTAACAAGTATGCACAATATTTTATTAGTGTAGGCTATGTAGGTGAAAATGGATTATTTAAAAATCCAGGTGGAGATGCTCACGATACAAATATGACATTTGATCGTTATATGATTTCTTCTAAAGTGAACATCAATATTACTGATGATTTGACTGCAAAAGTTACTTTGATGGGACGTATAGAAGAAGGTACCCAACCAGGAGGGACTGGAAATGGGTATGATGATATTCTCAGTTCAATTTATTCTACTCCAAGTAATGCATATCCTGTGACAAATCCAGATGGATCATGGGGAGGTAGTCAGTCGTTCAATAATAATTTGTTATCGCAGACTATTAACTCTGGTTATATAACAGATGGGGCTCGGGATGTATTGGGAGCTATTAATTTGCGCTATGATTTTGGTAAGTTAGTTAAAGGCTTGTCTGTTCGTATGGTAGGTAGTGTAACTTCTCAGAATCGTTCGACTACGAAACGAACAAAAACTTCCGAAGTTTTTGATTATACTATTGATAAGGATGGCAATGACGTTTATACTCGGTATGGAGAAAAGAAAACGCAATCAAATTCATTTAGTTCTGTGTCTACCTATCGGCAGATGTATGGTCAGCTTGCTGTTGATTATGAACGTCAATTTGGTAAGCACAAATTTAAGGCCAGTGTTCTAGGAGATACGCGAAATACTCTTACTAACTGGGATCTTCCTGAATATCCATCAAATATTATAGGTGATGTCTCTTATGATTATGCGGAGCGATATTTTGCACAGGTAGCATTAAGTGAAAGTTATTACAATCGTTATGCTCCAGGCAGAAGGTGGGGAACCTTTTACGCTTTCGGTTTAGGATGGGATATCAGCAAAGAGAATTTTATGGAAAACTGTGAGTGGCTGAATCAACTAAAGATACGCGGTGTGTATGGTAAGACAGGTAATGGTATGAATAATGCTGGGTATTATACGTATTATCAGACTTATTCCTCAGGAGGTGATGATTATCGGTTGGGGACTAATTTAGGACAAAGTTCAGGAAGTTTTACAGAAAAAGATAAACTGGCAAATTTATATCAAACGTGGGAAAAAGGCAATAAACTGAATATTGGTGTAGATATAGCTTTGTTTAACAACAAATTACAGGTAACTGCTGATTATTTTAATGATAAATATTATGACTTGTTGCAGGCTCGTGGAAAAAGTATCGAACTAATTGGCCAGAATTATCCAGATGAAAATATTGCTAAAGAACGTTGGTATGGAGGCGAATTCTCAATTACCTATCAAGATCACGTTGGCGATTTTAATTATTATGCATCTGCTAACTGGAGTTGTGAGCAAAGTAAAGTGTTATATAAAGATGAACAAAAAGTGCCTTATGAATATCTGCGTACTACAGGTAAACCCAAAGGGGCAATCTTCGGTTTGGTAGCAGAAGGTTTTTTCACTTCTCAAGACGAAATTACAAAGAGTCCTGTAATTGAAGGATTTAACAATATTCAGCCTGGTGATATCAAGTACAAAGATCAGAATAACGATGGAGTTATCAATGACTTTGATAAGGTAATGATTGGTGGCGATAAACCACTCTCTTATTTTGGTATTGATTTAGGTTTCGAATGGCGTGGATTAGAATTCTCAATGTTTTGGCAAGGAGTGTACAATAAAGATGTTTTAATGAGTGATTGGAATTTATTGGAAGGTTTTCAAACTCAAGGACAAGTTTATGGACAGGCATATGAGAATATGCTGGATCGATGGACTCCAGAAACTGCTGCTACTGCAACTTTCCCGAGGTTGAGTGCTGGTGGTAATAAGTATAATCAAGGCAATGGCTGGGGCTCTTCTTTTTGGTTACGTTCCGGTAATTATATTCGGTTGAAAAATGTTAGTTTAGGATATAACTTACCTGATTCATTCTGTCGTAATTATTTAGGTGGAGCACGTGTGAAAGTTTTCGTAAGTGGACAAAACTTATTCACAAAAGCTGCTAATGAACTCGTTGATCCCGAAGTTAGCTTCGGTAACTATCCGCTACAACGTTGCATCAGCACAGGTATTAATGTTAAATTCTAATATACTATGATATCTATGATACGAAATAAATATTTGACGCTAATCGGAGTTGGATTGTTGTTTACAGCTGTATCCTGTACCGATGGGTATGAACCAGAGCCAGTTGAACTGGTATCAATTGATTTTGTATTTTCAAAAACCGATTCTCTTGGTACGAATGCGGTAAAGTTTATGAATAATATTTATGCCACGTTGCAAAACGGGCACAATCGTGTAGGAAGTGATTATTTAGATGCTGCGTCTGATGATGCTATATCTATAAATGTTTCTGACCCGGATGTTTATAAGTTGGCAATGGGACGGTATACTGCGAGTACACGTGTTGAATCGGATATGCGATGGAAAGAGTATTATTCAGGAATCCGTAAGGCAAACATTCTGATTAATCATATTGATGTTGTCCCTTTTATGCTGACTTATAAGAACGCAAAGGGAGAAACCAAACCATTGAATGTTACAATGAAAGCAGAAGCGCGTTTCTTGAGGGCTTATTTCTATTTCGAATTAGTGAAACGCTATGGTGGTGTTCCTTTGATGGGTGATGATGTACATATATTGGGTGATGATATGGAGATCCCAAGAAATACTTTTGAGCAATGTGTACAGTATATTTGTGATGAATTAGATGATATTAAAGATGATTTGCGTACCAATCCAATGCCTGATTTTGAACAATATGCACATACTCCTACTCGTGAGGCTTGTCTAGCTTTAAAGTCTCGAGTACTATTATATGCAGCGAGTCCTTTATTTAATGAACGTCCTATTGAGATTGGTAATGAATTGATAGGCTATGCTTCTTATGATAGAGAGCGTTGGAATGATGCGGCTAAAGCTGCCAAGACATTTATTGATGAGTACGGTCCGAATGGTAATGGGGCATATGGTTTAACACAGTCTACATCTGATGGCGATAATCGGGATTTTCGTGACGTCTTTTTAGGTTTTTATAATAAAACTAATAATCCTGAAGTCATTTTTTATCGTCCGGGGGGGGAAGATAAGTCTATAGAAAGCAATAATGGGCCTTTAGGATTTTCTGGTGACAATTTAGGTAAAGGACGTACGCTTCCAACTCAAAATTTGGTAGACGCTTTCCCTATGAAGGACGGCATGTTTGCTGGACAAGGTAGTAAATATACTCTTAATCAGAGTAATCCATATGAAAACCGTGATCCACGTTTGGATTATACAATACTGCATCATGGGTCATCTTGGTTGAATAATACGCTTGATATTTCAATCGGAGGAGTTAATAATCCATCTAACTCTGCTGAATATTCTAAGACGGGCTATTATATGTGTAAGTTTATGGGTAAATTTGGTGAAGAGTCTCAATATGGGAATAAAATACATCTTTGGGTTATGTTTCGTTATGCAGAGATGTTGTTGAATTATGCAGAGGCAATGAATGAGTACCTTTCTTCTCCTTCTCAGGATGTGTACGATGCTATCATTGCATTACGGGCACGTGCTGGTATTGAAGCAGGTAATGATGAATCTCCTTATGGGCTTAAGAAAAATATGACACAGGCAGAGATGCGTGAAGTGATTCAAAACGAACGGCGTATTGAAATGGCATTTGAAGAACAACGATATTGGGATATTCGTAGATGGAGAATTGCTGAAGAGATATTTAAGAATCCTTTGGAAGGTTTGGAGATTAGGGTAAAAGGAAATACTACGAGTTTCAATGAAGTGGATGTCCTAAGTACGACGTTTGATGTGAAACGCTATTTATATCCGATCCCATATAATGAGGTAGTTAAGAATGATAACATGATTCAAAATCCGAAGTGGTAATATTATGAAAAGACTATTATTAATATTAGTATGTATAAGCCTTTTTATCTCGGCGTTCGGTCAATCGTTCGTTTTGAAGGGAATTGTCTCTTCAGCCGACGGTGAGTTGTTGCCGGGGGTAAATGTAAAAATACAAGGTACAACAGTGGGTACAATTACCGATATTGACGGTAATTTCCAATTAAATGTAAACAAAGGTGCTGTATTGGAGTTTTCTTATATCGGTTTTAAGAAACAAAGCATTAAAGTAAATAGTCAGCAAATGCTGAATGTAGAATTGGCTCCTGATCAAACAAATTTGGATGAAGTCGTTGTCGTTGGTTATGGTAAGGCTAAGCGTATAACGTTGACAGGTGCAGTTAGTGGAATACAGGCACGTGAGATTCGTAATGTTCCAACTAGTAGTGTACAGAATGCTTTGACAGGAAAGCTGCCGGGTTTTTTTAGTCAGCAACAGTCTGGTCAACCAGGTAAAGATGCTTCAGACTTCTTTATCCGCGGTGTCAGTTCATTGAATAATGATGGTAATAAACCGTTGATTATGGTGGATGACATGCAGTATACTTATGAACAGTTGTCTCAAATTAATGTCAACGAAATTGAAAGTATATCAATATTGAAGGATGCTTCTACTACGGCCATCTATGGTATCAAAGGTGCTAATGGTGTATTAGTAGTAAAGACTCGTCGTGGGGAGCAAGGTAAACCGAAAATTAATGTACGTTTGGAAACTGGTATGCAAACCCCAGTTCGTACGCCTAAATTTCTGAACGCTTACGAATCTTTACAATTAGTAAAGGAAGCACATACGAATGATGGTACTTTGTCTGATTTCCCGTATACTGAAGACGATATGATCGCTTTCAGAGATCATACTGATCCTTATGGGCATCCTGATGTCAATTGGTATGATGAGATTTTTAAGAAAATGGCATTTCAGGAGAACATAAATGTTGATGTCTCAGGTGGTTCTAAGAAATTGAGATATTTTGTTTCTGCGGGATATTTTACTCAGAATGGCTTGGTAAAAGACTTTGGGGGTAATTCTGGTGATGGTGTGAATCCTAATTATTCCTATCGTCGTTTCAATTATCGCACTAATCTTGATTTTGATGTGACTGATAACTTCAATATGCGTTTGGACGTTTCTTCACGCTTCATGGATATCAATGAACCGTACAATATGAATGTAACAGGTGAGCTTTATGATTTCTCTAAAATGCACCCTTATTCGGCTCCACTTTTGAATCCGGATGGTTCATTTGCTTATTTATATGATACGCAAGATAGAAAACCGACATTGAACGCACGGTTGGCAAATGAAGGATATAAACGTACTAGACGTAATGATAATAATATTTTGTATGGTGCAACATGGAAGATGGACTTCTTAACGCCAGGGCTTGCAGCTGATTTTCAATTGGCATATTCCAGTAGTGATGAAAATTATCGTGCAGTGATGCGTACACGATATCCGACTTATCATTACGATTCTGCAACAGGTTTGTATAATATCAATCCGAATGGAGTCTATGATTATGAGCAGTATTTTGTATATAACAGTACAGATAAAGCTATCAAAGATTTGAATATCAAAGCATCTTTGAAATATGCTCATGTTTTCAATAATGCACATGATGTAAATGTTATGTTTTTGTACAATCGTCAGAGTACAACGAATGAAAAGGATGCAGCTGTTCCCAATAATTTCGAAGGTTATACGATGCAGCTAGGCTATAAATATAAAAATAAATATTTGGTAGATTTGAACATGGCATATAATGGGACCGATCGTTTTGGTAAAGATAACAATTTCGGATTCTTTCCAGCATTGGCTATAGGTTATGCTATCTCTCAAGAAGACTTTTTCAAGAATGTAGATTGGTTGGGAAGGAATGTGCAGTTATTGAAGTTTAGAACTTCCTATGGTCTTGTAGGGTCAGATGTAGCAAGCGGCGATCGTTATCTGTATCGGCAAGTATATAAAACAGGTGATTCTTATACTTTTGGTGAAGGTAACAACTTTGGTGTTAGTGGCATCAAAGAAGGTGATTTAGGAAATTTAAATGTAACGTGGGAGAAAGCGAGAAAGTTTAATGTTGGTGTAGATATGAATTTGTTTGATAAATTCTCCTTGACTTTCGACTGGTTTATAGATAAACGTTATGATCAGCTAGTTACCAGAAATGATATTCCGGACATATTAGGTATCGGCTTGTCTCCTGAAAATGTAGCAGAAACTACCAATAAAGGTTTTGATGGACAGATTGGTTATCAAGACCGTTTTGGTAACTTCAATTTTAATACCAATTTTGTATTTGGTTATGCTAAAAATCGAGTCGATTATAAAGCTGAGGCTCAACAGAAATATGAATGGTTGAGAGAAACGGGTAGACAGATTGGGCAGCCTTTTGGCTATCATTGGATTGGCTATTATACACCGGAAGATATTGAAAAGATTAATTCTGGTGCTGCGGACGCTCCGGCTAAACCTGATATTGCTGTGCAGGCAGGTGACTTAAAGTATGCAGATTTGAATGGTGATGGTACTATCAATGATTTTGATAAACGTGCTATTGGCAAACCGAACTTGCCTACTACAACATTAGGATGGACGATTGGAGGAAGTTGGAAAGGGTTTAGTATCAGTGTTTTATTCCAAGGATCGTTTGATTATAGTTTTGCTATCAATGGAACAGGGATTGAGTCTGGTAAGAGTCAGTTCCAGCCACTTCACCAAAAGCGTTGGACACAGGAACGTTATGAAAATGGAGAAAGTATTGAGTTCCCACGTTTGACAATGCAAGATGGTACAATAAATAGTGCTTCTGCTTATAATTCGGATTTTTGGCTGATTAATGCATGGTATATTCGTTTGAAGACTGTTGACTTGGGCTATCAACTTCCCAAGACAGCATTACCTAAGTTCTTAGACAATGTCCGTTTTTATGTAAATGCTTATAACTTACTGACTTTTACCGGTTATGATAAATATCAGCAAGACCCTGAAATTAAGACCAATACAGCTGGTGATGCTTATATGAATCAGCGTGTTATAAACTTTGGAGTTCAGTTGGGCTTCTAGTAAATAAGTAGGGTTTAGATAACAAGAGAATAATGTTTGCTATAAAAACATTATTCTCTTTTACTTTTTTAAGAAGTTAGTTTAGTGGTTATTGTATATTTGTTCGTCATAAAGTAAATTGAAAAATTGTATACTATAAAAAAGTAGTTAATATGAATAAGAATTTTGTAATCTCTCTATTCTTTCTATTAGGGAGTGCTACACTCTCTGCACAAGTGAAATTGCTTCCGATATTTTCGGATAATATGGTGTTACAGCAACAAACGCAAGCCCCTATATGGGGCGAGTCTAAGCCTAATAAGAAAGTAGAAATTACGACCTCATGGGATCAGAAAAAATATACTATTCAGGCTGATGCACAAGGGAAGTGGAGTACGAAAGTTGCTACCCCAGTAGCGGGTGGCCCTTATAATATTACAATTTCTGATGGTAAAAAGGTGAAGCTTTCTAATGTAATGATTGGTGAAGTTTGGATATGTTCCGGACAATCCAACATGGAAATGCAGGTAGAAGGTTGGGGTAAGGTGAAGAACTATGAACTGGAGAAAGAAGAGGCAAATAATTATCCTAATATTCGTTTCTTATTGGTAGAAAATGCGATGAGTCCTACACCTGTTGAGAATATTACAGCAAAAGAAAATGGTTGGCAAGTGTGCACATCAAAAAGTGTAGCAGACTTTTCTGCGGCTGGTTATTTCTTTGGACGTGATTTGAATAAATACCGTAATGTGCCAATCGGATTGATTGATACATCTTGGGGAGGAACAATTATAGAAACATGGACCAGTAACGAGGCACTATCCACTATACCGAGTATGAAGAAAAGACTCGAAGCATTGGTCGGTTTGCCAGCATCTCAGGAAGGACGCAAGAAAAAGTTTGAGGAAGATGTTGAGACTTGGAAAGCTGAAGTTGAAAGAATAGACAAGGGATGTGTTAATGGGAAGGCTATATGGGCAGCTCCTGATTTTAACGATGCAGCATGGAAATTTATGAAAGTTCCTGGTCTGATGCAAGAACAAGATTTGCCAGGATTTAGTGGGCTTGTTTGGTTTAGGAAAACAATTGATATTCCGGCTGGTTGGGCAGGAAAAGACTTGATTTTGAATTTAGGGGTTATTGATGATAATGATTTTACTTATTTCAATGGTGCACAGATCGGACATACAGAAGGATGGATGGCACCTAGAAGCTATAAGATTCCGAAAGAACTTGTGAAGAAGGGAAAAGCGGTGATTGCTGTACGTGTAATGGATACTGGTGGTACTGGTGGTATCAATGGAAGTCCTGAAAGTATTTCACTTCATCTTTCCGATACAGAAGCTATCCAGTTGGCTGGTAATTGGAAATATCAGGTTTCTTTAGATATGAGAGAGGTTGCACCAATGCCTGTTGATATGTCATGGAATCCGAATTCTCCTACTTTCTTATTTAATGCTATGCTTAATCCACTGATTCCCTATGCTATCAAAGGAGCCATTTGGTATCAGGGAGAATCAAATGCGGGAGAGGCTTTTCAGTATCGTGATTTAATGCCGTTGATGATTACTGATTGGAGAAATCGCTGGGGATATGATTTTCCTTTCTATATGGTGCAGTTAGCTAGTTTTACAGCGAAACAAACAGCTCCTGTTGAATCTACTTGGGCGGAATTGAGAGAAGCTCAAACTCGGACTTTACATTTGCAAAATACAGGTATGGCTGTGGCAATTGATATAGGTGAGGAGTTTGATATTCATCCGAAGAACAAGCAAGAAGTGGGTAGACGCTTGGCATTAGCGGCCCGGGCGCAGACTTATGGCGAGAAGATTCCTTATTCCGGTCCGATATATAAATCTTATAAGATTGAAGGAAATAAAATTCGTATCTTCTTTGATCATATTGATGGTGGTCTGAAGACGGCGAATGGCGAAATGCCGAAAGGATTTACCATTGCTGGTGTAGACCATAAATTTCATTGGGCAGATGCTGTGATCGAAGGAAATACAGTTGTTGTTTCCTCATCTGAAGTTACCCTCCCGGTTGCAGTACGTTATGCATGGGCTGATTATCCGATATGCAATATGTATAACGGTGCGGATCTGCCAATGTCTCCTTTCCGTACTGATGATTGGAAAGGTATTACTTATGTCAATAAATAGTAAGTCTTTATTTAATTAATATATTCAATAATAAACCATGAAGAAACTAGTTTATTTAATTATCTTCTTTTTGTATTCGACTGTGATGAATGCTCAGCTAAAAGATCTGGTACAGTATGTGAATACGCTACAAGGTACCGATTCTAATTTTGGTTTGAGCTACGGTAATACTTATCCTACTACAGGTATGCCTTATGGTATGCATATGTGGTCTGCGCAAACAGGTAAAAATGGGGATGGATTTAAGTATATGTATGCTGTTGATAAGATTCGTGCTTTTAGCCAATCACATCAATGTAGTCCTTGGGTGAGTGATTATGCTGTATATTCTTTCATGCCGATGGTAGGGGAGCTGGTTGTAAATCAAGATGCTCGTGCTACCAAGTTTAGTCACGATAATGAGATAGCTAAACCTCATTATTATAAAGTAACATTCGATAATGGCATTACTACTGAAATGGCTCCGACTACCCGTGGTGTACATTTACGTTTTTCCTATCCTACTACGGGAGACGCTTATTTGGTACTTGACGGATATACGGATATGAGTGAAATCAAAATTGATCCGGCTAAGAGACAAATCTCCGGTTGGGTAAATAATCAACGTTTTGTGAACGATTCAAAATCATTCCGTAATTATTTTGTTGTTCAATTTGATAAACCTTTCGAAGATTACGGCGTATGGGAAAACCAAAAGGATGAAGTGTTTCCACAGAAATTAGATGGAGCAGGTAAAGGATATGGTGCATTTATTAAATTTAAAAAAGGCTCGAAGGTTCAGGCTAAAGCAGCTTCCTCATACATAAGTGCAGAGCAGGCTCTGATAACTTTAAATAAAGAACTCGGTAAAGATAAGAATCTGGAAGTAACGAAAGCACGCGGTCAGAAGACTTGGAATGAAGTATTGAATAGAATTGTAGTTGAAGGATGTACGGACGAACAGATGAAGACTTTCTACTCTTGTCTTTTCCGTGCTAATTTATTCTCTCGCAAATTTTATGAACGCAAAGAAAATGGTGAACCATATTATTATAGCCCATATAATGGTAAAATTTATGATGGTTACATGTATACTGATAATGGATTTTGGGATACATTCCGTTCTCAATTCCCTTTGACAAATATTTTGCATCCAACAATGCAGGGACGTTATATGAATGCTCTTTTGGCAGCCCAGGAACAATGCGGCTGGTTGCCTTCATGGTCTTCCCCGGGTGAAACAGGAGGAATGTTAGGAAATCATTCTATTTCATTGCTGGCAGATGCATGGGCAAAAGGAATTCGTGATTTTGATCCTGAAAAAGCACTGAAGGCTTATGCGCATGAAGCAATGAATAAAGGTCCTTGGGGTGGTGCTAACGGACGTGGATTCTGGAAAGAATATTTCCAGTTAGGATATGTTCCTTATCCTGAATCAATGGGTTCTAGTGCACAAACTATGGAATATGCATATGATGATTTCTGCGGATATCAACTTGCTAAAATGGTTGGAAATAAACATTACCAAGAAGTATTTGCCCGTCAGATGTACAACTATAAAAATGTCTTTGATAAGTCTATCGGATTTATGCGTGGAAAGGGTGTTGATGGTAAATGGCAGGAACCATTCGATCCACTGGAATGGGGGGGGCCTTTCTGTGAAGGAAATGCATGGCATTATACATGGTCAGTGTTCCATGATGTACAAGGCTTGATTGACTTGTTTGGAAGTGATGAAAAGTTTACTACTAAAATAGATTCTGTATTTACTATTCCTAACATAATTAAACCGGGCACTTATGGTGGAGTTATTCATGAAATGAAAGAAATGGAGTTGGCTAATATGGGACAATATGCACACGGAAATCAACCGATTCAACACATGCCTTATTTGTATTGCTATGCAGGTCAGCCGTGGAAAACTCAATATTGGGTACGTCAGATTGTTGAGAGATTATATAATTCAACAGAAAAAGGTTATCCGGGTGATGAAGACCAAGGCGGTATGTCTTCATGGTATATTCTGAGCTCATTGGGTATATATGCTGTTTGCCCGGGTACAGATGAATATGTGATTGGCAGCCCATTATTTAAGAAGGCTACCATAACTATGGAAAATGGCAATAAGTTTGTGATTGAAGCACCAGAAAATAGTAAAGAAAATTTATATATACAATCAGCTACTTTGAATGGCAGACTTTTAGATAAAAACTATATCCATTATGATGATATAGCAGAAGGAGGAGTCTTGAAATTTGAAATGGGAAGCCAGCCTAATAAAGAAAGATGTACTTCGAAGTATGCTGCGCCTTTCTCTTTGTCTAAAGAATAAAGAATCAAAGAATAAAGTTCAATAATACGATCGATTTTATCCGAATAGCGAAACAGGGTACTATTAGTGGTATTCCTGTTTCTTATTCGAAATAGACTCTACTAAAAGAACATCCGGAATGAAACATAAATTCTTATTTATTTTATTATTCTCTCTTGTTTTAGAAGGAATGGTTACAACACAAGCTGTGGCTGGTGACTATGTCCATCAAGTCAATACGTTGATTGGAACAAAAGGTACCGGACTGACTTCCGGATATCTTTATCCGGGAGCAACTTATCCTTATGGGATGGTACAATTTACTCCATCTTATTTTTCCAAAAGGTCGGGATTCGTTATCAATCAGTTGAGTGGTGGTGGTTGTGAACATATGGGAAATTTTCCCACTTTCCCTGTGAAGGGAAAACTGAAAATGTCACCTGATAACATCCTCAACTATCGTATAAATGTATCTGAAGAAAAAGGACATGCCGGTTATTATGAGGCTATGGTGCAAGAGGATATCAAGGCAAAACTGACAGTGACCGAGCGAACGGGGATGGCTAGTTATGAATATCCGGCAGATCAACAGTATGGTACAATAATCATTGGTGGAGGTATTTCTGCAACTCCTATTGAACAAGCTGCAATTGTTATTACTGCCCCGAATAAGTGTGAAGGTTATGCAGAAGGAGGAAATTTCTGTGGGCTCCGTACTCCGTATAAAGTCTATTTTGTAGCAGAGTTTGATACTGATGCTTTTGAAACCGGTACATGGAAGAGAGAAGAATTGATGCCAAATACAACTTTTGCAGAAGGTGAGTATTCTGGTGTATACTTTACTTTTGATGTAAACAAAAAGAAGAATATTCAATATAAGATTGGAGTTTCTTATGTTTCAGTAGAAAATGCACGTGAAAATTTGAAAGCCGAAAATGCAGAATGGGATTTCCAAAAGATACAGAATCAGGCGGAGGCAAAATGGAATCATTATTTGGGTATGATTGAAGTGGAGGGCACCAATCCCGATCGTACGACCCAATTCTATACACATTTATATCGTTCTTTCATTCACCCGAATGTTTGTAGCGATGTGAATGGGGAATATATGGGAGCGGATTTCAGAGTGCATAAGTCACGTTCTAAACACTATACTTCTTTTAGTAATTGGGATACGTATCGTACACAAATTCAATTATTATCCATGCTTGATCCGGAGGTAGCTTCCGATATTGTTGTTTCCCATCAATTGTTTGCAGAACAGTCCGGTGGCTCTTTTCCTCGTTGGGTGATGGCTAATATTGAAACAGGGGTAATGCAGGGAGATCCGACTCCTATTCTGATTGCTAATGCCTATGCTTTCGGAGCTCGTAATTATGATCCGAAACCTATCTTTAAGATTATGAGAAAAGGAGCGGAGGAACCGGGTTCTAAGTCGCAAGATGTGGAGACTCGCCCGGGATTGAAGCAATATTTGGATAAGGGTTATTATAATGCATCTATTCAATTGGAGTATACCTCAGCAGATTTTGCTATCGGACAGTTTGCATTGCATGCAGTGGGAGATGAATTTGCCAGTTGGCGTTATTTTCATTTTGCCCGTTCATGGAAGAATTTGTATAATTCGGACACAGGTTGGCTACAATCACGTAATCCGGACGGATCGTGGAAATCTCTTGGTGAAGACTTTCGTGAATCTACTTATAAGAATTATTTTTGGATGGTGCCTTATGATATTGCCGGTCTGGTAGAAATAATAGGTGGTAAGGAAAAAGCCGAGAAACGGTTGGATGAATTCTTTACGCGCTTGGATGCCGGATATAACGATGCATGGTTTGCTTCCGGTAATGAGCCGAGTTTCCACATACCTTGGATATATAATTGGATTGGTCGTCCATACAAAACACAGGAAATCATTAATCGTGTGTTGAATGAGCAATATTCAAGTAAGATAGACGGTCTCCCGGGAAATGACGATTTGGGCACAATGGGTGCTTGGTATGTGTTTGCTTGTATCGGGCTTTATCCGGAAATCCCGGGTGTGGGGGGATTTACGGTAAATACTCCAATCTTTTCATCTGTCAAGGTACATTTGAAAAAAGGTGATATTGTGATAAAGGGAGGTTCAGAAAAGGACATCTATATCAAATCCATGAAACTAAACGGAAAATCATATGAAAGTACATGGATAGACTGGGACCAGCTCAACAGCGGAGCTACTATCGAATACCGTACTTCGGGTAAACCGGACATGAAGTGGGGAGCAAAGGTCGTTCCACCATCTTTTCCTTAATTAATGAATTATTATAAAGAACAATCATGAAAAGAAAATTTCAACATATAGCTTATTTACTGATGGTTGCAGCAGTGATTACTTCCTGTGGAGAGAAGAAGCAAACATCCGAATTCCCCGATTGGGCATGGGCGGATTTTCAACGTCCGGAAGGTATTAACCCAATTGTCTCTCCTGATACCACTACTGTTTTTTATTGCCCAATGAGGCAGGATTCGGTAGCATGGGAATCTAGTGATACTTTTAATCCGGCTGCTACAATTTATGATGGTAAAGTGGTTGTGCTTTACCGGGCAGAAGATAATTCGGCGGTAGGAATTGGTTCACGCACTTCTCGCTTAGGGTATGCTTATTCTGATGATGGTTTGCATTTTAACCGGATGACTGTTCCTGTATTTTATCCGGCAGATGATAACCAGAAAGAATTGGAATGGCCAGGGGGATGTGAAGATCCGCGAGTTGCTGTGACAGATGATGGCCTTTATGTAATGCTTTATACACAATGGAATCGTAAGCAGGCCCGTCTTGCCGTAGCTACTTCTCGTGATCTTCAGATATGGGAAAAATATGGTCCGGCTTTTGCAAAAGCATATGGCGGACGTTTTTTTGATGAATTTTCCAAATCTGCTTCTATTGTCACAAAATTGGTAGATGGCAAACAAGTGATTGCTAAAATTGATGGAAAATATTGGATGTATTGGGGAGAAAAGTTTGTGAACGTAGCTACTTCCACGGATTTGATTAATTGGGAACCGATGCTTGATGAAAAAGGAGACTTTCTGAAAGTAATTACTCCTCGTAAAGGTAAATTTGATAGTGACTTGACAGAGTGTGGTCCACCTGCAATCATGACTGATAAAGGTATTTTATTACTTTATAATGGTAAGAATAAGTCAGGTGCAGAGGGTGATACATTGTATACTGCTAATTCTTATTGTGCCGGGCAAGCATTATTCGATGCTAAAGATCCGACTAAATTGATTGACCGATTGGATAAACCATTCTATATTCCGGAATCAGATTTTGAGAAGAGCGTACAATATCCCGCGGGAACAGTATTTATAGAAGGTTTAGTATTCCATAATCAGAAATGGTACTTATATTATGGTTGTGCAGATTCACGTGTAGCAGTTGCTGTGTATGATCCTTTTAAGAAATAAAATGCAATGAAAAAGATAGGACTCTTTTTGTTTGGTATTTGTTTTGCATTGCAAATGGTGGCACAAGAACAAAACTACTTCACAAATCCTGTTATTCGGGGAGATGTACCCGATCCTTCCGTCATTCGGATTGAAGATACATATTATGCTACGGGTACCTCTTCGGAATGGGCGCCTTTTTATCCAATGTTTACCTCGAAGGATCTGGTAAACTGGAAACAGGTAGGGCATGTTTTTACCAAGCAACCGTCCTGGACTTCTAATTCATTTTGGGCACCAGAATTGTTTTATCATAATAATAAAGTTTACTGTTATTATACTGCCCGCCAAAAAAGTACCGGGATATCATATATCGGAGTAGCTACGTCTGATTCTCCTTTACATGAATTTACCGATCATGGTCCGATTGTAGAGTATGGAAAGGAAGCTATCGATGCATTTATTTATGATGATAACGGGCAGTTGTATATCAGTTGGAAAGCTTATGGTTTGGATACGCGTCCGATAGAATTGTTAGGATGTAAACTGTCCGCTGATGGTTTGCATTTGGATGGTGAACCTTTTACTCTTTTAGTAGATGAAAAGGGAATCGGTATGGAAGGACAGTACCATTTTAAAGAAGGCGACTACTATTATATAGTATACGCTGCCCATGGATGTTGTGGTCCTTCTAGTGACTATGATGTGTATATAGCACGTGCAAGGAATTATGGTGGACCTTATGAAAAATATTCTGGAAACCCCATTCTTCATGGCGGAGAAGGAGATTATAAATCATGTGGTCATGGTACTGTGGTGAGAACATCTGATGGTCGTATGTTTTATATGTGTCACGCTTATTTGAAGGGAGATGGTTTCTTTATCGGGCGTCAACCGATTTTGCAAGAAATGGAAATGACGGATGATCATTGGGTGCGTTTCAAGACTGGGAATTTGGCTATAGCTGAACAGCCTATACCTTTTGTCGGTACAAAGCAAGAGCCTCTTTCGGATTTTGAAGATAATTTTAAGGGGAATCAATTGAAAGTTGATTGGACGTGGAATTATCCTTATTCAGATATACACGCTGTGCTAAAGAAAGGAAAGTTATTTTTATCCGGTACTCCAAAGAATAACAATAAATATGGTACAGCATTATGTTTACGTCCTCAATCTCCACAGTATAGCTGTGAGACGAAAGTAATAAACACAGGCAAAGGACTGAAAGGATTGACCTTGTATGGCGATGATAAAAACCTGATTGCTTGGGGAATTGAAGGAGATAAACTTATTTTGAAAGTGGTGAAAGACGATATTGAGTCAGTACTTTATGATTCAGCTTTTGCAAGTAAAGAGATATATTTGAAATTGGAAGTTGAACAGGGGTGTATATTCCACTTTTATAAAAGTCTGGATGGAAAAACATGGCAATCTGTGCAGAATACCCCTTTCAAGGGTAAATCCTTGATTCGTTGGGATAGAGTGCAGCGTCCGGGATTACTACATTATGGAGATAAGGATGTACCGGCAGAGTTTTCTTATTTTAAAATGAAGAATTTAAAATAAAAAGAAAGTAGATGGTGATAAAATTTTTAGTTTATACTATTAAATTATCCCTCATAGTAGATTAACAGTATTTGTAAAATATAGATTGATAACATGAAAAAGTTTTTAGTATTAGTTGCAGCAGTTTGCATGGCATATACTACTGCGTTTGCTCAGACCGTGAAACCTTTTAAGGAAGGTGATAGAGCTGTGTTTTTAGGAAATAGTATTACGGATGGTGGTCGTTACCATTCATTTATCTGGTTGTATTACATGACCCGCTTCCCGAATATGCCTATTCGTGTATTCAATGGAGGTATTGGTGGTGATACAGCGTATGATATGAATAAACGTTTGGATGGTGACATTTTTAGCAAAAATCCTACTGTATTGATGGTGACTTTCGGTATGAATGATTCCGGTTATTATGAATATAATGGTGATAATGCGAAAGAATTTGGTGAACAGAAGTATCAGGAAAGCATCAAGAACTTCCAGCAGATGGAAAAACGTTTCAAGGAATTGCCACATACTCGTATCGTAATGACGGGAACTTCTCCTTATGATGAAACTGCGCAAATAAAGGATAATACGGTCTTTAAGAAAAAAAATGAGACTATTAAGAGAATTATAGAATATCAAAGAGAATCTGCTGCAAGAAATGGTTGGGAATTTACAGATTGGAATGCGCCTATGGTAGCTATAAATCAGGAACTTCAACAAAAAGATCCTAGTTTTACTCTTTGTGGTAACGATCGTATCCATCCGGACAATGACGGTCATATGGTGATGGCTTATCTTTTCTTGAAAGCACAAGGTTTTGCTGGTAAAGATGTGGCCAACATGGAAATCAATGCAAATAAGAAGCAAGCAGTGAAGGCAGAAGGTTGTACCATCTCAAATATTAAGAAAATAGGTAAAGATATTAGTTTTGATTATCTGGCAGAGGCGTTACCATATCCTTTGGATACTATTGCACGAGGCTGGGGTTCTAAGAAGAGTCAGGCAGAAGTTATAAAAGAAGTTCCTTTTATGGAAGAGATGAATACTGAATTGCTGAAAGTTACCGGTTTGAAGGGGCAATATAAACTGTTGATTGACGATCAGGAAATAGGAACCTGGGATGCTGCTGATTTGGCAAAGGGTATAAATTTAGCTGCAGAATCTAAAACTCCACAATACCAGCAGGCATTAACTATCATGCACCTCAATGAGTATCGTTGGGAACTTGAAAGAACATTTAGAGAATATGCGTGGTGCCAGTTTGGTTTCTTTCAACAAAAAGGCTTATTGTTTGCTAATGACAGAAAAGCTATTGAAGTGATGGATGAAAATGTAGAGAAGAACATGTGGTTGAAAGGACGTCGGGATCTTTATTCAAAGATGATGTTTAAAGAAATTCGCGACGCACGTGAACAAGAGATGGATGTTCTGATTTCCAAGATCTACGAAATCAACAAGCCAGTAGTAAGAAAGATTGTTCTGAGAAAAATATAATATTTCTTTAGATAAGAAAGGTTTGAATTGGTGTATGGTGGTGCCGGCTAATAGTCGGCACCTTTTTTATGTATGATATTTGATTTAATTTCTTTTCCAGAAATCAGAACTGAACAGCAGCAATACCGTAAACAACTCCAGACGTCCGAGAAGCATCAAAAAGGAGAGCAACCATTTGGCTGCATCAGGCAATTCACTCCACGAGAAGGCAGGGCCACACGTGCCGAGTCCCGGTCCCATGTTTCCTATACTTGATATGACCGTTCCGATAGATTCGAGAAATCCCACTCCGAAGCCCATCATGACAAGAATGCTGATAATGGCGATGATTGCATACAAAAATGTAAATGCCAGTACGGTAGACTGGATAGAGGGGGAGATCACCTGTTTATTCACCCGTACGGGCAATACTGCATTGGGATGCAGAATATGTTTAAATTCATTTTTGGCAACTTTGAAGAGGATAACCATGCGGATACATTTGATACCACCTGTCGTACTGCCTGCGCAAGCGCCCATTATCATAACGATAAGAAGACAGCCCCAGAGAATGGAAGGCCAGAGCATATAGTCGGCAGTGGCAAAACCGGTTGAAGTTTGTAGGGAGATTACTTGGAACAGAGATTTTCGGAATGCTTCTTCTGCTCCCATCGAACTGGTCTGATAAAGCCAGACTGCTATGAAAACCGTGAAAAAGGCAACAGACATAAAATAAAACTTCAGCTCGGCATCATGGATAAACTTCTTTATTTTCCCATTGAACATCAGCAATAATAGCGTGAAGTTGACTCCCGAGAGGAACATGAAAACAGATATTACATAGTCTATGTAAGGCGAGTGGTAATACTCAATACTTGCTTGCTTGGTAGAGAATCCACCTGTACTGGTTGTGGTGAAAGCGTGGCAGATACTGTCGAAAAGCCCCATACCCCCGAATACCAGTAATATAATCAATGTTCCCGTCATACCGGCATAGATACCCCAGATCCATTTGGCGGTAACACCAATACGGGGATGTACTTTGTCATGAGTCGGCCCACTGGCTTCGGCGGCAAATACCTGAATACCTCCCATACCGAAAATCGGAAGAACGGCAATCGTAAAGAATACAATTCCCAGACCACCGATCCACTGAGTCATTGCCCGCCAGAAAAGGATTCCGTGAGGCATCGATTCTATATTATTCATGATGGTGGCACCGGTACTGCTGAAGCCGGACATTGTCTCGAAGAAGGCATCGGTGACACTTGGAATATACCCGCCTATATAATAGGGCAACATTCCAAAAAAGGAGAAAGCAATCCAGGCTACACTGACAATCACATATCCATCACGGCGGTTGAGTGACTTTTCGGCCCCTCTTCCAATAGCAAGCATAATCACACCTACAAAGGCCGTGATAGCTGATGAAAGCAGAAAACTGTTTAAATCATCTTCCTTGTAAAATAGTGAAACACCACCGCAACACATTAACATAGCCGTTTCTATCAGTAACAGAAACCCCATGATGCGATATATCATCCTCGAATTAATCATTTTTTAAGTAATAGGTATTAAGTAATAAGTAATAGGTATTAAGTATTAAGTATTATGCGCCAAGTATCAGATATAATGTCAAGTACAAGCAGCTACGGTTATTACCTATTACCTAATACTTATTACCTATTACCTAATACCTATTACTTAATTAAAGAACTTCTCAATCTTCTTGATCATCATACTCAGGCAGAATACAACGACATGGTCTCCAGGACGAATCAGCGTATCTCCGGTTACGAGCACTCCTTCGCCATTGCGAATCATACCTCCGATGGTTGTTCCTTTGGGCAATCCCAGATCCTTGATTAAATTTTTAGTAATCTTTGCTCCGGCGGGTACGGTAAATTCAGCCACATCGGCGTTGGCAAACGTCAGGCATTTGACATTGGATACATCGGCATCCAGCATCATCTGATAAATGTGGCTGGCGGCAATCATTTTCTTATTGATGACCGTGCCGATATCAAGACTTTCCGCCATGCCGATATAGTCGATATTCTCTACTTCCGCCACCGTCTTTTCCACTCCCATACGTTTGGCGGCGAGACAGGCGAGGATGTTCGTTTCCGAATTGTCCGTCAAGGCGACAAATGCTTCGGTATTCTTTAAACCTTCTTCGATGAGCAGGTCCATATCACGACCATCGCCGTTGATGATCATGGTTTTGTCGTCCAATAATTCAGTCAGCCGGTTGCAACGGTTGATGTCGTTATCTACAATTTTTACCTGCATATAATCCGGCACGTACTGAGCGGTACGGACGGCGATACGGCTTCCGCCCATGATCATGACGTTGCGTACATCGGCATAATCCTCCTTGCCGGCTATTTTCCGGATATAAGGAATATATTTGCGTGTAGTGGTGAAATAAACAATATCGTGCAGTTTGATAACATCGTCTCCGCGCGGAATGATGGTTTCCGTTCCGCGTTTGATGGCTACCACGTGGTAAGGGATGTCCGGTGCACCCAGTTGATGGAGGGGAATATTCAGTATTTCCGCTTTTTCGCGCATCTTGGTACCGATCAGTATCAAGGCGCCTCCGCAGAATTCCCACCATTGACGTACCCAGCTCATACGCATGGAAGATACGATTTCTTTGGCAGCAAGCATTTCCGGATAGATCAATGAGTCTACACCCAGTTTCCGGAAGAATTCCTTGTTTTTGGGCAGAAGATATTCGTAGTTGTCGATGCGGGCGACAGTCTTTTTGGCACCCAGATTGGTGGCTAGCATACAGGCAGTCATATTCCGGCTTTCGTCGGGGGTGACTGCGATGAACAAGTCCGCTTCTTTCACGCCTACCTCTTTCAGTCCCGAGATGGAAGAAGGAGAAGCCGTGACAGTCAACAAATCGAAGTTGGCGCTGAGGGCACTTAGTTTTTCTTCGTCATCGTCCATCAGGATAATGTCCTGTTTTTCCCGGGACAATAATTTAGCCAGGTGGGTGCCTACGTTTCCGGCACCTGCGATAATTATCTTCATCTTCAGTTAGTTAATTCTTTTATTTTGCTCATGTCGGGCAGAAGTTCACATTGCTTCAGCAATTCTTTTGTCAGGCTGTCTTCATCCATTCCGCAGAGCTGATATAACTCGGCTACCGTGCCGTGTTGCACGAATTTATCCGGAATTCCGATGCGTTTGACTGTCGGGGTATATTCATGGTCGGCCATGAATTCAAGTACGGCACTTCCCATTCCTCCCTGAATCGTTCCGTCTTCTATGGTGACGATGTGGCGGAATGTGCGGCCCACTTCGTGCAGCAGTTCTTCGTCCAGCGGTTTGAGGAATCTCAGATCATAGTGGGCGATGCTTCTTCCCGATTCGGACTCGGCACGGGCGATGGCACTCCTTGCTTTATTTCCGATAGGTCCTATGCTGATGACAGCTATATCTTTTCCGTCCTTCAATTTCCGTCCTTTGCCTACAGGAATTTCTTCAAGCGGGCATTTCCAGTCCACCAATACGCCACGGCCACGCGGATAGCGGAGTACGAACGGACCTTTATCCGGCAGTTGTGCCGTGTACATCAGTCGTCGCAGCTCATGCTCATTCATAGGGGAGGCGATGGTCAGATTAGGTATCGGACGCAGATAAGCCATGTCGAACGCACCGTGATGTGTCGGACCGTCTTCGCCTACCAGTCCGGCACGGTCGAGACAGAGAACTACGGGAAGATTCTGAATAGCCACATCATGGATAATATTGTCATAAGCCCGTTGCATGAACGATGAATAGATGTTGCAGAAAGGCTGCAAGCCATCCTTTGCCATTCCTCCGGAGAAGGTGACGGCGTGGCCTTCGGCAATACCCACATCGAAAGCCCGCTTGGGCATTTTGGACATGAGGATGTTCATCGAACAGCCGGAAGGCATGGCGGGAGTTACACCTACGATCCTTGGATTGGCTTCCGCCAGTTCCACCAGTGTATTTCCGAAAACGTCTTGGAACAGGGGAGGCATTCCTTCCGTATTGGCTACGAAACGCTCTCCGGTGACGGGATCGAACTTGCCGGGAGCGTGCCATTCGGTGGCGTGTTTCTCGGCAGGGGCGAAGCCTTTTCCTTTGATCGTGTGGAGATGCAGTATTTTGGGACCTTTGAGGTCTTTAATGTCACGCAATACCCTCGAAAGGTTCTTTATGTCATGGCCATCGATAGGACCGAAGTAGCGGATGTTCATTCCTTCGAATATATTCTGTTGCTGGGCGGCCATTGACTTCAGACTGTTGCCGAAGCGGATCAGTGCCTTGCGACGTTCATCGTTCAGGATGCCGAGCTTGAACAACAGGCGGGAAGCCTTGAAACGCAGTTGGTTGTAGCGGTTCGAGGTTGTCAGGTTGAACAGGTATTGTTTCATACCGCCGACACTGCGGTCGATAGCCATGTCGTTATCATTCAGGATAATAAGCAGGTTGTTCGGGGTGGTAGAAGAATTGTTCAATCCTTCAAAAGCCAGTCCTCCGCTCATCGAACCGTCTCCGATGATGGCTATCACATGACGTTGGTCGTCTCCCTTCTTGGCGGCAGCGACAGCCATGCCGAGGGCTGCGGAGATCGAATTGGAAGCGTGTCCGCAGGTAAATGTATCGTATTCGCTCTCTTCGGGAGAAGGGAAGGGGCGAATACCTCCCAGTTTCCGGTTGGTGGAGAATGCTTCACGCCGTCCTGTGAGGATTTTGTGGCCGTACGCCTGATGTCCCACGTCCCATACAATACGGTCATAAGGTGTATTGTAGACGTAGTGCAGGGCTACGGTCAGTTCCACTGTTCCGAGGCTGGCAGCGAAGTGCCCCGGATTGCAGGAGAGTTCTTTAATAATGTCTTGCCTTAATTCATCGCATACTTCCGGCAGTTGGTCTACTTCCAGACGGCGCAGATCATCGGGGCTGTTGATTGAGTTTAGCAAGTTATATATCGGTTCATTCTTCATGATTCGAGAAAATTTGGTGCAAAAATACGAAAAAGAAAGCGGAAGCCCTTTCTTTTTACCTAAATTCTTATTGTTAAAGCGAAGTACGAGGGTGGAATGGCATTCGGTCGTTGGTATATTGAAGTATGTGCCGTCGGGTTCCCGGAAGAACTGTAACTTTCTTTTTATTATGTGAAATGTGGATTAATATTACTAATCAAATGACATCTCTATTAGGGAAATAAAAGTTGCATGAAAAAAGAGAACATGAACTTGCAGAAACGTTCGTATCGTTATTAATAAATTTGATGATCGTTTATTATAGACGTGTCTTCCGTTTATTAGAAACTCTAAAATGAGATTTTGTAGGAAAAAGATTGAATTAATGCAACAAAAAAGGCTGCAAACTTCATAGAGCTTGCAGCCTTTGGGCTATATCAATCGTCTTATTCCTTAGTAAAATGAGAAGGAATAAGCTGTATTTGTTGTAATATGATACTGTATTTTAACCATGTTTTCTATTCTTTTATATCCGTTATTCATTGATTTTCTGTTTTCGGTCTACAAATATACAACATAAAAAGCCATTTGTCAAGCCTTGAATAGATTTGCGATTAAAATAAAGCGGAATATCGTATCTTTGTCGTACTTTTGCAAGAGAGAAACAATCGAAAGAAGGAGAATATATGGATTTTCAAACAAAGGTAGAACTACCGGCGGGCTTGCCGCCTGTCAGTCATGCGGAACGGATTCTTTTGATGGGGTCTTGTTTTGCAGAGAACATGGGCAGGTTGCTGGCAGAAAATAAATTTCGCGTTGACATGAATCCTTTCGGGATTCTCTATAATCCGCTGTCGGTCTCTACGGCTTTGGTGGAGATATTGAAGGGGAAGGTGTATCAGGAGAAAGACTTATTCCTATATAAGGAGTGCTGGCATAGTCCGATGCATCATGGCTTGTTCTCTGCGTCATCGCCGGAGGAAGTACTTGAAAAGATAAACACTCGCTTGTCGCAGGCCCACCGTTCGGTCCACGAACTTGACTGGCTGATGCTGACTTTCGGCACTGCCTATGTATATGAACAGAAAGAAACAAGGCAGGTAGTCTCCAATTGTCATAAACTGCCGGAGAGCTGCTTCAACCGCCGAATTCTTTCGGTAGATGAGATTGTGAACGAATATACTTCGTTGATAACCAGTATGGTGGCGCGCAATTCCCACTTGAAGGTCTTGTTCACGGTCAGCCCTATCCGGCATATACGTGACGGGATGCATGCCAACCAGTTGAGTAAATCGACCTTATTGCTTGCCATCGACCGCCTGCAACAGCTCTTTCCGGATCATGTGTTCTACTTTCCTTCTTATGAGATCGTTTTGGATGAACTGCGTGATTATCGCTATTATGCCGATGACATGCTTCATCCGTCTCCGTTGGCTGTCCGTTATTTGTGGGAACGCTTTTCGGAGGCCTTCTTTTCTGCCGAAACGAAGCAGGTGATCACTGCCATCGAAGATATTACTAAAGACTTGTCACACAAGCCTTTTCATCCGGAGTCGGAAGCGTATCAACGCTTTTTAGGACAAATAGTGTTAAAAATCGAACGACTTAACGGAAAATACCCGTACTTAGACTTTCAAAAAGAAACAGAACTATGTCATATACGATTGAATCCATAGCCGAATATATCGGTGCACGCCGTGTCGGAGAGCATGAAGCGACGATTGATTGGCTACTTACAGATAGCCGCTCTTTGAGCTTTCCGGAAGAAACCCTTTTCTTTGCTTTGCCCACCAAACGTAATAATGGTGCACGCTATATCTCCGAACTATATGATCGGGGAGTGCGCAACTTCGTGGTTACGGAAGAAGACTTTAAGAGAATGGAGAATGGAGAATGGAAAATGGAGAATGCTATGCAGCAGGATGGTGCGCAGCCTACTCCCAACTCTCGACTCTCCATTCTCGATTTCTCCAATTTCTTGATCGTGGCGAATCCTTTGAAAGCTTTGCAGAAGCTGGCCGAGGCTCATCGGGAGAATTTCAAGATTCCGGTAATCGGTATCACGGGCAGTAATGGAAAGACCATTGTGAAAGAGTGGTTGCATCAATTATTGAGTCCGGACCGCTGCATTGTCCGTTCGCCCCGCAGTTATAATTCTCAGATCGGCGTTCCCTTGTCCGTCTGGCAACTGAATGAAGAAGCCGAATTGGGCATTTTCGAAGCCGGTATCTCCGAAATGGGGGAGATGGGGGCCTTGAAGCGCATGATTAAACCGACTATCGGTATTCTGACTAATATAGGCGGTGCCCATCAGGAGAATTTCTTCTCATTGCAGGAGAAATGTATGGAGAAGCTGACACTCTTTAAAGATTGCGATGTGGTGATCTATAATGGAGATAACGAGCTGATCAGTAATTGTGTGGCAAAGTCGATGCTGACAGCCCGTGAGATTGCATGGAGCTGCAAGGATATCGAGCGCCCTCTTTATATCAGCAAGGTGACAAAGAAAGAAGATCATACTGTGATTGCTTACCGCTATCTGGATATGGATAATATCTTCTGTATTCCTTTTATAGACGATGCTTCCATCGAAAATGCGTTGAACTGCCTGGCAGCCTGTCTTTATCTGATGACTCCTGCCGATCAGATTACCGAACGGATGGCACGGCTCGAACCGATCGCCATGCGCCTGGAAGTAAAAGAAGGCAAGAATAGTTGTATACTCATCAACGATAGCTACAATTCGGACTTGGCTTCTCTGGATATAGCACTGGATTTCCTGGTACGCCGTTCGGAAAAGAAAGGACTGAAACGGACACTTATCTTATCGGATATTTTGGAGACAGGGCAGAGTACGGCTACGCTTTACCGTCGGGTAGCACAACTGATAAAGAGCCGGGGCATCAACAAGCTGATCGGTGTAGGAGCGGAGATTTCTTCGTGTGCCGCTCGCTTCGAAGGTACGCCGGAACGATACTTCTTCCCCGATACAGACGCCTTGCTAAGATCGGGCATTTTCAAAACCCTTCATTCGGAAGTCATTCTGATAAAAGGTTCCCGCGTATTCAACTTTGATCTGGTATCGGAAGAACTGGAACTGAAAGTGCATGAAACGATTCTGGAAGTGAACTTGGGTGCGATGGTTGCCAATCTGAATCACTATCGCTCCATGCTCCGCCATCCGGAGACGAAAATGATCTGTATGGTGAAGGCTGCTGCCTACGGAGCCGGATCATACGAGATTGCCAAAACATTGCAGGAGCATCATGTAGATTACCTTGCTGTAGCCGTTGCCGACGAAGGCTCCGAACTGCGTAAAGCAGGCATCACCTCCTCCATTATCATCATGGACCCCGAACTGACATCGTTCAAAACGATGTTCGATTATAAACTCGAACCGGAAGTGTACAACTTCCATTTGCTCGATGCACTGATTAAGGCGGCCGAGAAAGAAGGAATCACCAACTTCCCGATTCATGTCAAACTGGATACGGGTATGCACCGTCTTGGTTTTTCCGTCGATGAAATTCCGTTGTTGATCCGTCGTCTGAAAAGTCAGAATGCGGTTATTCCCCGGTCGGTATTCTCTCATTTTGTGGGAAGTGATTCGGCGCAATTCGACTTCTTCACCCGTCAGCAGATTGAACTGTTCGAGAAAGGTTCGCAGGAATTGCAGGAAGCTTTCTCACACAAGATTCTGCGTCATATCTGCAATACAGCCGGTATCGAACGTTTTCCCGGTGCGCAGTTTGATATGGTGCGTCTGGGGATAGGACTCTATGGGGTAAGCCCGATCGACAATTCGATTATCAATAATGTAAGCACGCTTAAGACTACGATTCTTCAGATTCGGGACGTGCCCGGAGAAGATACGGTAGGCTATAGCCGGATGGGACATCTGACGCGTCCTTCCCGCATTGCGGCAATTCCTATCGGGTATGCCGATGGCTTGAACCGCCATCTGGGACGTGGCAATGCTTACTGTCTGGTGAATGGCAAGAAAGCTCCCTATGTAGGAAATATCTGTATGGATGTCTGTATGATTGACGTGACGGATATCGATTGCAGGGAAGGGGACAAAGCTGTCATCTTCGGTGACGACCTGCCGATAACCACACTTTCGGATAAGTTGGGGACGATCCCTTACGAAGTGCTGACCAGCATCTCGAACCGTGTGAAGCGAGTCTACTATCAGGACTAAAGCGCAGGCGGTAAAAACAGAATTATATGTAGTAGAATAGTGAATGGAAGACTATAAAGGTTAACGATGGATAAATGGGCGGTAAATGATAACGGGTATACTTAAATTATTTCCCGTTTCCCGTTTATAGTTTCCTGTTTTTCTTTTATAGTCTGCCGTTTTTCTTTATATTTGCACCAACTAATAAACCTCTATAATTAATAAACATATGACAAACTTATTATTATTAGGCTTTTTGCCTAGTGGCTCTGAATGGATCATTATTGCTCTTGTTATTCTTCTCCTTTTCGGTGGTAAGAAGATACCCGAACTGATGCGTGGCTTAGGTAAAGGAGTAAAGAGCTTTAAAGATGGTGTGAACGAGGCAAAAGAAGAAATCAATAAGGCAAAAGACGAAATCGACGCACCGGCAGATTCAGCTAAGAAATAATAAGCAATGGCAGAAATGACCTTCTGGGATCATTTGGATGAGTTGCGTCGGGTACTTTTTCGTGTTATCGGAGTCTGGTTTGTATTGGCAATCGGCTATTTCGTAGCGATGCCTTATTTGTTCGACCATGTAATACTGGCGCCTTGCCATAATGATTTTGTATTTTACGACTTACTACGCTTTATCGGTCAGAAATTCGATTTGACTGATGAATTTTTTACGCAGGAGTTTAAGGTGAAGCTTGTCAATATCAATTTGGCAGCTCCTTTCTTTATACATATGTCGACAGCTTTCTGGATGTCGGTAGTGACGGCTATGCCCTATATTTTCTTTGAGGTCTGGCGTTTTATCAATCCGGCCCTTTATCCGAATGAGCGGAAAGGAGTCAGGAAAGCCTTGACCATAGGAACCGGTATGTTCTTTATCGGGGTGCTTATGGGATACTTTATGGTATATCCGCTGACACTCCGTTTCCTCTCTACCTATCAGCTGAGTTCGGAAGTCGAGAACATTCTGTCGCTCAATTCGTATATCGATAACTTTATGATGCTGATTCTCTGTATGGGACTGGCTTTTGAACTTCCGCTGGTGACTTGGTTGTTGTCTTTGCTGGGAGTCGTCAATAAGTCTTTCCTGCGCAAATATCGCCGTCATGCAGTTGTCATTATCGTAATAGCTGCCGCTATCATCACTCCGACGGGCGACCCGTTCACACTGAGTGTTGTGGCTATTCCGCTTTATCTGCTCTATGAAATGAGTATTCTGATGATAAAGGATAAGAAGGAAGTTCCTGAGTTGGAAGAAGAAGAGGAAGAAGAAGGCGTGGCAAAAGTCTGATAAGCCAATTATTTATCGTTCGTTTCCCCAAGTGTGTGTCAAAAGTCGATAGTAACTCAATTGAGGCTGACTTTTGACACACACATGTAATTTTTATAATATCCCTTTTGTCGTATGGAAAATGAAGGAAGAGAATCTTATGAAATTCTTTTAGCCGTTTGTAAGGCGGATCATTTGCAGCTGACTATTGGCTACAAACAGATGCGCGACTTGCTGGAAAGGCTTTGCCGCCTACATATGCACAACGGTAGTCTGCAGATGACCGATCTTTCCGCACGAATTAGTTTTGTAGCGGCCAAAGTGGGGCTTTCTGTAGCGGAGCAAAACAGACTGCATACCTTCCGACTGACCTCCAATGCCATTCTGAACCGACAACAGGAACCTACCCGCGAACACCTTCTGCGGGATGCGAAAACGCTGGCTTTCTTCATCCGTAAACTTTTTGAGGAAGATATTCCACAGGAACTGTATCGTTTGCTTCCCCGGACGGATGCAACTTATATCGTAGCTCCTCCAGCACACAAGCAGGTGCAGCGGATGCGCGTCTGTTTCCAGTATTCCGACGAGCAGTATCTGTATGTGACTCCTTTGGATGAAATAGCTGACGAACCGTTGCGTGTCCGTTACAATATTCCTCAGATCAATGAAGAATTTGCGGAAACCTGTCAGTTGCTCTGGCGCCATGCACAACTCAACTTGCTGGATGTCGCTGTTGACGAAGCAGGAATTCTGACCCCTTCGTTCATTGTCCTTGAACCGGATTATCTGCTTGATATCAGTTCATTGGCAGAATGTTACCGTGATTATGGACATCATCCGGCAAACTATTTCCTTTCCCGTCTTCAGCCGATAGAGAATGCACGCCCGTTGCTTTTAGGAAATATAGCCAACCTTTTCCTCGATGAGTGGATACATGCGGAAGGGGAGGTGGATTATCTGAAATGTATGCAGAAAGCTTTCCGGCGTTATCCGATTGAACTGGCTGCTTGTGCCGACCTGCGTGATCGGGAGAAGGAACGTCAGTTCTTTGATGACTGCAAACTCCATTTTGATCATATCCGTGAGACGGTGAATGATACTTTTCATGCCGCCGGCTACGAACTGGACAAGACGGATGCCGTGCTCGAACCTTCTTATATATGTGAAGCGCTCGGCCTGCAAGGGCGGCTCGACTATATGCAGCGCGATATGTCTTCTTTCATCGAAATGAAATCGGGAAAGGCTGACGAATATGCGATTCGCGGAAAAGTGGAACCGAAAGAGAATAATAAGGTGCAGATGCTGCTTTATCAGGCAGTTCTGCAATATTCGATGGGGATGGATCACCGGAAGGTAAAGGCTTATCTGCTCTATACACGCTATCCGTTGCTTTATCCTTCCCGTCCTTCATGGGCAATGGTCCGCCGTGTGATCGATCTGCGCAACCGGATTGTAGCGGATGAATATGGCATCCAGTTGCAGAACAGCCTGGAATATACGGCACAAAAACTGGAAGAAATAAAAGCCTCGGTACTAAACGAGCGGGGATTGTCGGGACGTTTTTGGGAGACGTATCTGCGCCCTTCTATCGATAATTTCCAGGAGAAGTTGAAATCTCTCTCCACTTTAGAGAAAAGCTACTTCTATGCACTCTATAATTTTATAACGAAGGAACTTTATACGTCCAAGTCCGGTGATGTGGATTATGAGGGACGTACAGGAGCCGCTTCTTTATGGCTTTCCACTTTGGCGGAGAAATGCGAATCGGGGGAGATCATCTATGATTTAAGAATTAAAGAGAATCACGCAGCCGATGAACATAAATCCCACCTGTTGCTGGTGCCGTCCGGAGAACTTCAGAGAACGGTGGCGGATGATGCGCAGCACACCCTCCCTAACTTCCGTCAGGGCGATGCCATCGTGCTTTACGAACGGAATGCGGATACGGATAACGTCACCAACAAGATGGTATTCAAAGGCAATATCGACTATCTGAACGAGAATGAAATCTGCATCCGTCTGCGTGCGACCCAGCAGAACTCTTCCGTACTTCCGTCTGATAGCCTCTATGCTATTGAGCACGATGCGATGGATACTACTTTCCGTAGCATGTACCAGGGACTTTATGCTTTTATGTCTGCTACAAAAGAGCGTCGTGATTTGCTGCTCTTTCAACGGGAGCCGCAATTTGATGTGGCATTGGATAAGCAGATAGCCGAAGCTGCCGATGACTTTACTCGTATTGCTTTGAAAGCGAAAGCAGCAAAGGACTATTTTCTGCTGGTAGGGCCTCCGGGAACCGGTAAAACGTCTTGTGCACTGAAGAAGATGGTCGAAACCTTTTATAAAGAGGAAGGAGCCCAGATTTTATTGCTCTCATACACTAACCGTGCCGTAGATGAAATCTGTAAAGCACTTTCTTCCATTCGTCCGGAAGTAGATTTCATTCGTGTGGGAAGCGAGCTTTCATGTGACGAGAACTATCGGGATCATTTGATAGAGAATGAACTTGCTACCTGTATGCGTCGTACAGAGGTTTGCGAACGTATTAACCGCTGTCGTATATTAGTCGGTACAGTAGCATCTATCTCCGGCAAACCGGAACTTTTCCGATTGAAGCATTTCGATGTGGCTATTGTAGATGAGGCTACTCAGATACTGGAACCTCAGTTGTTGGGTATACTTTGTGCCAAAGGGGAAAACGGGAAAGAGGGTGTTGGCAAATTTATCCTGATAGGCGATCATAAACAACTTCCGGCTGTCGTCTTGCAGAATTCGGAACAATCGGAAGTATATGATGAAGCCCTGTCTGCTGTCGGACTGAAGAACTTGAAAGATTCTCTGTTTGAAAGACTGTATCGCACAGCCCGTCAGCATACCGATGCCCATCGTACTTACGATATGCTCTGCCGTCAGGGACGTATGCACCCCGAAGTGGCTCTGTTCGCCAATCAAGCTTTCTATGAAGGTCGGCTGCTGCCTGTCGGACTGCCGCATCAACTGGAAGATTCCGGAAATATCAACCGGCTGTCTTTCTATCCTTCGCAGCCCGAACCGATGGGGTCTTCTGCTAAAACAAACCATTCGGAAGCAAAGATTGCTGCCCGTCTGGCCGCAACTGTCTATAAAGAACACTCGGAAGCATTTGATGCCTCCCGCACATTGGGGATCATTACTCCATATCGTAGTCAGATAGCTTTGGTCAAGAAGGAAATAGAAGCTCTCGGCATTCCCGAACTGAATCAGATATTAATTGACACTGTAGAACGTTTTCAGGGAAGTGAACGCGATGTGATTATTTATTCATTCTGTGTGAACTATCCGTATCAGTTGAAATTCCTTTCCAATCTGACAGAAGAAGACGGAATTCTGATTGACCGGAAACTGAACGTTGCCTTGACACGTGCAAGAAAACAGATGCTGCTGACAGGTGTGCCGACGCTGTTGGAGCGTAATCCACTCTATAAAAGTTTATTAAAATTAATAGAGAGCCTCCGGAATATTGCATAATTTTTGCAGACGTTAGTTTTTATTCTCTCTTTATGCAATTCATTAACACCTATTTGTTGAACAAACCCCTATCTTTGCAATACGTTTTTTTCATAGAGATTTAGATTTAAGGTTAGAAGAATTGTGGAAGTCGTGAGACTTCCCTTTTTTTCATCTTAACGTTTACTATCCTTCATTGTTTGAATGTGCAAGATATTTTGTAAAATAGTACAGGATGGCTATGAAGAATAAGTAAACCTAAAAAGCCTTCTTCGTGAGAAGAGGCTTTTTTGTTTTTGGAACTTTTTGAATAAATAATTGGTTAAAAAAACAGGAGGACAAACTCATGCTGAGTGCCCTCCTGTTTTTTATTCTATATAATTATATCGGATTAATCCAATACGATAGGCTTATATTTAGGAACCAGTGCTTTCATAATAACCCAACCGATCAGGTAAGCTACTGCGCATACGCAGAAGATTACAAAGTAACCGGCAGGCTTGCCTTCGAAGCCCATGAATGTCATCGCAGGATGTACAAACTGTGCTCCTTGTTCCAGTAGTTCTTTTGTCATTTCCACTTCTTTGCCGTCAACCATTGTCGTTCCGGAAGCATATACAAATAAGTTACCTGCCACTTTCTGAAGAATCATTGAACCGATACCACCGGCCATACCACCGATACCGGTGATACTTGCAATTGCTGTTCGGGGGAACATATCACCTACTGTAGAGAAGATATTGGCCGACCACGACTGGTGGGCAGCTCCGCCGATACCGATCAGGATCACGGGGAACCACGGAGAGAATGTTCCCAATGGCTGTGCCAGCAATACCACTAACGGGAAGAATGCGAAAATCAACATTGCTTTCATACGTGCCGCATAAGGGTTCATGCCGGTCTTGTTGATGAAGATAGTAGGAAGCTTGCCACCGTAGATGGATAACATCGTGATTGCGTAAAGCGTGAAGATAAGTCCCATTCCCAGAGGATCGGAAGTTTTGATACCGAATTGGGAGTTCAGGTAAGACGGGGTCCAGAACAGGAAGAACCACCATACACCGTCAGTGGTAAATTTACCGAAGACAAATGCCCAAGTTTGTTTGTAGCTGAAACATTGCCAGAATCTCATCTTTTTCTCGTCTTTCTCCTCTGTTTTCGGACCTGCACCGGCCTCATTCTGGTCTTGTTCGATATATTCAAGTTCGGCTTTGTTTACGTGCTTGCTCTTTGAAGGAGCATCATACATAAATACCCAGAAGCCCATCCAGATAAAACCAAGTCCACCAATAACGATAAACGCCATTTCCCAGCCGAAAGCTTTGGCAAGGATAGGAATGGTGAGCGGAGCGATCAAGGCACCGATAGAAGCACCGGCGTTGAAGATGGAAGTAGCATAAGCACGGTCCTTCTTCGGGAAGTACTCGGCAGTTACTTTAATAGCAGCGGGGAAGTTACCGGCTTCTCCGAGAGCAAGTATACAGCGTGCAGCCAGGAAGCAGTACATACTGACAGTAGCGATGGTTACCACCACGTCTCCGGTAGCTCCGGCAAGTTCGGCAGCACTGTGCAGTCCTACCTGTGCTTCTGTTACAATACCACAGACTGCGTGCAGACAGGCACCGGCAGACCATACGCCGATAGCCCAGAGGAATCCTTTCTTCGTTCCCATCCAGTCCACAAAGCGACCGGCAAAGAGCATACATATTGCGTAAACAATAGAAAATACGGAAGTGATAGTACCGTAGTGTGATTCATCCCAGTGAAATTCCGGTTTGATAAATTCATCCCAGGTGAGCGATAGTACCTGGCGGTCGAGATAGTTAACTGTAGTAGCAAAAAATAGCATCGCACAGATCGTCCATCTGTAGTTTGTCATTTTTTCGCCTGTTTTTTGAAATGCATTCATGATAATGGATTTAAATAGATTTTGATTTGCTGACAAAGGTCGGTATTTCAGCTGGATTTTTTTTGTAATAATTGGTCAAAATCATGTATAATTCGTTGCATTATACATATTATTTGTACATAGTAATGTATTATCGTAACAATTTGGTCTCTTTGGGGGAAGAATATGACAAATCCGGAAAGCTTCATTCCTTTCCCGTTTCGAGGAAAGAATGAAGCTTTTCGGATCACTTGATATGTACTAAAGAGCTGCGCAAAGATTAGCGCATTTCTATATATTTGATCTTATCCATGTCGCCATAGTCAAGATTTTCACCGGCCATACCCCAGATGAACATATAGTTGCTGGTTCCGGCAGCTGCGTGGATAGACCATTCCGGTGACATGATAGCTTGTTCGTTCTGCATCCATACGATGCGTTCTTCCTGAGGTTCGCCCATGAAGTGGCAGATGGAGTTGCCTTCCGGCACGTTGAAGTAGAAATATGCTTCCACACGGCGACTGTGAGTATGTGCCGGCATGGTGTTCCATACACTACCCGGTTTCAGTTCAGTCAATCCCATTTGCAGTTGGCAAGGACCTTCTTCAAGTACGTTGTTAACAATCAGTTGGTTGATAACGCGGTCGTTGCTTTCTTCCATCTTTCCTGCCGCGAAAGAGTTTGCTTTCAGAGAACCTTTGCGTCCGTCGATAGTGATCAACTGAGTTTTGTACTCCTTGTGAGCAGTAGCGGAGTTGATATAGAATTTTGCAGGTTTGCTGGCATCTTTACTCTTGAAAGTAACTTTCTGCTTGCCTCTGCCTACATACAATGCATCTTTGAAGTTCAGCGTATATTCCTTGCCGTCAACAGTTACGATACCTTCGCCGCCAATGTTGATAACACCCAGTTCGCGACGTTCGAGGAAATACTTAGCTTTCAGCGGATCGATAGTTTCAAGTACCAGCTCTTTTGTTGCAGGTACGGCGCCACCGAAGATGAGGCGGTCGTACATGGAATAAGTCACGTTGATTTGATCAGGAACCATTACTTTTTCCATCAGGAAGCTACCACGCAGGCGGTTTGTATCATACGTTTTCACGTCTTGCGGATTGCAAGCCACCTGCATCTTGTAATTTACCTGGGCAGAAGCAGACATAGCTGCGATACCCATCATCATTGCAATTGCTAATTTTTTCATCTTTCGAATCTTTATTTGGATTATACTTATATTTAATCGTTAGCTGCGTTTTTCGCATCATTTCTTTTCATGCGGATGCGATTGTAGACTGCCATTCCCAGTGCAAGGGCTACGAGGATGGCAGGACCGACAATCTTCAGACTGTAAGTCAGATGGAAGATACCCCAGCAGAAGAGGCTGGAAGCAAAGTCGAGCGCTCCGCCTTCGAAGCCGGTGGGGATATTTACTGTCGGGTCACCCGTAGCGGCATATACGTCTTTGGCAGCCATCGTGAAGAATCCTGCCAGTTCTGTTACGAAGTACAGACCTACGATCAATGCTACCAGTCCGATGATGAATGATTTCACCACATTACCTTTGGTAATAGGCAGAATCATCGGGAATAGGTAGAACATACCGGCCAGAGAAGCCAGCGGTAAGAAACGGTTACCCGGAAGGATCACTGCAAGGAAGATAGTAACCGGGATCAAAAGCAGGGATACAACCAGCGTTGTCGGGTGGCCGATAACAAGTGCAGGGCTCATACCGATGCTCAGGCCTGTATTACTCTTATATTTTTTAGCGATGAGTTCTCGGGTTGCATCAGAGATAGGTTTCAAACCTTCAATGAAAAGGCTGGTGATACGTGGAATCAACTCCATAACCGCTCCCATTTTGATACCCAATCCAAGGATACCCGGAATGCCGTCCAGTACTTCTTTCCAACTGGCACAGCCCAAAGCTCCGATACCGCAACCAATCACGATACCCAGGAATAACGGTTCACCCATCAGACCGAATTTCTTCTTCATTCCTTCAGAGTCGATATTCAGTTTGTCGAATCCCGGAATTTTATCTAAAAGCTTGTTGATTACAATCGCGAACGGAACGAAGCTCTGGCAGAAAGGCTGCGGGATAGAGATACCGTCCATCTTATCATAGAACTTCTGAAAAGCAGGAGCAGTCATGTCTGCCATTACCAATGTTATAATGTAGCAAATGATAGCGGCGAAAAATCCCCAGAAAATACTATCGGAGGCGAAGTATACGATAGCCCCGATAAATGCGAAGTGCCAGTAGTTCCAAAGGTCAATATTAACAGTACGGGTTGTTTTGGTCAGTAGCATTAACAGGTTTACTCCCAGACAAACAGGGATAATGAAAGCGCCGACCGAGGTATTATAGGCAACTGCTGCTGCCGAAGGCCATCCCATGTCGAAAATACCGAGTTCCAATCCGTAGATTTCTACCATTTTACTTAATGCCGGACCAAGACTACTGGTCAACAAGGCTGTGACTACAGATAAGCCGACGAAACCGACTCCCACCAACAAACCGCTTTTGAGCGCTTTGGGGAGTTTAATACCGATACATACTCCTAAAATTGTGAAAATGATCGGCATCATTACTGCCGCTCCCAGACCGATAATGTACTTGAATACTTCTTCCATTCTGTTCTATTTTTTCTCTGTTTTTAATGATAAATTACTGTGTTTCCCCAGAGGGTATTAGTTGTAAACCGTGCCAAAAGTACGACCTTTTCCGCTTTATTCCAAAACGAAACTCTTAATTTATCAGTTAATGCATCAAAAATGGACATTTTTGACGTTTACGTGCACAAAATTAGTCGTTTCCGTGCACGAAAAACAAAAAATACACCTTCTTAACTAAAAAATCCCACTCTGTTTGGAGGAAATACACTACTTTCGTAGCATGAAAAAATAGCATGTATAATCCTTAAAACAATAAACCATGAGACGAAGCTCTTTTTATAAATTTTTGATATTAGTAATAATAATGTCAAGCACCATTTCACTGTCGGCGCAGCAGGTGGATGAAAAACTGCCTTGGTCGGTGCGGATGACTGAATCGGAGATGATTCGTTGCCCGGAATCCTGGCAGCTCGATTTTCAGCCCAGACTGAAATGGGACTATTGCCACGGACTGGAATTGGGGGCGATGCTTGATGTATACGATACTTATGGAGACAAGAAAATACGGGATTATGCAATTGCTTATGCAGATACGATGGTGCATGAGGATGGAAGTATTACTGCATACAAATTGACCGATTACAGTCTGGACCGTATCAATTCCGGAAAAATCCTGTTTCGTATCTATGAGCAGACCAAGGATGAAAAGTATAAGAAGGCATTAGACTTGCTCTATAGCCAGTTTGCCGGACAACCTCGTAATGAAGACGGAGGATTCTGGCATAAAAAGATATATCCGCATCAGATGTGGCTGGACGGACTTTATATGGGAGCTCCTTTTTATGCAGAATATGCTTTCCGTAATAATCGCCCGCAGGATTATGCAGACGTCATAAATCAGTTTATTACCTGTGCCCGTCATACGTATGATCCGAAGAATGGTCTTTATCGTCATGCGTGTGATGTAAGTCGCACGGAGCGCTGGGCCGATCCGGTGACAGGACAGTCAAAACATTGTTGGGGACGTGCATTAGGCTGGTATGCGATGGCGTTGGTAGATGTGCTTGATTTTATTCCGAAGCATGAGGCCGGAAGAGATTCGTTGCTTGCAATCTTGGATAATGTAGCAGTTCAGGTAAAGAAACTGCAAGACCCGGAGACCGGTGGATGGTATCAGGTGATGGACAGAAGCGGTGACAAGGGTAATTATCTGGAATCATCCTGTTCGGCAATGTTCATATACAGTCTGTTTAAAGCCGTACGTATGGGATATATCGATCCGTCTTATCTGGATGTAGCAAAGACTGGTTATGAAGGTTTTCTGAAAAATTTCATTGAAGTGGATAAAGATGGAGTGGTGACTATAACGAAGGCCTGTGCAGTAGCAGGGCTGGGAGGGAAGGTTTATCGTTCCGGCGATTATGACTATTATATAAATGAAACGATCCGTAATAACGACCCGAAAGCAGTAGGACCATTTATTATGGCGAGTCTGGAATACGAACGTTTGCAAAAGTAATTTCGATCGATGAAAAGGAGTATTTTGAAAGGAATGGCGTTGTTTCTTCTGCTTTGTTCAGGAGGAACTTTGGCCTGTGCACAACAGCAAAAACAAGACACGATAGTCGTGTCACGTGACGGAACGGGAAAGTATCGGGATATTCAGGAAGCCGTGGAAGCGGTACGTGCTTTTATGGATTATACGGTGACTATATTTATAAAGAATGGTATATACAAAGAAAAACTGGTGATTCCTTCATGGGTGAAGAACGTGCAGCTGGTAGGTGAAGATGCCGAAAAGACGATCATCACGTATGATGATCATGCCAATATCAATAAAATGGGCACTTTCCGCACTTATACTGTAAAGGTAGAAGGAAGTGACATTACTTTTAAGAATCTGACCATTGAGAACAATGCCGCTCCTTTGGGGCAGGCAGTTGCGCTCCATACCGAAGGAGACAGGCTGATGTTTGTCGGCTGTCGTTTTCTGGGAAATCAGGATACTATTTATACAGGATCGGAGGGTAGCCGCCTGTTATTTACTAACTGCTATATTGAAGGAACTACAGACTTCATCTTCGGCCCTTCTACAGCTTTGTTTGAATATTGCGAATTGCATAGCAAGCGCGATTCATATATTACCGCGGCTTCTACTCCGAAGGAGGTGGAGTTTGGTTATGTTTTCAAGAACTGTAAGCTGACAGCCGCTCCCGGTATCAAGAAAGTCTATCTGGGACGTCCTTGGAGACCTTATGCTGCTACGGCTTTTATTAATTGCGAGTTTGGCGGACATATCCGTTCGGAAGGCTGGCACAACTGGAAGAATCCGGAAAACGAAAAGACTGCCCGTTACGCTGAATTTAAAAACACGGGTGAAGGTGCGGATGCTTCCGGACGTGTGAAATGGGCTAAACAGCTGACTGATAAAGAAGCGGTGCAATATACTCCGCAGAATATATTTAAGGAATGCAGTAATTGGTATCCTTATAAATAACATCAGTTCGATATAAGAGTAATCCGCATGGTTTCCCCTCCTTTTGGAAGGAGGAGAATTGAGTTACTCAAATTTATATCGAATTCACGTTAAATAGAAGTCATAAGGGAACTTTAATTTTGAACCAACAAAATAAGATTATGAAAAACAGACTGCTATTGCTGTTTATAGTATTTATCCTTTTCTCCGCCTTTCGTGCGGATAAGCCCGTATTGACCATCTTTACGATAGGTGACTCTACGATGGCTAACAAAAATCTGTACGGTGGAAATCCCGAACGCGGCTGGTGTATGGTGCTCCCCGGATTTTTTTCAGAAGATATACGTGTTGATAATCATGCCGCCAATGGCCGCAGTTCCAAAAGTTTCATATCTGAAGGCCGATGGGCAAAAGTGATTTCCCAGGTAAAGAAGGGAGATTATGTCTTTATCCAGTTCGGACACAATGATGAAAAGGCTGATTCTGCACGCCATACTGATCCGGGAACGACCTTTGATGACAATCTCCGTCGTTTCGTCAATGAAACTCGTGTTAAAGGAGGGATTCCTGTGTTGTTCAACTCCATTGTTCGTCGTAATTTTGTACAGCCGGAAGATGCCTCGATTGCCACAGATGCCCGTCGTGCTCCGGGTGAACAGGAACTGCCGAAAGAAGTAAACGTCTTGTACGATACGCACGGTGCCTACCTTGATTCTCCGCGTAATGTGGCAAAAGAGATGGGAGTGGCGTTTATCGATATGAACAAAATTACCCATGATCTGGTGCAGGGACTGGGCCCCGCAGAATCGAAGAAGTTGTTTATGTTTGTCGAACCTGAGAAAGTTCCGGCTTTTCCGAAAGGCCGGGAGGATAATACCCATTTGAATGTGTACGGAGCACGGACTATCGCCGGGCTGACTGTAGATGCTATCGCAAAGGAAATACCGGAACTGGCAAAATATGTCCGTCATTATGATTACGTAGTGGCACAAGACGGAACAGGTGATTTCTTCACAGTGCAGGAAGCGATAAATGCAGTACCCGATTTTCGCAAGAATGTGCGTACTACTATCTTGGTCCGTAAAGGCACTTATAAAGAGAAGATTATTATTCCGGAATCCAAAATAAATATCTCTCTGATAGGAGAGGATGGTGTGGTACTGACAAATGATGACTTTGCCAATAAGAAAAATGTGTTTGGTGAGAATATGGGAACTTCGGGATCGTCGAGTTGCTACATTTATGCTCCCGATTTCTATGCGGAGAACATCACTTTTGAAAACTCGGCAGGACCGGTAGGACAGGCTGTTGCCTGTTTTGTATCTGCCGACCGTGCGTTCTTTAAGAATTGTCGTTTTCTCGGTTATCAGGATACCCTTTATACGTATGGCAAGCACAGCCGTCAATATTACGAGGATTGCTATATCGAAGGAACGGTTGACTTTATCTTCGGATGGTCTGTAGCTGTATTCAATCGTTGTCATATTCATAGCAAACGTGATGGTTATGTGACGGCACCCTCTACAGATCAAGGCAAAAAGTATGGATATGTCTTTTATGATTGCCGGTTGACTGCTGATCCGGATGTTGCCAAAGTATATCTGTCTCGTCCGTGGCGTCCGTATGCACAGGCTGTATTTATCCGTTGTGAACTGGGGAAACATATCCTTCCGGAAGGCTGGCACAACTGGGGAAAGAAAGAAGCGGAGAAAACCGTATTTTATGCCGAATACGATAGTCATGGCGAGGGAGCCAATCCGAAAGCCCGCGCAGCTTTCTCTCGTCAACTGAAGAATCTGAAAGGCTACGAGATGGAAACGGTTTTGGCTGGTGAAGACGGCTGGAATCCGCTAAAGAACGATTCTGTTAAATAAACACCGAATATAGATGTAAGTTCAGCTAAATCATTATCTTTACACCATTCAATATGTGTGTAATAATGATAAAAAGAATCTTATATCTAATTCTTTTGTGCCTGACCGCACCTGTAGTGCAGGCACAACAACACAGTTTTTTCACCCATTATTCTACCGAGGATGGGTTGTCTCAAAACACGGTGATGAGCATGTTGCAGGATCACAAAGACAACCTCTGGTTTGCCACATGGGATGGAATCAATCGTTTTGATGGCTATAACTTTAAAACTTATAAAGCACGTCAGGGCAATTACATCAGTCTGACCAATAACCGTGCCGACCGGATGTATGAAGACCGGTACGGCTTTCTGTGGTTATTGACTTATGACAACCGTGTCCACCGTTTTGACCCGAAAACGGAGACGTTCGAACAAGTTCCGGCAGCAGGTGAAGAAGGTAGTACATACAACATTCACGCTATTCAGGTATTGCCCGATGGTACGGTCTGGCTACTGACAGAACATGATGGAGCTATCCGTGTAGTCACACTTCCTCAGAAGAATTATACGACGAAATCAGATATTTATTCAACGAAGTCCGGTCTGTTTCCTGCCGATCACTTTTATCAGGTCTATCAGGACAAAGCCGGCAATCACTGGCTGCTGACTGATAACGGTTTGGGAATGATACGCCCCGGTGAGCAGCAACCAGTGAACTACTTTGTGGAGACGAAAGGGAAACAGGACGGTATGAATCAGGCATTTTATGCAGTCCGGGAATGCGAAGACGATATCTGCTTTGCTTCAGACAGAGGGAGAATCTGGTGTTATCAGAAACAGGGCGGAGAGTTTCGCCTGCTCGAACTTCCGACGAAAGCCCGCATTACTTCTATACACACCGTGAGCAATGGCAATACTGTAGTGACAACAGATTCGGACGGGTTCTTTCTTTGCAACCTGAAGACAAACAAACATACGCATTATTCTCCCGTGACCTGTAAGGAATTGTCTGCACAACCGATTCTTTCGGCTTATGTAGACCGCACGTCAGAGGTATGGTTCGAACAGGAAGAGCCGGGAGTTGTCGTTCATTTTAATCCTGCCACCGGCGTGGTAAGGCGTGAGCAGATGCGGGTGGAATATAGTAACGCCGATCGTTCGCGTCCCGCTTTTCATATCCATGAAGATGTACACGGGCATATATGGGTACATCCTTATGGCGGAGGATTCTCCTATTTTGATCGTGACCGGAACTGTCTCGTTCCTTTTTATGATGATTTGGGCAGTAACAACTGGCGCTTTTCTAACAAGATACATGCCGCTTTTTCTGATAAACAGGGGAATTTGTGGCTTTGTACCCACTCCAAAGGACTGGAGAAAGTAACATTCCGCAACGTACCGTTTTCAATGCTGACTCCCGTTCCGCATGAATATGAATCTTTGAGCAACGAAGTGCGGTCGGTATGCGAAGATAAACAGGGGAATTTGTGGGTCGGACTGAAGGACGGAATGATCCGCCTGTACGACTCGAACCGGAAATTCATAGGGCATCTGACAGGTAATGGAACCATTTCGATGACAGGTACACCTATGGAGGGTACAGCCTATTTCATTATGCAGGATTCAAAAGGGATTATCTGGATTGCTACCAAAGGAAACGGTCTGGTGCGTGCCGAACAGACTTCTCCCACAGGTCTGTCTTATAAACTGACCCGTTATCAGCACGACGCCAATGATATGTACAGTCTGAGTGACAACAATGTATATTGTGTTTATGAAGATCATCATGGTCGTATCTGGGCGGCTACTTTTGCAGGCGGTATCAACTATATTTCTCAGGGAGAACATGGAGAGACCGTCTTTATCAATCACCGGAATAATCTGAAAGGATATCCGATTGATGTCTGTTACAAAGCACGTTTTATCACTTCGGATAATAACGGACGCCTTTGGGTAGGTACTACCACAGGCGCCGTTGCTTTTGACGAGAACTTTAAAAAACCGGAAGATATACAGTTCCACCACTTCTCGCGTGTTCCGAACGATACGAAGAGTCTAAGTAATAATGACGTGCATTGGATTATCGCTACCCAGCAGAAGGAACTCTATCTGGCTACTTTCGGAGGGGGACTGAATAAACTGATTTCCATTAGCGAAGACGGTCACGGTGAATTTAAATCCTACTCAGTGCTCGACGGACTTTCTTCGGACGTCTTGCTTTCCATCCGTGAAGATCATAAACAGAACCTTTGGATCAGTACGGAAAATGGAATCTGTAAGTTTGTTCCTTCCGGCGAGCGTTTTGAGAATTACGATGAACGTAGTATCAGTTTCCGTGTCCGTTTCAGTGAAGCGGCTTCTACGCTCACATCCGGTGGAGATATGTTGTTTGGAACCAGCAACGGATTATTCATGTTCACTCCGGATTCTATCCGAAAGAGTAGCTATGTGCCTCCTGTAGTTTTTTCTAAGTTGATGGTAGCGAATGAAGATGTAATTCCGGGAGAGAAGTCCATATTGAAAGTCGATTTGGATGATACACAGGAACTAGTGCTTTCTCATGATGAGAATATCTTTTCCGTTCAGTACGCTGCACTCGATTATACGAATCCGCAGAATATACAGTACGCATACATTCTCGATGGTTTCGAGAAGCAGTGGACTTTTGCCGACCGGCAAAGAAGCGTGACCTATACTAACCTGCCGAAGGGAGATTATATATTCCGTGTCCGTTCTACCAATAGTGACGGGGTGTGGGTGGACAATGAGCGCATCTTGAACATCACGATTCTCCCTTCTTTCTGGGAGACGCCTTTGGCGTATGTGCTGTATGTCTGCTTTGTGCTGCTGATTATTTTTGTTGCGGTTTATATCCTGTTTACCATTTATCGGTTGAAGCATGAGGTGTCTGTAGAACAACAGATTTCTGATATCAAGCTGCGCTTCTTTACGAATATATCCCATGAACTCCGTACTCCTCTGACATTGATTGCAGGTCCGGTGGAACAAGTTCTGAAGAACGATAAACTGCCGGCTGATGCACGGGAACAGTTGGTAGTGGTCGAACGGAATACCAACCGTATGCTTCGTCTTGTCAATCAGATTCTGGACTTTCGTAAGATTCAGAACAAGAAGATGAAGATGCAGGTACAACAGTTGAATGTCGTTGCCTTTGTCCGCAAGATTATGGATAATTTTGAGTCGGTGGCGGAAGAACACAACATCGATTTCCTTTTCCAGACAGAGAAAGAGGCTTTGAATCTTTGGGTGGATGCCGATAAGTTTGAAAAGATTGTGTTTAACCTTCTGTCCAATGCGTTTAAATATACTCCTAATGGGAAAATGATCACCGTCTTTATCCGTGAAGATGAGGGCACGGTGTCTGTCGGCGTACAGGATCAGGGGATTGGTATTGCCGAAAATAAACGGAAGTCTCTCTTTGTGCGCTTTGAGAACTTGGTGGACAAGAATATTTTCAATCAGGCAAGCTCCGGCATCGGTCTTTCTTTGGTGAAGGAACTGGTAGAGATGCACAAGGCTACGATTTCCGTTGACAGCCGGCTCGGTGAGGGAAGTTGTTTTAAAGTGGACTTTCTGAAGGGCAAAGAGCATTATAATAGTTCAGTGGAATTTATTCTCGAAGATTCGGTTGCTCCGCTGAGCATGGAACGTATTGTGGATATCGCTAATTCTTCGCTTCAGACAGAAGCTGCCATCGCAGATGCACCGGACCTGGAAGTATCTGCAGCCAAAGAAGAGGCTGAGGAAAGCAGTTCGAAAGAGCTTATGTTGCTGGTAGAGGATAATCAGGAATTGCGTTCCTTCCTGCGCAGTATTTTCGCTTCAACTTATCGGGTGGTAGAGGCTTCCGACGGTATGGAGGGATGGAGCAAGGCTTTGAAGTATCTGCCGGATATTATTATCAGCGACGTCATGATGCCGGAGAAAGACGGTATCGAAATGACGCGTGAACTTCGTGCGGATATGACGACCAGCCATATTCCTATCATACTGCTTACTGCCAAGACGACGATAGAAAGTAAATTGGAAGGACTGGAATATGGGGCGGATGATTATATCACCAAGCCTTTTAGTGCGACTTATCTTCAGGCTCGTGTGGAGAACCTGTTGATGCAGCGTAAGAAACTGCAAAATTTCTATCGTGATAGTCTGACGCATGTGACGGTGTCTGAAACTCCGGTTGCTCAAGGGGAGACTTTAACAGTTCATGCATCTACTGGCCCCGAGAGTAGTGCAGCGGAAGAGCCTGCGATGCCGGAAATGTCTCCTAACGATCGTAAGTTTATGGATAAACTGGTTGATTTGATGGAGCAGAATATGGATAATGGGGAATTGGTAGTGGATGATTTGGTTCGTGAACTGGCTGTCAGCCGTTCGGTGTTCTTCAAGAAACTAAAAACGCTTACGGGATTGGCTCCTATCGAGTTCATAAAGGAAATGCGTATCAAGCGTGCCGCACAATTGATTGAAACGGGAGAGTTTAATATGACTCAGATTTCTTATATGGTCGGTATCAATGACCCGCGTTATTTCAGTAAATGTTTTAAGGCGCAGGTCGGTATGACTCCGACAGAGTATCGGGAGAAAGTCGGTCGGTAATTGGAGCTTCTTGCTGTTTTATCTCCTTAGAAGTTTCATTGAATAAATAGCGTTCAGCCGTTTCAGCTTTCTTCGGAAAAGCCTTGATAGAAGGTGATAGCGGCTGAAGGCACCATTTCGTACCCTTGCGTAGACGTGCTCTGAGCGGGGGGGCGTGGTTTCAGTTCTTTCAGGTTTATAGTTTGAGTTTCTGCTTTTATAGTCGATAAGCTATGTATATCTTAATTTCTGAACAAAGGCTGGTTGATATGTAGGCAAAGGCTGACTGACGTACGGGCAAAGGCTTGCTGACCCGTCGGCTCAGGCTTGCTGACGTGTAGGCTTAGGTTTGCTGACAAATAAGGTGGGAATGATAGAGACAGTGTTGGCAATATGATGAATGAATAGAGCCTCTGTTTAAGTAAAACAGACCTTTGACTTTTAGTAAATAGAACTTCTGATTGGAACAAATGCAGGCTCTGTTTTTGAAACTGAAAGAGCTGAATGCTGAAATCTCTTTTCGGGGACTACTGCTTTCAGCTGTATCTCCTTCTGACAGGGATTTTGCAGAGATAACTGAAAGAACTGAATACCTGGATTTCAACTTTATTTAGTAGGTGGCTGATTCTTTCATTGTTAGCCTGACAGGCAGGCTTTTTTATAAATTTGTATTAGAGTAAATAGAAAGAAGTACAAGAGTTGTTATGATGATGTACTAGAGTCACTCCAAGGATGTAGAAGATTTAAGGAAAAGATGTATAAGAATTGGATGAATGATGTACAAGACGGGAGTGAATCATGCACTTCTTTGGAAGAATATAAAAAGATAGCGATATTCGAATCCGGACATCGCTATTTTTTTATATACAGTGTCTGAAACAGACACTTAGGGTTTATTAATTATCAGATTTATTCTTTAATCCATCTAGGGTCGCCAGCTTTGGAATCTTTGATATCTTCAGCTCCAACAGTGAAATCTCCACTTTCAGGATTTGTGAATTTAGGGTCTATTTCTGTAGCATTACATGCTGACGGGTCTGTATAAAGTCCATTGGTTGCATCCCATAGGTTTGCACTGTTATGGTAGTAATTCTTAGAATAGCTAGCCTGAGCTTTCATCTTTCCCTTCTTTGCCCAGTATCCTAATGTTCCGACACCGATTTGGGAGAATACACATTTCTCAACAGTTAATTTGCCTGTAGAAGTAGAAACCTTATCCATTAAGAACAATCCATTATTATTGCTGCCTCCATCATAAGAGCATACTTTGTAGAAAGTGCAATTGGTTACACTTACAGTAGCTGATGTCATATTACAACGTAGGAAGGTACGTATACCATTACTAAAGGTTGAGTTTTGGATAGTTAATGTTCCTAATGTCGTATTGGCTCGAAGGTCGAAGCCGTCACCACCGGAACCTGTAATATTATCTGCCCAGCAGTTCTCAAACAAGGCTGTTCCTAAAGTTGCCGTTACATTACAGTAAAGAATCTGATTCTTATAGTTTCTGATTTCGCAACCGCTGACTGTTAAAGTTGAAATATTAGCTCCACCTTGCAACTCTATGAAGTTTGAAACCAACTCTTCTGCTCCCGGAGTGTCACCACGGAAAATTACATTGTTGATTTCTATGGAAGAAGCGCCGGCTTCAGCTTGTAAGCGGCCATAGATGGTAGGCATGTTTGCCTTGTCATAACCGCTGATGATAACAGATTTGTTTAGTGCATAATCTCCCAAAACAAACGAACCGGATACAAGAACGATGTTTGCACCATCTGCTGCTCCTTCGAGTACGGTAGCAAGATCATCACCTTCATATACAGGAGTCTTTCCCTGAAAGTCAATGGCTGTTTTAAATGTAACGGTACCACGGAGCTTATCTACATTGTATAACTTGGCTGTATACGATGTGCTTTCTTCCAGTCCGTCTATATAAGCCTTTTTGTTGGCTATATCTGTACTTTTCAGAGTATATGTTATGTCTGCTTTTCCATCTGCACTCAGCACGATTTTGGTTGCCGTTGCATCAATAGCATCCCATGTAAGCGTTACTGCATGTGCTTCTATATTTTCGTCTTTCACAGAATTGAAGATATTCTCTGCTTCTGTCATGAAGGAAACAGCCGACCATTTTGATTCATTGATCTCTTCACTCAAGGCTCTGATTCTTGCTGTATATTGAGTTTCACCCAATAGTCCTTCTACAGTATATGTGTTGTCCGTAATCCCTTCATATGTTTTCGGAGTACCTTCGAAAGTCATATCTTGATTTTCATAAAGCTCGATCGTATATGATGTGGCATTTGTCACTGCTGTCCATTTAAACTTTACATTTGTCTTTTTTTGGATAACAGCTTCTACATTTGTCGGTGAGAATAATCGGTCAAATATTCCCGTCGTGACTTCGTCATCCGGTTCTGAACAGCTTACTGTAAAGGCAGACAGAACCAGGCTAAATAATACTGTATATATATAATTCTTTTTCATAATTCATTCATCATTAATAGTCATAATCGTTTGTTAGCACACCGTTACTTCCGTCTATAAATACTTTCCAGATAGGCCAGAATTGCTTGGTATCGGGATTGTTATCATACAATTGGTCAATAAGCAGCAAAGCAGCAGCCTGGTCTGCAGATTCTTTCGGTACAATCCATTCCTTACTTTTAGAGTAGCCTAATGTTTGTCCTATTTCATCTGTATCTCCATGGTTTAATCCATACATTTTGTAGGAAGTTGCATCTGTTCCATCCAAGCCCTCATTATAATAGATTTTCAAAGGAAGATCAGCGTATTCACCTTCACGGTTATATAATCGTGTCATTTTCTCTTTGGCTTCATTCATTTTACTTCCTAGAAGATTCCAACGGATCAGGTCGACTTTGCGTATTGCTTCTCCTGCAAATTCAAATTTACGCTCGTCTACAATTACGTTAAAGAATGCATCCTGACTGGCTTTTGCCTTCGTTAATATAGCACTTGCTTTTTCGGCCGGGTATGAACGGTCGAGAATTGCTTTCAAATATTTTCCTGCATCAGACGATCCTTTAGGACCTTCCAGTTCATTGATAGCTTCTGCTGCCATTAAATAAATATCAGCCATACGCATTACTTGCCAGTTCATGCCATCATCATTTGAAGAGTCAACTACACGGTTCATCCACTCGAAACGAACTTTACCAAAACTCCATCCACCCCAGCATTTATTGGGTGCTTTCCAGGCAATGTCTCCATCGTTGTCACTTGTCCATTTAAAAGGTACACAAGTGATATCACGACGAACATCTTCTACATCATAATCATAAAACAAAGTCGGAATAGGGCCGTTTATGCCTCCTTTGGCTAGTTTTGTCCATTGGTCTTTCTTTTCGTGTTTCACTCCCCAAGTGTAGATGACACGTCCACGGGATGCCGAAAATGGAATCTCGAAAATAGATTCTGCTCCTGCAATTGTTCCTTCAGCACATAGTGCTTTAAAGTTAGCTTCAAATGTGCCTAATGTGTTATAGCCTTTGCTGATGATGTCCAGACATTCATTTTTTGCAATTGTATATAGTTCCTGTCTTTCTGTTGCATCTTCTGTATTGTAACGGATCCCATCCGGATGTTGTGAGTAACCTGCCGCAAATAATGCAATTCTCGCACGTAATCCTTTGGTGAAGGTTTGGCTTACTCGTTCTGTTGATTTAGTAAAGCTGTTTTCGTTAGGCCAGCCTACGTAGTCTTGTGCTATAAGTAAGTCGTTCAACAGTCTTCTCATGATAACCATACGGTCGGTCTTAGGCAAGTCGATTGTTTCTGTGGTGTTGGGCTCAAAACGGGCAGGGACATCACCGAACGCTTTAATCAGATCGAAATAGATAAAAGCTCTTAAGGTCAATAGTTCACCGTAAAACTGGCGCATATTGGCGTTACTCATATCGCTGTACTCGTCCATACCGGTTATAGCGCTGTTTGCACGTTCTATGGCTTCATAAAGTTTGGCCCAAACGTTGTTGTCCGTATTCATGTATTGATTATCGGTAGTGGCATTGTATGTTACCAAGGCTCCTTCTTTATCAGTGAAAGCTCCTTTCTTCCCCGTATTATTCCAGATTTCACAGTCGCTGTTGACTCCGAAGTAGGCAATATAACGTCCACGATAAGAGTTTGTTTCACCGAATGACTGGTGCAGTCCCATCACTACATCATTGACCAAAGCCTCGTTAGAAAAAACTTCTGTCTTTTCCATAGATGACTTTTTGGAAGTATCTAATATGTCATCACAAGAAGAAAAAGCAAATAGTGATGCTGCTAATGCTGTATATAATATTTTTTTCATTACTTACTAGTTTTACTGATTAAAAATTAAGGTTCAAACCGATTACAAACTGACGGCTCTTAGGATATGCTGAATAGTCTACACCCGGAGTCAGTTGGCTGCCATTTCTGCGGCAAGTAGAAACTTCCGGATCGTAACCGCTATATCCCGTGATACAGAACAGATTGTATCCCGTTACATAGAAACGAAGGTTATTGATTCCAACTTTCTTGGTTAGATGAGCAGGCAGAGTATATCCCAATGTCAAAGTGCTCAGACGAAGGTATGAACCGTCTTCAACAGCCCAATCCGAGAATACGAATTTGCTCATATAAGGTGACCACATCGTGGTGTTCTCGTTCATTTGCGCCAATTGGTTCATGTCTGTTACCAAATTGCCGTTTCCGTCAATATTAGTCCAACGTTTTGCAGCGGACATTTCAGAAGTCATGTTTCTGTATAAGTACTTGGAAGTAGAAGTTGTTTCGATCTTATTAGCGTTATAGATGTCGTTACCATAGCTCCATGTAAAGTTGGCTGCCAGGTCGAAACCATATAGGCGGGCATTGATGTTGAATCCACCTGTATGCAGGGGATTGGCATCGCCAATGATCGTTTTATCCTTTTCACCATTCGCATCTCCACTATTATCCAAATCTTTTAGTTTCATCATACCTGGGCGCGCAGTTCCTACGGCAGAAGATTTGTTGACGTCTTTCTTCAGAGTCCAGGTATCGGTTGTTGCATCATAACTCTCAAAATCGGAAACCTCATAACGTCCGGCACTTACATAACCATACATTTTTCCAACAGAACCACCTACTTCCGGCAAGAAATCCTGACCTATTTCTGTAGAAGCCCAATAAGATTGTGCTTGTTCGTTAGTAAGCTTCTGTAAAGAACCGAGAGATTTGATCTTATTTTTATTAAAACTGATATTGGCTCCAATGCTCAGACCAAAATTCTTTTTATCAACGGCTACCCAGTTGACGCTGGCTTCAAGACCTTTGTTTTCAGTCTCGCCCATGTTACGGTATTGGTAGTTATAACCAGTTCCGGATGTCGGGAACATAATTAACAGGTCTTTTGTATTATTCCAGTAGCCTTCAATTGTTCCGCTTAATCTGCCTCCTAAAGTAGTGAAATCCAAACCGACATTTCTTGTAATGGTTGTTTCCCAGGTGAGATCGCTGTTTGCCATATATTTGCTTGGAGCAATGTAGGAATTGACACCATTGATCCATGGAGTTTTATTTAACTCATATAATTGAGAGATCTGTCCCGAAGGAATATTATTGTTTCCGGCTGTACCATAGCTAAAGCGGAGCTTCAGGTCATCCAACCAATTTTTGGTATTCTCCATGAATGATTCAGAAGATATACGCCATGCGACAGCGGCAGAAGGGAAGAATCCCCATTGGTTACCTTTGGCAAACTTCGAAGAACCATCGGCACGGAAAGTGGCGCTAAACAAGTATTTGCTGTCAAAGTCATAGTTTGCACGTCCGAAGAATGAGAACAACACATCATCCGGATAACCATAATTGGTCACTTCATATGGGTTTCCTTTTGTGGAATAGTTGATGCAGTCGTCTGCCGTATATTCAGTCGGGAAGCCATGTACAACGTTTCTTAATTCTCTCTCTCTGGTAACAATATATTCTTGACCAGCCAATAGGTTTAAATGGTTTTTGTTATTCTTAAAGAACTTCTTGAAGTCATAACTTAAGGTGTTTGTACTGCGGAAGGCAGTTCTTGTACCACGAGTAAAAGAAATAGCAGGTTTACTCTTATCTTCATCGTCTACGTTATTTCTTACATAGTAAGTAGTCACACCATAATAGCGGTCTGCATTATTTCGATAATCGTCATAACCAACTTCTGCTTTTAGTTTTAAATCTTTGATTATTTCCCAAGTGATAGAGCCGGCAAGGTTATAGTTGATACGTTCTTTGCGGGTGTCATTATCTCTTAGGGAGATTAACGGATTAATCAATAGAGAATTGGCATCTTCTTCGTCTGCATTGAGTGCATCAGAGATACCAGGTACAGGATATGGAGTATACAACAAAGAATATTTCAGGCGTTTGTCCGTGTTCAATGAACTGTTGGCATCATTGGAACCTCCACCATTGATTTTGGTTTTGGAAAAGCGTGCTGAAAAATCTAAAGAAACGTTCTTCAGTGGCTTGTGATTCAATTTTAAATTGAGGTTATCACGTGCATAGTCAGACATTTGCATGATAGCTTTATCATCAATATGAGAGTAGCTGAACGAATATTTGAACTTATCGCTACCACCATTGATGCTTAGATTGTGATTAAATGAATGTCCGGTACGTCCGAAAGTTAAATCCTGCCAGTCATTGGTAGCTACGTTGTCATACATGTCAAGGTCTTGATAATTACCAAAATACTTGATATAATCATCATTCTTATTTGTAAGTTGAGCCAGTTCATACTGCCATTTGGTATAATCGCTTGCGGAAAGTACATCTAATGTTTTTGCCACTTTTTTCCACGCATAATAAGCATTGTAGCTAACACTGACTTTGCCTTCTTTACCACTCTTGGTAGTAACAATAATTACACCATTAGCACCACGTGCACCGTAGATAGCAGTTGAAGAAGCGTCTTTCAATACATCGATTGATTCAATATCTGTAGGTGGAATATCTGAGATACTTTCCACTGGAAATCCGTCTACAATAAAGAGAGGTTCGTTACTTTGTGTGATTGAACCACCTCCACGTACGCGAATACTCATTTGTGCGTCAGGAGAGCCCTCTGTAGTTGTAATTTGTACACCTGCCATTTTTCCTTGCAATGCTTCAGTCGCAGACGCTACAGGAATGGCTGCTAAAGTTTCTGAATTAACGGATGCTACTGATCCTGTTATGTCTTTACGCTTGGCAGTACCATAACCGATAACTACAACTTCATCCAACGCTTTTGCATCATCTGATAGTGTAACATCAATCTTGCTTTTTCCTTTGATAGCGATTTCCTGCGTTTTCATACCAATATATGAAATAACTACAGTGGCGTTGGCAGGGACTTTTAGAGAGAAATTTCCATCCAGGTCAGTAATTGTACCATTGGTAGTATTCCCTTTTTCTACAATGGAAGCACCGATAATCGGTTCTCCGGTTGTGTCTTTCACATTACCATTTAAGGTAATAGTCTGCGCTGATACGCTGAGCGATAATGCTGCGAAAATCATTAGCAGCAAAGTGCGCATGTTTTTCATTCCTTTAGGCATCTTTTGTTCTTTTATATTAGATTATTAATATTCGAGTGTGTCCACTCTTAGAGTTCTTACTGGTGCAAAATTATGTTTTTGGGGCTTGTGGGATGTGTAATATTTGTTTTTACGATAGTATTTTTTGTTTTTCCGGCATAAAATGGATAAAGACGAGGATTTATGGGGAAATGTACTCTCGTCTTAATCTTTTATAACTGTTTATTCGGGCTTTTAGTTTTATTTTTTAGAATCCGCAGGATACAGATGATTCACTAGCTCGTTCAGATATACCTCCAGATTGGTGTATTCTTTACTCAAACCATATTGTGCGCCGTCACTTGGATCATTCGGATTCAGATTGTACTTTTTCTCCCATTCGTCCGGTATGCCATCTCCGTCGGAGTCGGTTGGGGTCGGTTCGGATTTATATTCGGGCCAGCCTCCTACATCTATCGGTTGGTCAACCATTCCGTTGGTGCTTCCATGAGACCCTTCATAAGTGTAATTCCCTTTGCGGGTTTCTTCTACGATTCGTTGGTCTACGGCATCGCGGCGGTGAGAAGCTCCGGCAAATTGCAGTACATCTTTATAGGCTTTCTTTGCCGGTTGCAATGAAGTATGCTCTGCTATATCAAATGCTTTTTTGGATAATAAATTTTTTTCCGGTGCGAAGTCGTTCTTGACGATCAGACCAAATGTATTATCCATATTGACTTTATAAAGAGCTTCTTTCTGCTTGTCAGTCAGGCTGGGACAGGTGGCGTCCATAAAGTTTCCTTTGAAGTGGAAGGTTCCATGTACCCCTGCCTCATTTTGATTTTTGCCGTCGTCTGCATAAGCGGTGAACAGGCGTCGGTATGAACCTTTGGTAGCACTATAGGGACCCGGCTTATAGTAATTATTGAGAAAGTTGTACGAACCGCCTTCACCGGCATAAGCCCCGTCACTACCATAATTGTAGATTACATTATTGAATAATTCCACCTTTTCTTCTTCCGGTTTGCCGGTATAACGGCTGCCGCAGAGTCGTGGAGTACGATTGGTGTGATGTGCCAGCAGATTATGATGGAAGGATGCTTTTTGTCCACCCCAGATGCCACCATAGCCATGTGCTCCTTTCTCATGAATAGAGTTGGCGAGGCTTTCGCTGATGATACACCATTGAAGGGTGAATTGACTGTTATCATAGAAAGTGGCACATTCATCCGTACACCAGCTCAGAGAGCAATGGTCTATGATTATGTTACTGTTTCCTTTGGTACCGTTCATTGCATCGTCACCTTTTTGCTTGATGTCCGCTCCCATACGTGAACGGATAAAGCGGACAATCACATTGTCTGCTTGAATGGAAAAGGTGTAGTTCTTCAGACAGATGCCATCTCCGGGAGCTGTTTGACCTGCGATTGTCACATCTCCATTGCTGAGTTTTAAAGGTTTCTGCAATTCAATGATGCCGCTGACTGCGAAAACGATTGTACGGGGGCCTTTTTTGTTGATAGCCCAGCGGAAAGTTCCTTCCGAACCGTCATCTGCCAGTGAAGTTACAGTGTATACTGTTCCACCGGCACCTCCTGTTGTATATTTCCCTGCACCGTCGGCACCCGGGAAGGCTGGAACTTTTGAACGGTCGGGAGTAATATTCTCTTTGTACGAATTGTCAGTATTTGTATTCCCTTGAATAGAAGGGAGCATAAATAAGGCACATAGCCCTATCAGGATTTTTTTGTTCATAGCTATTTAGTTATTGGTTGGGTATAAGGAATTTACCAAACTATTCAGATAGACTTCAAGGTTGGTATATTCCTTGCTTAAGTTATATTTGTTTCCGTCACTACTGTCGTTGGGATTCAGTCCGTTGGCTGTTTCCCATTCGTCCGGTATCCCGTCTTTGTCACTATCCTGCTGTGCGCTGGTAGTGGATGCGTATTCACTCCATCCTTCCACATCAGCTTGTGTATCGATCAGTCCGTTCGTTCCTCCGTTTGAGCCTGTGTATGTGTAAGTGCCTTTCTGGGTTTCTTTTACAATACGTTCATCGATATGGTCACGCAGGTTGGAAACACCAGCGTATAGTAATACAGACTGATAGGCATCTTGTGCAGACTGAACGAACGAATAATCATCTAAGATAGGAAAACGTGAAGATACAAGCAAATCTTTTGTTGAAACTTCGTTGTTTTTTACGCAAAAAGCGGTTGAGGAGGTATTATCTGCATTTGCATTGGCCAATTCTGTCTTTTGTGAATTAGATAACTTCTCATGTGTTTCGAAATAATTCCCGTTTATATAAAATTTTCCATATACTCCTTTTGCCTGTTGATTCTTGCCATCATCTAGATAAGCGGTGAAAATACGGCAATGTACTTTCGCTATGGCATTAACAGGGCCCGGCTTATAGTAGTTATTCATGATATTATAAGAACCTCCCTCTCCTGCATAGGCTCCTTCACCAGTCCAATTATAGATTACATTATTGCATAAATCGACTTTTTCCATATCCTCTCTGTTGGAGTAGCGACTTCCGCAGAGGCGGGGCGTGCGGTTACTATGGTGAGCCAGCAGATTATGGTGGAAGGTTGCAGGGCTGCCTCCCCATATTCCGCCATATCCATGGCCTCCTTTGTTATGAAGAGAATTTGTCAGACTCTCGCTGATGATACACCATTGCATGGTAAAGTCGGTATTTCCATAAAATGAAGCACATTCGTCCGTACTCCAGCTCATTGAGCAATGGTCGATAATAATATTCCTTTTGCCGGGATAAGAATCTTGATACCCATTCATCGAATCATCTTCCGTCTTACATTCATCCCCCATGCGTGAACGGATAAATCGGATAATGACATTGTTTGCGTTGACACGTAAAGTATAATTTTTCAGGCAAATACCGGGGTGGGGAGCTGTTTGACCTGCGATGGTTATATCATCATTCTTTATTTGCAGCTGTTTGCTTAAAGGGATGACTCCACCAACAGCGAACACAATCGTCCTTTTGCCCGACTTCTCTATCGCCCAACGGAGAGTACCTTCTGAACCGTCATCTTTGAGAGAAGTTACTGTATATACTGTTCCTCCGGCTCCACCACTAGTTAGTTTTCCGGCTCCTTCGGCACCGGGAAAAGCTGCGACTGTCGAACGGTCGGGAGTCGGATACTCCGGCAGCTGATCCTCTCCCGAATCATCCGGATCAGTAGAATCTCCCGGCTGTTCTGTTGGAGGATTTGTGTCCTGTTCGAGATTTTCTTCCGAACAGGCTGTGAATGATATGAAGACAGATGCAAGAAAAGCTCCTAAAAAAGTTTTATTCATGGCATTAGTTCTTTAAAATATTGGTTGTACTCACGTATTGTGTTAATTATATGGTTGCAAATGTATAGGGAAGAAAAGACGTCGGTGTGCAATATTTGTTTTTCACATTGTATTTTTTGTTATTAGATTCAATTAGAGCATGGTTTAATGTGCTTTACTCTGTTCCATTCACCGATTTTTATCCGGTATTCATCGGTTTTCTGACCGGAAATCATCAGAAAAGCCTGTAAGAGCACAAAGAAATGATGTATCTTTGAACCATCAATCATTAATCATAGAAACGATGGAACAGAAATCTAAATTCTCATCTGCTACAGTTTTCTCAGGAAAACTTCTGATAGCTTCATTATTTATCCTTTCAGGAATTTTGTTATTCGCCCGTAACATGGGTTGGATTACTGCTGAATTGTTCAATATAATAGTATCATGGCATTCTCTCCTTATTATATTGGGAATTTATTCGATGATACGCCGCCATTTTGTTGGTGGAATTATCCTTGTATTGGTAGGTGCTTATTTTCTGTTAGGAGGTCTTTCGTGGTTGCCTGAAAATTCTCAGGCAATGGTCTGGCCGCTGGTTTTGATCATAGCCGGAGTTTTATTCCTCTTCAAATCCCGCCACAGAGGACCGTGGGATGACAAACAGCGTATGTTTCGTGACCATAGAGAATGGATGAAGCATGGGCACCATGGTCATGCGGGCATGAACTTTACAGACAATCAGCAGCAATGTGAATCGGAAGATGGTTTTCTGCGTTCTGATAACACTTTTGGGGCTGCACGTCATGTAGTACTCGATGAACTTTTTAAAGGAGCAGTCGTCCGTACCTCTTGTGGAGGAACAACGATTGACCTGCGCCATACTCATATCGCACCGGGAGAAACATATATCGATATCGATTGTAGCTGGGGAGGAGTCGAAATATATGTTCCTTCCGACTGGAAAGTAGTATTTAAGTGTAATACTTTCTTTGGCGGCTGTGATGACAAACGCTGGCAAAACGGGAATATCAATAAGGAAAGTGTATTAGTCATTCGGGGAAGGCTTTCTTTCGGGGGACTGGAAGTTAAAGACTAACGTATGAAAGCACATCCGATTATAGATTATCCTTATTGCTGGGTGCCGATGCTGGTGGTAGCGCTGGTATTGGTTGTAGCTCAGGTAATGATAATGAGTGTATACACAGGTGCGGACTATGTGCCTGCTGTCATAGACGGAATAGCGACAATCGGTTGGTTGATGGCATTAGGTTATTTGGCCTGGTTTGTTGTCGGAGTAGTCTCTATCTTTCAGACAGAAGTCATTACTCTGGTGGCAGGAATACTGATCTGGATAGCCGGCAGCTTTATGGTTTACGATATTGTAACAAGGATAGCCGGTATACCTTATATCACTTTTGCATCTACCATCCCTTTTCGTCTGTTGTTTGGCATTCCCACCTGGGTCGCCATTCTTCTTTGGTATCGCTTGATTGTCGCTAAAGAAGATGCACTGAATCAGGAACTGGAAAAAGAATTGATAATGCATCAACCAGTTAGCCTGCCGGAAGAACCGCAGATAGAACAGATCGACCGTATCACAGTGAAAGACGGTTCGAAAATTTATTTGATTAAAACGGATGAATTAATCTACATACAAGCATGCGGAGACTACGTTATGCTGATTACTCCTTCGGGGGAATATCTGAAGGAACAGACAATGAAGTATTTTGAGACTCATTTGCCTTCCGATACCTTTGTTCGTGTTCATCGTTCAACGATTGTCAATGTCACTCAAATCTCCCGTGTAGAACTGTTTGGGAAGGAAACGTACCAGCTATTATTGAAAAATGGGGTTAAACTTCGGGTAAGCCTTTCGGGTTACAGGTTGTTGAAGGAGCGGTTAGGTTTGTAGAAAACGAGATTATTATAGAATAGTAACATGATGAGATGTCAACAGTAAAATAGAAGGCTTTCAGGATTGAGAACATAGGAAGTTTAAGAACAGTCGATCCTGATAGACAATTTACGAACCGTGAAGTATATTTGAATCGTTTGGTACAAGAAGTAATCGAAGCGAAGAACAAATAGGAACGGCAGATTTTTCGTTCAAAACGATTGATTTTGGAGATATCTCCCTTGAATGTTTGATGATAACATTCAAGGGAGACATTGTTTTAAGGGTATTGCACACATAGGGAGTACTATTTGGTCCAAGTCTGTTTTATCCCCCTTTTCTACTAAATCTTACTCTTTATTTAGCTTATGTTTTCTCAATTTTGCACTTGTGAAAGAGCATAACTTTCATCTTAGTGAGAAAAAAACATCAATGTCAAATGAAAATCTAAGCAAAATGAAAAACATGAACTTGTTACATCAAAGCATGAATGCACCTTGAAAGTATTAACCTTCTTTTAAAGAAAAGAATCAAATATTGGTTCCTTCTTTTATTTATGCATATCTTTAAATTAAATAAACTAATATTTATGAGACATCTAGTAAAGATTTTATTTGCATCGTTTCTGATTTTCTTCTCTTGTTCTCAGCAAGTAGATGATGGTTGGGAACTAAATGAGCTTCCTAAAGAACCCGGAACGCATCCTGTTGGCGTTGGCTTTAGCCGGGCAAGTCTTGAAACATTCGCAGAGGAGGGAATTACGGAGATTGGAATTTACGTGTATCTGAAGGACTCTATGGTATATGGCAAGAACCTTCCTTTAAATGATGGTAATTTGGAGGTTGATCTTCCTTTGGGAGAGAATCTACAGACTTTCGCAGTTGCGAACGCCGATCGTCTGACTGATACCGACAGCCTTTCCAAAGTAGTAGTCTATCAGGATCTTTATGCGCAGAAGCAGGTGTACATCTCTGAAATTAAGGATTTTACTTCCGATTATTCTGCCAATAGCCTTAGTCTTGAATTGAAGCGTCTGGTAGGACATGCGGTATTTCAGCCCAGAGAGACAGCGGAAGAAATAAATAGTATTACCCAGTTTGATCACTTGAATGTAACCTTTACAAATGTAGGCGTTGCCTATAAGGTAAAGACCGGTGCATGTGTGCAGGAAGACGTTACGGTCAGTGTCGATAAGGCTGCCGGTTTCAGTGCATCAGTTTATTCGTTCCCTACGGCAAGTGCTGATTCAAGAACCTCAGTCGATGTAGTGTACATGAAGGGTGGGGAAGAAGTGAACCGTACAAACAGCCCGCTTGATACGGGAATCGCCTTTGAGTCCTCCAAACGTTCTACCGTTTACATGCCTATTCTGGAAGAAGCATATCTGCAGAATTCGTGGGCCCGCAGCCGTGCGGTAGTGAGCAAGAGTTCCTTGGTTCAACCGTTTACAATAGAAGAATCTGAATTTTAAAACAGGAGTCTTATGAGAAAAAATATATTATATTCTTTAGCGGGCTTGACGCTTCTGCTATGTATGTACGCTTGCTCTGACGATGAGAAATACTCAACTTCGGTGGTGACGCAAATTGAATTATTCCTGAATGACAAACCGTGGGCGGTAAATACCGGATTGTCAACCAAACCTCTTTTCATATACAAAGAAAACGGGGAATATTTTGCGAATTATACTTCCCACTATCGGTTTCAGTTGCCTAACGGGAAATATAGGATTATATCGACTATTCAGACAGATTCGATACCCTGTCCGGACAATCTGAATGATATTGTTATCCGGCAAGATATGGGTGCAAAAGTTAAATATGATATTTCAGCACCGGTGGAATACAGTTCTCCGTTCAACGATCCGTTGAGTATCCGTATGTATAGCCGGACAGGAGTGCTCCGTCTGAGAGCGACAGACAAGAAAGCGGACAAACGCTATTCTACAGTGCGTGCCGTACTTTCTTGCCTTATCTCGGCTTATAAAATATCAGAAGCTAAATACATAGAGACTCCGGTTGAAGTCATTCGTGATAAATCGACTAATAGCGGTGGCGTGAACTATACGGACGACATGGTATTGTTTGAAACCCAGACAGTAGGTAAAGAAGTGGGAGTCCGCATTGATTATCTGGATCAGAATAACAATGTGATACAGTCAAAGACTATAGATGGTACATTCCCGATATTGCCTGATGATACCACACAGGTGGCATTTGCTTTGAATAATGCAGATGAGCCTATGATTCAGGATTATAAAGTGACCATTGCTTCTGAAGGCTGGAACGATGAAGAAATAAATCCGGAGGCTCCGATGAGAATACCGGAAGGTTATAGATACGTCAATCCGGAAGAAAATCTGGAACAGATATGCAAAGCGATGATGGTAGATGCTACAGTGACGGATGTAAAGCTCTTCTTGAAAGCAGGGGGAACTTATAACTTAAAAAGACAGTCTGATTTACCGAAGAGCTTATATATACTGGGAGAAAAGCCGATGAGCGGACAGGAACTTGCCTATATGGAAATGGGTAATATGAGTATTTCTACCGGAGATAATAAGATTGATGCTATTCATTTTGAAAATCTGAATATAAAAACAACAGATTCGGACTTCTTTAAGTTCAAGAATCAGCAGTTCCATGTGAAGGAAATTTCATTGAAGAACTGTGATATCAGTGATCTCGGACGTACCATGTGGTATCAAGAAGTGAATGCAGGACTTGCACAGACTGTCGATTACCTTATTATTGATGATTGCCGTTTCTTCGGTCTGAATTCCAGCGGTAGCGGATTATTCGGTTTGTCAACTAAACAAGATGCTCCTATTTACAATTTCATATTCAGGAACTCTACTTTCCATGCGAATAATCTGACGAAAGCATTGATTACAGGTTTAGGTTCAATGACTGGTGACTTGAGCATTACCATTGAACATTGTACGTTCATTGGAATGGCGCCTGTGGGCATGACCTTCTTCGATTTATCACCGAAAAAGACCAGTAGTTTTGCATTGACTGTTAAGAATAATCTCTTCAGTGGTATATCCGGACCTGGTAGTGGTACGTGGTTTAATCTGAGAAATGTAACAAACCGCACTTTTACGGACAATTATCATACGCAAGGTTTTGTTATGAATACCTGGGGAGTAAACGATAATGAACTTCCGCTCGAAACAACATCAATGGACGGTCTTTTTACTGATGTTGAGAATAGGGATCTGACTATTAAGGATAAGAGTTCAGAGGTATATACTAAGAATATTGGTGACCCGCATTGGATTAAATAGTAACCAGAGTATAAACGAATAATAGATATATAGAATATGAGATCATATCTAATGATATTATTAGCAGGATTCCTTTGGGCTTGTAGTTCGGATGATGAGAAGAACGAAGTAGTGTCAGCGAAAAACCTGGAAGTCTCAAAGAATGAGGTAAAGCTTACCAATGTAGGAGGATCTTTTACTATCAACGTGACTGCTTCCGGCGATTGGACTGCCGAAGTTGTGAGCAGCAATAGTGGCTGGCTAACTCTTTCAAAGACTAGTGGCAGCGGAAATAGTGACCTTCGTTTGTTCTTCACAGAAAATACGGATGACGCAAAGCGTGAAGGAAAGATCAAGATTGCATTGTCAAATGCTGATTCTAAACAGGAACAGGAGATAGCTGTAGAGCAACTAGGCACCGATCCTGATATTTTACTGGATTATCCTACTGATGAAATAAGTTATGAAGGTGGTGAATTGTTAGTAACAGTTGTTTCCAACGTAGAATGGGAAGTATATATTGCGGAAGAATACTCTTGGATTAAAAAAGTAGAAAATCCTGATGCCAGAGCATTTGCGACTACTGAATGCAAGTTTATGATTGACCCTAATGTTGATGTGGAAAGAAAAGGTGAGATTGTTTTCAGAACCGTAGGCGATTATGTATTAAGTAGGACTGTAGAACTGACTCAAGAAGTATCTGATGCTTATTTGGATCTGAAATATAAGGAGTATGCATTACCGTATCGCAATAATAAGTTGATTATTCCTGTTGACTTAGGAGACAGAGAAGGTGCCAGGTATAATATTGATATTGATAATGAATGGCTTACCTGGAATAAAGATGAATCAACTTCTTCTCAAATAGTCTTGGATGTTGCTGATAATGACCACTCTGATTTACCCAGAATAGCCAGGATTAAAGTAAGAAATGCTGCTTTGGAAGAAACAGTAGAAGTTCTTCAATATGGTAAACCGAATGTAACAATCGGGGATGATATGACTACTCTATTGGCTTTTCCGGGAGCAGAAGGATTTGGTCGTATAACCACCGGTGGCAGAGGAGGAAAAGTATATCATGTGACAACCTTGGAGGACGGTGACCAGGAAGGAACGTTACGTTATGCTGTTAACCAACGCGACACTCGTACGATTGTTTTTGATGTGGCGGGTACTATTTTCTTGAAGAGTGACTTGAAGATAACTCGCGGTAACTTGACAATTGCCGGACAAACGTCTCCGGGACAAGGTATTTGTATTGCTACTTATCCTGTGATACTTGCTTCAAACAATATCATACTCCGATACTTGCGTTTCCGGGTAGGAAATGAAGGTGGTGGAGAACCTGATGGACTGGGAGGTATGGAAAATACGAATATAATTATTGACCATTGTTCTGTCAGTTGGAGTGTAGACGAATGTTTATCTGTATATGGAGGTGAAAACCTGACCATTCAATGGTGTATTGCTTCCGAAAGTCTTCGTACAGCCGGGCATGGTAAAGGAAAACATGGATATGGTGGAAACTGGGGCGGAACTAATGTCTCTTATCACCATAACTTGTTGGCACACCATGAAAGTCGGGTTCCCCGTCTTGGTCCGCGTCCGAAGACTCAGGAAAACGAATACATGGATATGCGTAATAATGTATTCTACAATTGGGCTGGAAACGGATGTTATGGCGGTGAAGGTATGAATGTGAATATCGTGAACAACTATTACAAACCGGGACCTGCTACTCCGAAAGATAAATACATAAGTTATCGTATTGCCGGAATTGGTGTCAGAACCCAAGATTATTGTCATAACGAAGATGGTACTCCGAATACATGGTATCCGATGATGCATAAATGGGGAACGTTCTTTGTAGACGGAAATGTAATGGAAGGTAATGCGGAAGTTACTGCAGATAATTGGACCAAAGGTATTTATGAACAGATTGACAATTCAAAATGTGATAATACTTTTACTGATGAAGTTAAAGTGGCTATGCATCTCACTACTCCGTTGGCAACAGGTATGATTACCACCCATTCAGCGGAACAAGCATTTGATCTTGTAGTAGGCTATGCCGGATGTTCCAAACAACGCGATATTATCGACATTCGTATTGCGGAAGAAACTCGTACTGGAACGGCTACATATATCGGTAGTGTGACAGAGAATGCTGCCAACGCACCCGGATTGATCGATATCCCGAATGATGTGAAACCGGCAGGAGCAGCAAGTGCATGGCCCGAACTGACAAATAATAATATGGCACCGGAGGGCTTAAAAGATTCGGATGGAGATGGAATTCCAGATATTTGGGAAGACGCATACGGATTGGATAAAGAGAATCCGGATGATGCTGCCGCTTACACTCTGGATACACGCTATTCTAATCTGGAGGTATATCTACACAACTTGGTTCAGCATCTGGTCTATGCCCAGATTCAAGGAGGAACGATTAAATAAGGCAAAAGTACTATTTGAATAAGTAACTTAAAAAAATACTATAATGAATAAACTAATCATAAGTATATTCACCCTGTTATTGGTAACGGTCAGTGGTTTCGCACAGACCGTCACCGGTACGGTGACAGATAACTTCGGACCGGTGATCGGTGCCGCAGTGATGGTACAAGGCACACAGGTAGGTGCTACTACTGATATAGATGGGAATTTTACGCTGGTGAGTGTTCCCGATGTGGATAAGGCAGTTCTGATCGTGCGTTATGTCGGAATGAATGAAGTGAAAGAACCGTTGAAAGGGCGTACTTCCGGCATTCATATCCGGATGACGGAAGCAATCGGACAATTGGATGACGTGGTAGTAATCGGTTATGGTACACAGAAAAGAGGTAGCCTGACAGGTTCTGTAGCAAGTGTATCGGGCAAGGTTTTGGAAAAAGTTCCCACTGCTTCTGTTGCTGAAGCTATTGTAGGAAAATTGCCGGGGGTACAGGTAACGTCAGTAGATGGTTCACCGGATGCGGAGATTAAGATTCTTGTACGTGGTGGAGGTTCCATTACACAGGATAATAGTCCGCTTATTTTGGTAGATGGATTTGAAGTTAGTAGCTTGAATGATATTCCACCGACAGATGTAGAGTCAATTGATGTACTGAAGGATGCCGCTTCTACAGCTATCTATGGTGCCCGTGGTGCCAATGGTGTCATTCTGGTAACTACCAAACAAGCCAGAGAAGGGCGCGTTTCTATCAATCTTAATACCTATTTGCAAACAAAAACTCTGTCAAATAAGCTGGATGTAATGGATCCTTATGAGTATGTATTGATGCAGTTCGAAAATGCTCGTCAGAAAAGTTCCAATCCGACAGGGTTTTATAACAAGTATGGACGAGCTTATGAGTACTATATTTATCAGGGAGATGAAGGAACAGACTGGCAAGACGAAGTATTTGGAACTAATCCGGTGGCCAAATATGTAGACCTTAGCATTAATGGTGGTACAGAGAAAACAAAATATAAAGTTTCATTTATCCATCAGGACCAGCCTAGTGTGATGGTGGGCAACGGATTGAAGCAGAATAACCTGAACGTGGCTATTAATACCAAATTATTTAAGTTCCTTACTTTTGAATATCGTACCCGGCTGTTGCATAAAGAAGTGAATGGTTCCGGTACGGATGGTGTCAGCTTGCTGAATGCTCTTCGCCAGGCTCCCACCGAGGGACTGGATGAATATATGACATTGCCCGAAGATGATACTTACTATGATCCTGATCAGTTGGATGAAGTAACTCGTTTTAATCCAAAAGAGGAATCAGAGAAAAACTATAAGAAGAGAATCAACAAATCTCTTAATACAATGGGGGCATTGACATGGAATATCATGAAAGGTATGACTTTCCGTACGGAGTTTGGCTTTGAAAACAATACTCAGGAGTCACGCCGTTTCTGGGGAACCGATACGAGTACTGCTAAAAATAACTCCAATCAGCCGGTGGCTGAATGGAGCATGTCTCAAGGTTCCAAATGGCAGCTTACAAATGTATTTAACTACAACTTTATGTTGAAAGATGTACATGATATTCAATTGATGCTTGGACAAGAAATCAAGAGTTCCGTATCAAGTAGTAAGACTTATACTACTCGTTTTTTCCCAAAGAGCACTACTGCGGAAAAAGCATTTGATAATTTATCATTAGGTACTCCTTATGAAAATTCATCCTCTGCAAATTCACCGGTACGCATTTCTTCCTTTTTCGGTCGTATCAATTACGGATATAATGAAAAATACTTTGCTACGTTGACTTTGCGTGGCGATGGTTCATCAAAGTTTGCTTCTAATAATCGCTGGGGCTTCTTTCCGGCAGGATCTGTAGCATGGCGTATGTCCAATGAGGACTTTTTGAAAGATAACCCTACTGTATCTAATTTGAAATTGAGATTAGGTTATGGTATTTCCGGTAATGACCGTATTCCTTCCGACCTTTACAAGAAACTTTATGGAATCAGCAGCAGTCGTCCGGCAGGTTGGGCTGAAACGAGCCGTTATTATTATAAATTCTATAACACTAACTACTTGTACAATCCGGATGTTAAGTGGGAAACAACCATTACCCGCAATATTGGTATTGATTTTGGTTTCTTTAAAGAACGTTTGAGTGGAAATCTGGATTTCTATTTTAATACGACTAAAGACCTGTTGGTTCCTTCAGATATCCCAGGATATACCGGATATACGAAGATAATGACGAATGTAGGACAGACTTCTAACCGTGGTATCGAATTGTCTTTGACCGGTTATATCATCGACCGTCCGGATTTTACGTTGAATGCAACATTCAATATCGCTCGTAATAAGAATAAGATTGATAAGCTGGCAAACGGTGAGAAAGAATGGATACTTTCTTCCAATTGGGCAGGCTCTCAGTTGTTGAACACAGATGACTATCGTGCTTATGTAGGTGGTACAAGCGGTTTGATGTACGGATTTGTAAATGATGGTTTCTATACAGTAGATGATTTTGATTCGTTTGATGAAAAGTCCAGAACCTGGCATCTGAAAGATGGGGTTGTAAACTCCAGCCCGTTATCAGGTGAACCTCGACCCGGTAACGCTAAGTTTAAGAAATTGACTCCGGTTGACGAGAACAGCGCTAATCCTTATACATTGACCGATGAAGACCGTACGGTTATCGGTAATACAACTCCGAAATTCTCCGGTGGATTCGGATTGAATGCTACGTATAAAGGTTTCGACTGCTATGTATTCTTCAACTATATGTACGACTTTGATGTATTCAATGCCAATAAAGTGATGATGACTACATGGGCAAGTAATAATTACAATAACTTCAGTATGGATATTTCTTCCCGGAAACGTTGGCGCAACTTTGATGATATGGGTAATGAAATCCGTTACAGTCCGGAGATTCTGGCAGAATTTAATAAAAATGCGACCATGTGGAATCCGACTTCCATCGGACGTCCCCTTGCAATGTCCTATGCGGTGGAAGACGGTTCATTCCTTCGTTTGAATACAGCTACAATCGGGTATACATTACCGCATACCTGGACCAGAAAAGTGGGATTGAGCAAAGTACGTTTTTACGTAACAGGATACAACCTGTTTACAATTACCGGGTATAGCGGCTACGATCCTGAGGTGAATATAGCTACCGGCTTGACACCGAATATTGACCATGACAGATATCCGAGAAGTCGCACATATACATTTGGTGCGCAACTGACCTTTTAATTAATCAACTAAAATGGAAGAACAATGAATAAGAAACTATTATATTCAGCCATCGCCTGTACGATGCTTTCTTTCACATCTTGCAATGATTTTCTAGATGTTGAAACTCCTTCAGGATTTCTCCCCGAATATGTCTTATCTTCGGAAGATGAGATTAAAGCTTTGATGACCCGGATTTATTCTGCAATGACAGAAGACGGAATGTACGGAAGTAATTTTGCGAGTGGTCTGAATACCAATACAGATGTGGAACTGACATCTTTTAAAAATAATACGGTAGCTTCTACAGGAGCAGATATCGGCTGCTTTGATTCAAGACCTTATTGGACAGTATTAAACGATACTTGGAATAGAATGTATTCTACTATCAATTATGCAAACGATTTTATAAAGGGATTGGAGGAATCTCCGTTATTCTATGTTCAGGTAAAAGCGGAAGAACCTACTGAGGTTCAACAAATGTATGGAGAAGTAAAAACTCTTCGGGCCATGCTTTATCTGGATCTGATTCGGACATGGGGAGATGTCGTATTTGTTACAGAACCATCTAAGTCGACCGATGATTTCTTCGGTGTAGGTACGACAGACCGGAATAAGATTCTGGAATATCTGATTGATGAATTGATTGAAGCAGAACCGATGATGAAGTATGCCGCCGATCTTGATTATGGTGTGGAACGTGCATCCCGCGAGTATTGCCAGGCATTGATCGGACAATTGGCATTGTATCGTGGAGGTTGGTCTTTGCGTCCCGATAAGGACAAACCGGCTAGTGTAGGGTACATGGAGCGTGGTGACAATTTCGAGCATTACTATGACATAGCTATCACTTATCTGGGCAAGGTAATCAAAGAGGGTAAACATGACTTGAAACAGAGTTTTGAAGATTTATGGTATAATGAGTGCAACTGGAATACGGCAAAGAATGATGATATTCTCTTTGCGGTTCCGATGCTGAAAAGTGTGACTAGTCGTTATGGTTATAATGTAGGTGTAACGATCGCCGGAGACAAGCATGAATATGGAAGTGCGAGAAATTACCTGTATTTTGGCGGTACTTATGTCTATTCATTTGATAAAGAAGATTTGCGTCGTGATGTCACTTGTGCTCCTTATAAATATGATAAGAATCTGAATCAGGAAATCGATATGGGATTCTCTGCTATGGGAGTTGGTAAATGGTCGAAGTTAAAAATGGAATCTCCTTTAGGAGCGTCCAGTGGTGCCGGAACAGGTATTAATAGTGTGCGGATGAGGTTTGCCGATGTACTGTTGATGTATGCCGAAGCAGTAAACGAACGTTTTGGTCCGCGTGATGACGCCAAGGAAGCTTTGAAGAGAGTAAGGCGCCGTGCTTTTGCTTCTTCTCTGTGGGCTGATAAAGTAGAAACGTACGTAGAAAAACTGAACAATGAAGAAGATTTTTTCAAAGCGATTATGAACGAACGTAAATGGGAATTTGGTGGAGAAGGCATCCGTAAGTATGATTTGGCAAGATGGAATAAATATAGTGAAGTCATCTATAATCTCTATTTTGAAATGATTAACTGGGGATTGGTAGCAGATGGAACCTATGTGGAAGGAATCGAAAAAGTGCCTGAGAATATTTATTATAAATCGATACCCGATCCCAAACAACCGGACAGAACTATTCTGGACATTATCGGAATTGATGAATACGGACCGGGAGTCGGTAGACCTGCGGGATACACTACTTTGGAATATGCTGCCAGTTGGAGAATCTTGAATACGGAAACCCAGCAGTTTGAAACAATGAAAGATATCTCATGGAGCTTTAGAGGATTTATCAACATGAATAATGATAAAGTCGTGAAACCGACTGATCCGTTGAGGTATTTATGCCCATATCCTTCAAAGGTGATCACAGACCATCGGGGATTGATTCGGAACTATTATGGATATTAATCAGTAAAAATGAACGTTATGATAAAGTTATTATATAGATTAACGATGGTTGTAATACCTGCTCTGTTGTGGGGAACACTTTTCACCAGTTGCGAGGACGATAAATATAACAAGATAGACGATCTGTTTCAGCCCAGATTGGTCTTGGAAAAACCGGAAGTAAAAAGCAATTCCATAGCTTTGGTGTGGTATAAGGTGAATGATGCGGTGTCTTATACGGTAGAATTGCATCAGGATACTTATTATAAAAGTCTGTTTATGACAGTGGATACTACCGATCCATTCGTATTTCTGGACGATATTCCTTATGGGACTACATTTTATATCCGTGTACGTTGTAATGCGGAAAATGCTATGCATAATTCACAATGGACTTATACCAATGCTTCTACTGAGGCCCGGCCCGCATATGCCAAATTGCTGGAAGATGTTTCAAAAACAGAGATTACGGAGAACTCCGCAGTCATTCGTTGGAAAGTAGACCCGCAGAATCCGGTAGACAGTATCAGTGTAATGCCGGCAATGAGCGACGCAGCGTTTGTTTCCCGTTATCTTACTGAAGATGAAAAGGAGCAAGGCCGTGCGGATATAACAGACTTGGAGAAGAATACATTGTATACAGTGAATATTTATGATACCGGAAAGCCTCGTAAGTATGATAAACCTTATAATCAGGTGACATTGCGTACTGCCGGACCGGCAGCAGGTTCTATCGAAGTCGGTTGGGATGATGATTTATCGACAATGCTGAAAGAAAATAACGATAATGCAGATATTCCGGAGGGTACCGAATACTTTCTGCCGGCAGGTTCTGCTTATCGCGTGACTCCATTCTCAATTAAGAAAGGCTTCCGATTGGTAGGTAGCACAGAAGGTGAGAAACCGGTAGTTACCATGGAGGGTTCATGGAATATATTTTCCGGTTCCTACATATCCAGCCTGGAATTTTCAAATGTTGAATTCAGACAAGAAGTGAATAACAATTACTTCTTCAATACCGGCAATGCTTATACAATGGAGAACGTCAGCTTTATCAACTGTAATTTTGTCAGCATCAGACGTGGTTTCTGGCGTCATCAGGGAGCTAATGCGAAATACCTGATAAACTTCGAAATGGAAGGCTGCCTGTTCGATCAATGTGGATGGCAGACAGGATGCTATGGTACGTTTAACTTCCAGTCATATGATAAGGACAACAGTGTTTCTTATGACCATATTGAGCGAGCTACGTTCCGGCATTGTACGTTTAGCAGAGATAATAACGGGACAGATGGATATGGATGGGGGAATGTTTTCTATGCGCCTTATCTGGATAAACCGATACATTTGGAATTTAAGAATGTAACCGTCTATAATTACTGTCGTAATCAGCGAATGATTAATATTTCGTCCGCAGTTGGTTCTGAACTGGTGATTGAAAGTTTTGTGCTTGCTTCACCGTGCGGTGAACTGAGTTCACTTGCCGCCAATACTACTACATCCTATTCGAATAACTATACAACGGTGGATTATGCTCTTGGCGGTGGTAAGATGAATGCAATCGATTTGGATATTACAGCAGCCGATCTTTTTGTTGATCCGGAAAATGGTAATCTGACAATTAAAGATCCAAGTTCTCCGATTGTGACTAACCGTGCAGGTGATACTCGTTGGCTACCTTAATCGGGCTGGGTATAACTGATCGTTAAGAAAACGCCGAATAAGGGGGGATATTACCTTTATATATGAAATAGCCCTTGGAAAAGGAATTCGGGGGCTATTTTCCACTCTTTCGATTAGATATTCCACCCGGAATTCTTGTTTTTTGCGAATCTTTGCACAGCTAACGAATATGTAAACTTACACTTAAGGCTTTTCTTTTTCGTTAACAGGAGACTAAGCCGAAAATCCGATGCAAGGGTCAAGCGGCAGGTATATATTGAATTTCAATAGGATTATGATAATAATAAGTAAAGAAATGAATACATTTTTGAAAGAGGAATTGAAAATAGTGTTGGCAAGTCTCTTGCTATTGACTTCTTGCCAGACATATTCGAATCCGGAAAATACAGCGAAGGATGTGGAAGACGTATATAAAGACCTTCCATTCTCGATGCCTAAAGTCGAGCAACCTTCTTTTCCTGATTATCAAGTTAATATTCGTGACTTCGGAGCGCAAAGTGACGGCGTGACATTGAATACGGAAGCGATTAACAATGCTATCAAAGCGGTAAATGCCAAAGGAGGCGGTAAAGTCATTATTCCGGAAGGCCTGTGGCTGACCGGACCTGTCATTCTTTTGAGTAACGTCAATCTGCATGCAGAAAAGAATGCGCTTGTTGTCTTTAGCAGTGACACGTCTCTCTATCCAATTATTAAAACGTCCTTTGAAGGACTGGATACAAGGCGCTGTCAATCACCTATTTCAGCAATGAGTGCGGAGAATATCGCTATCACTGGCCATGGTGTTTTTGATGGAGCAGGAAATAGTTGGCGTCCTGTCAAGAAAGGGAAAATGACGGAAGGACAATGGAAAAACCTGGTGAACTCAGGAGGAACTGTTGATAAGGACGGAAAGGTATGGTATCCCAATGAAGGAGCTTTGAAAGCGTCGATGCTTATGGCAGACTGGGGAAATAAACGGATAGACCTCAACGATGGAGACTGGGAAGAGATGAAAAGTTGGTTGCGTCCTGTCATGTTGAGTATTGTAAAGAGCAAGAAGGTGTTCCTGGAAGGTGTGACTTTCAAGAACTCGCCAAGTTGGTGTCTTCATCCCTTGTCCTGTGAGTCTCTGACGTTGAATGATGTAAAAGTATTCAATCCGTGGTATTCGCAGAATGGAGATGCGCTGGATGTGGAATCCTGTAAGAATGTACTGATAACGAATTGCTTTTTTGATGCCGGCGACGATGCCATCTGTCTGAAATCAGGAAAGGATGCGGACGGACGCAGACGTGGAGAACCTTGTGAGAATGTGATTGTTAAGAACAATACAGTGTTGCACGGTCATGGAGGATTCGTCATCGGCAGTGAAATGTCCGGTGGTGTCCGGAATGTATATGTATCGGGATGTTCTTTTATTGGTACTGATGTGGGGTTAAGATTCAAGAGTGCCCGAGGCCGTGGCGGTGTTGTCGAGAATATCTATATTGATAATATAAACATGATCGACATCCCGAATGATGTGCTGGTTGCTGATTTGTACTATGCTGTCAAGAGCGGAAAAGATGAGCCTGTTCCTGATATCAGTGAAGAAACACCGGCTTTCAAGGATATTTTTATTTCGAATATATTCTGCAAAGGTGCAGGACGGGCCGTTTTCTTCAATGGGCTTCCCGAAATGCCTATCAAAAATATCTCTATCAAGAATATGGTGGTAACCAATGCGAAGAAAGGCATCTTTATCAACCGTGTCGATCAAGTGAATATGGAGAATATTGAGGTTAAGACTCCAGATGATTTGACGATTCAAATTGAGAATGCAACAGGTATAACCATTAATGGAAAAGAATACGATTCGATCTTTGCGAAACGGCTACTTACCATAAACAAGTAATGATCTGCGAAGGGTTGCATATACATTTATTCAATCCTTCGCTTTTTTTTGATCCCTATATATTAATAGAATGAAACTGATAGACCCGTTCCTGACTTTGTATGCTGTTCTTCCTGTCATCTATTAATAGAAAAGTTCCTCTTCTCCCTTTGCAAACTTCTTTTTCTCTAATAGTAAACTTGTTTTTGTTTAAAGATAATCTATAAACGCAACTTGCATTTATAGTTTATATCTAAAGAAAGATATCTTTTCTATTAGAGCAAAGGAAGTTTACTTCTAATATAACAGAACTTATCTATTAATACTTGACATGACAAGTAATATAGGATGTCGGGTGAAAGATGAAAGATTGGAAATAGATCTGTCACCGATCTTTCACCAGCCGTAAAGCACGATGAATACACACTTTGAAGGAATAAGGTGATAGGTGAAAGATGAAAATACTTTTTTTGTTTATGTAGAGCTTGATGGGGTGACTAAAAAGTCGATTCTATCTCGAATCTCCTCCTTCGGGAAGCTACCCTTTATACACATCTATTTTTTTTAAGAAATAGGCATATAAAGAGTTAAATTAATTAAGGCTATTCATGGTAAGCATAGTCATTATTTAATCTTTTTTTTCCTAATAACACCTTTAAATATTCCAATTTGTAAGGATTTAAAGATGTGTATAAAGGGTAGCTTCCCGAAGGAGGAGATTTAAGATACTATTGACTTTTTAGTCAGCCCCTTTAATTAATCCCTTAACTGTCTATTGAACCTGGACGTTGACCGTATGTAAATCACCGGTGTTTGAGCTACTTCCGTAAAGCACTTTATATGTTCCGGCTAAAGGATGTATAGTGTTGGTAGCAGTATCGAACCATTCGAATGAATCGTATGGAAGCTCAATGCATACATTTTCTGTTTTTCCTTTGGCTATACTGACCCGTTGGAAGCCGCGAAGTGTTTTCTGAGGACCTTCTTTATCATCCGGACGGGAAATGTAAACCTGTACTACCTCTTCGCCATCCCGCTGCCCGATATTGCTGACCGGAATAGTCAGTACCACCTTTTCACCTTTACGGACTTTCGACTGGTTGAGTTCGGCCTTTCCATACGAGAAACGGGTATAACTTAAACCATGCCCGAAAGGAAAGAGCGGCGTTTCGTTCATAAAACGATAGGTACGCCCCTTCATGGAATAATCTTCATAGTCCGGTAATTGCTGCATATTCTTATAGAATGTGACAGGCAGGCGTCCGGCAGGGTTATAGTCTCCGAAAAGCACGTCTGCAATGGCAGTACCGCCAGCCTGTCCGGGATACCATGCCTGTAGAATCGCATCGCAGTTCTCACTTTCGGGCACCATTGCCATAGCCGAACCGGAGAAGTTGACAAAGATCACTCTCTTTCCGTTCTTCTTCAGCAGAGCGAGGACTTTGCGCTGAATGGCAGGTAGTTCAATTTCTGTGCGGTCGCCTCCCTTGAATCCGGGGTCGGATACTCTCATGGATTCTCCTTCCAACAATGGTGAGATTCCACCGGCAAAGATGACCACATCTGCGCTTTTTACTTTATTAATAATCTCTTTGGCATCCATGGGAGTTAATCGGGCAAGGTCAAAACTTAATGCTGGGTTATCCTTTACCTGAATGAAACGCAATTCGATATCATAACTCTTTCCGGCTTCGTACTTGAAAGAGTACAGATTGGTGTGGCTCTTGATATTGGTACCTTCCGCAACTTGTTTTCCGTTGAGCAGCAGGGTGATTCCTCCGTTTGTCATAAACCGGAAGGTGGCGGCGCCGGAAGCTGTCGGGCAGAAAGTAGTACGATAAATAGCTGTGAAGTTTTTAAGTCCTACACCCGGAGCGAATACCGTAGCACCATCCGCGTTGAAATGGAAAGGAGTAGTCAGCCGGTCGGTGGCGGCAATCTCACCTTTATATTCACGGTTGTTCCAGTAAGTGGCGGTAAAACCTGCCTGCCCGTCTATGCTGCATTGATTGAACAGGCTGTGCAGAGTCGTATCATTTGTCAAACCGCATACGGGTTCGTAGATGATCTGCGACGGAGATAGTTTGGCGCATATTCCTTCCAGCAGGGTGGCGGTGTGCGAGGGGAAACCGTTGTAGTTGCCCCATTGCATCACAGAGTCGTTGGCATTGGGCCCGATGACAGCTACCTTCATCTGACGGTTCAGGGGAAGCAGGTTGTTCTTGTTCTGAAGCAATACCAGGCTTTCGTGCGCCATTTTCAGTGCCAGTTCTTTATGTTCGGGACAGTCCACTATTGAATATGGAATTTCACTCCAGGGATGAGTCGGGTTCATTTCCCCCAGTTCGAAGCGGGCTTTTAGTAATCTTCTGACGGAGGCGTTGATTTTTTCTTCGGAAATCAATCCTTTCTGTACGGCTTCGGTGATGCTTTTGAAGTTTCCGCCGCATTCAAGGTCTGTTCCGCTCAATACTGCATCTGCCGAGGCATGGGCGGCATCTGGGTGAGTACCGTGCTTCCTTTTCAGAAAGAAATCTCCGATTGCGCCGCAATCGGTGACTACAATCCCTTTGAATCCCCATTCTTCACGAAGAATCTGAGTCAATAATCGTTTGCTTCCACAGCAGGGCTCACCTTCGAAGCGATTGTAGGCACACATCACTTCTTTTACGTCTGCTTTCTGCACCAGGTCTTTGAAAGCAGGAAGATAAGTCTCCCATAAGTCTCTCGGTGCTATATTTTCCGCGTTAAAGCTGTGGCGGTTCCATTCGGGGCCGGAGTGTACGGCAAAGTGCTTGGCGCAGGCATGGAGCTTGTCGTATTCGGCATCTTTCGGTCCTTGCAGTCCCCGGACTACTGCCATACCCATACGTCCGCTCAAGTAAGGGTCTTCGCCATAAGTTTCCTGTCCGCGTCCCCAGCGCGGGTCACGGAAGATGTTGACGTTCGGAGTCCACATGGTCAGTCCCTGATAGCGTTTGTATTGTCCTTTCTCGTTGGCATGCCGGTTTTTGGCGCGTGCTTCGTCGGATACGGCATCGAATACTTCATACAGTAATCCGTCGTTAAAAGAAGCCGCCATACCGATTGCCTGTGGAAAGACGGTTGCCAGTCCGGAACGGGCTACCCCGTGCAGTGCTTCGTTCCACCATTCATATGGTTTGATGCCCAAGCGAGGGATGGCCGGAGAACCGTTTTGCAGCAATGCTACTTTTTCTTCTAGCGTAAGGCGTTGAAGGAGGTCGTCTGCCCGTTGCTCAGCAGTCAGTCGTGTATCCAGATAGGGATACTTGCTTGGTTGTTGCGCCTGTACGTTGATCGCGAAGATTCCGGTGAGACAGGCGATGATCCATTGCTTTTTCATTTTCTTGTTTTTTTGGTTATAGATTTGAGATTGCAATAGTACGGGCTTTTCATTATTTTAGCGGGGAATATCCGGTAGAAAAAGTGGATTTATTTTTTCTTCTCTTTATATTCCGATGGTGTAATTCCTATAACCTTCTTGAAACATTTGCTGAAATATTTCGGATCGTTGAATCCTGTCATATAGGCTACTTGCGAGAAGTTGTATTCTCCGCTGTCTATCAGTTGGACGGCTCGTTTTATTCGTATCTCACGGATGAAATCTACAGGAGTCAGTCCGATGATTGACTTTAGTTTCCGGTAGAATATAGTGCGGCTTAGCATCAGTCGTTCGGCAAACTCATCGATGGTCAGCTCTGTATTATCCATCTGCTCTTCCATAAATTCCATTACTTTTTGCATGAATTGCTCGTCGTAAGGAGTGATCTGGGGTTGAGAAGGTGTGAAAGCGTTGAGGTTGTCAGCGGTTACTATATCTTTTCCTTCTGTCAGTTTTAGCATGTAAATCTCTTGCAGTGATTTGCGTTGGCGAAGCAGGGAGGCGATGCGCGTTTTCAGATACGTGGAGCTGAAAGGCTTGGTGATATAGTCGTCTATCCCTTGTTCCAGTCCGGCGATGCGGTCGTCCAGTGAAGCCTTGGCGGAAAGAACGATGATCGGGATGTGACAGATGCTATTATTTTCTTTGATTTGCCTGATCATATCCAGACCGTCCATAACCGGCATCATTACATCGCTGATAATCAGATCAGGTATGTTTTCTATAGCGTGTTGCAATCCTTCTTCTCCATTGGAGGCGGTGATAACGGTATAGCTTTCCGATAAGATACTTTTAAGGAAAGCTTTCAGTTCTTCATTATCCTCTACTACCAAGATGGAGAGACAGTCGGGGTCAGCATTACTGTCGGGTTCTTCTATTTCTTCTTCTTCTGCTGCTGCTACTTCCACTTCTTCGGGCGTCTTCATGCTATCTACCGGATGAGGCGTTGAGATTTGACTGTCGTTCAGAATAAATTCCACTTGCCCGTCTTGCTCGAATACTTCTTTCTGAAGAGGTAGGGTCACAGTGAAGCGGCTTCCGGATCCCGGTTCGCTGGTTACTTCGATGGTGCCGTGGTGCATGTCCACCATTTCCTTCACTAGTGAAAGTCCGATGCCGGACGACGGTTGGAGCATGTTGTAACGTGCTAGAGTCTCGAAACGCTGGAATAAGGAACGTAGCTTGGTAGGTTCGATGCCGATGCCTTCGTCTGCAACGGTAATAATCACTTTGTCCGTTTGTGTGGCCACTTCTATCGTAATCGCTTTTTCGGCAGGCGTGTATTTAAAGGCATTGGATATCAGGTTGAAGAATATCTTTTCAAACTTATCCCGATCTATCCAAGCATGAATAGATTTGAGGTTAGTCTGCAACCGATAGTCAATCTTCTTTTCTTCAGCAATAAGGCGGAAACTGACCATTACTTTTTCAAGTAATGAGATCAGGTCAGTCTTTTCTACAAGAACTTTCATCTTCTGGTTCTGTATCTTCCGGAAATCCAGAATCTGATTCATCAGACGTAGCATGCGTTCGGCATTCTTCTGTACTACTGTCAGGTGCTCACGTGCTGTGTGAGACAAGTCTTCGTTTTCCAGCACTTCGTTGACCGGACTGCTGATCAGTGTCAGCGGAGTACGGAGTTCATGAGAAATATCGGTAAAGAAGCGTAGCTTGATATTTGATAATTGTTGTTCAATATCTACCTGATGGCGCAGGCGGTAAATGTAGAAAAGTACATAAACGATGCAGCCGGTAAAAAGAATAAAGAGGACGATATAAAGCAACCATGCCCAGGCTGTTTCCCAGAAGGTAGGCAATACGTTGATAGATAAAGTATGTATATTGTCCATCCATACTCCGTCGCTGTTGGTAGACTTGACCTGAAGCAGGTATTTGCCGTTCGGCAGATTGATGTAGCTGGCAGAACGGCTTTTGTCTACGTCATTCCATTCTTCTTCCAGACCTTTCAGACGGTAAGCGTACCGGATTTCTTTGGAGTCCACATAATCGAGTGCGGCAAACTGGAAAGTAACATTACGTTGAGACGGTTTGAGGTGCAATTCTTTCAGATCATCAATTGCTATGGTAGAAGACTGACCTTGTACTTTCAGACCGGTAAAAACTATCGGAGGAATATATGTACTTTTCTTCATTTCTTCGGGGGAGATCTCAATGAATCCTTTGTCGGTCCCGAATACGATCTGATTGCGTGCATTCAATACAGGACCTGCTTCAGAAAAGCTGAATTCCTGATGCAAGGAGCTCAGCCCGTAATTCTCGAAGGTAGTCCGTTGCGGGTCGAGCTTGGAAATTGCATTTTCTGAAAGTATCCATAGATTGCCCTGAAGGTCTTCCTGCATGGCTTGTACCAGGTCTGAAGCCAGCCCGTCGTCTGTGGTAAAGGTCTTGAATTCTATCTTGCTGCTGAGCAGGTTTTTCGATATGATCTGACTGATACCTCCCGTGAAGCTGGCTACATAAGTGCGTTTGAGTCTGTCGGTATAAATATACATCACATCATTGCCGCTTAAACTGGTGCTTACTCCTGACTCACAACAATTACGGTAGAATTTGATTTCCTCCGGTCTTTCAAACTGATTGGAGAAGGTGAGTAGTCCATTGGTGGTTCCCACTAACAGTACACCGCCCGGAGCTTCGGAAATGTGGCGGACTTTCGAAGCATAGCTTGTGGGATAATTCTTTAATTCATTATCACTGTGAATAAACTCTATATCCCCGTTTTTAGTATAAGTAAGCAGGTTTATTCCGCCGATATAGCATCCCACCCAAATGCGTTTGCGGCTGTCTTGGAAAATACTGTATATGCTGTTACCGCTCAGACTGTACGGATTATCGGATTGATGTACGAACTGCTGTATATAGTAAGAATCCTTATCTTTCTTTTTTAACAGGTAAATACCGTCTTCTTTCGTTCCCATCCATATATTGCCTTCATGATCTTCCAGAAAGCAGTATGCGCTTGTGAAACTTTGGGGAGATTTACTGATTTTTCCTTGTGGAGTGAGGTAACCTTCCAGCTGTCCGTCCGGTCCGAAGATTCTGATTACTTGGGCTTTTGAAGAAGTCCAGAGTCTTTTTTCGCTATCGCACAAGAAAGCACGGGTTTCAAATCCATGGTCTATATGAATCAGGTTGTACGTATGTGGGAAGAAAGATATTTTGTTAACACCACGCGTACTTGTCAGCCAGCAGTTGCCCTGATTGTCCAATGTATATGAACGGACGAAAGGGCTGTAGACTGATTTTGGATTGTTTACGTCTGTGAGCATCGGCATCAGTCGTTTTTTGTCACGATCATAATAAGAAAAGTTTCCTTCCGGTGGGAGAATCCATAAGACATTCTGATTATCTTCGAAAATGACATTCTTATTCTTTCGCTCATATCGGATCACCTCATTTGCCGGGGTGAATAAGTGTTGCATCTCCTTGGTGGAAGGATTATATCGAATTACTCCCGCGGCTTTGGGAAATACCCATAGTTCTTTATGGCGGTCCTGATATACTGATTGCACAATATTTGAAGGCTGTGTTGCCGTACGTATATCGATCAACTCAAATTCATTTTCTTTTGTCCTATAAAGGAGCAGCCCATTTTCTGTAGCAAAGGACAAGATATTGCGATCAAGCTGTTTGACTTCATAAATATAAGAAATAGAGTAGGGGATTTCAATGAATTTGAATTTTTGGGTTTTCAGGTTATAAGACGCCATCTTATCTGCTTGCGAGATCAGGTAAATCGTTCCGTCTGCTTCCTTGATATACTGGAACGGGAAGTCGCTGTCAATCTGCTTTTCACCGATAATGGAAACTCCCTTATCGGTGAGAATCCATTCGTCTCCCTCAGAATCTTCAAAGACTGTTTGTATATGATTTCCTTTCAGATTCTGGTTGAAAGTACTGTATAAAGTGATTCCTTCTCCTTGCTTGCAGAGCTGTTCGTCTATACGGGCGACATAGCCGTTTTCAAATGCAATCCAAGATATTCCTTTCGGGAGAGAAAATATCTGGCTCATATCGTTATTTTGTTTCATGGATTCCTCCATGTTACGAAGGACATCAACGAACTGCTCCGTCTGGTTGTCAAACAAATAAACACGTCCATCATAAGTCTGGCACCAGATATCACCGTATTTAGTTTCTACAATGTGATTAAGTCGGTTGGTATTTAGGATATATGCATCTTTATAAGATGTCTTGTAGTTCTTAAACGTATATCCGTCGAATTTATTGAGTCCGTTCCAGGTGCCGAACCACAGGAATCCTTTCTTATCCTGTATTATAGTCCTGACTATTCCTTGTGACATTCCGTCGTTAACAGAATAATGCTTGATCTGATAGATTGGTTGGGCTATTGCTGTACAATAACTTAATAGAATGATAAGGAAGAAAAATGGGCGTTTCATAATATTTTCATTTTAGTCAGAACAAAAATAAGTAAAAGGATGGAAAACAAGAAGCCCGGACGCTACATTGAACGGATAATACGAAAGTTTGCCTATTTTTTCCTCCCTTTCGCTGTCTTGTCTGCCTGCTTATGCTAAAAATCCTCTTTATATTCTGTTTTTAGAACATAAAGAGGATAGTTTATTGACGAGAGTCGCATGGGGTATGGTGAGATGAAATCATAATTGGGGAATAATTGCACAAGACTTTCACAAGTATCCTCCCGTCAATGCTTAAAATCACACAAAACTAACTAAATAGTTTCTGCTTTCGCAATAAATATTAATTTATCTTATGCACTTTATGTTTTTTTTAATATATTGAAGATATTTTGGGGCATCTTTCCGTAACTCGCTGTTTTTTCTTATGTTTGCCACACAAATAACAAATGAATTAAATAGATATGTCTTATCAAATACAATATAATGATTTCCCAACCTTTCTGCGAAAACATTTTCCTTACAAAGTGCAGAAAATATCATTAAATGCCGGCTTTACTTGTCCCAATCGGGATGGGACGAAGGGATGGGGCGGTTGTACGTATTGCAATAACCAGACTTTCAACCCGGACTATTGCCGGACGGAAAAGTCGATTGCTACCCAACTGGAGGAGGGGAAATGTTTCTTTGCCCATAAATATCCGGAGATGAAATATCTGGCGTACTTCCAGGCATATACCAATACTTATGCAGAACTGGAAGGACTGAAACGTAAATATGAAGAGGCGCTGCAGGTAGACGGGGTAGTAGGATTGGTGATCGGTACGCGTCCGGATTGTATGCCGGAAGAACTGCTCCGGTATCTGGAAGAACTGAACCGCCATACATTCCTGATGGTGGAATATGGCATTGAGAGTGCCAGTGATGAAACTTTGCGGTGTATCAATCGCGGACATACGTATGCGGATACGGTAGAGGCTGTTCAGCGTACCGCCGCCTGTGGCATACTGACGGGCGGGCACGTCATCCTCGGTCTTCCGGGAGAGACACATGATACAATGGTAGAGCAGGCAGGAATCCTTTCCGCGCTTCCTCTGTCCACACTCAAAATTCATCAGTTACAGTTGATTCGTGGTACTCGCATGGCGCATGAATACGAAGAGAATCCGGAAGGTTTTCATCTGTTTACGGAAGTGGACGAATATATTGACCTGGTGATTGACTATGTAGAGCATCTTCGTCCGGATCTGGTATTGGAACGTTTTGTTTCGCAGTCTCCCAAGGAACTACTGATTGCTCCGGACTGGGGACTGAAGAATTATGAATTTGTAACTCGTTTGCAAAAAAGAATGAAAGAAAGGGGAGCTTATCAAGGTAAGAAGTACAGGGATTCAGAAAAAAGAGTTATTTTTGCGGAAGATAACTTCACCACAGAATAAATCTCTGTCCTCAGAGGATCATAGCTGGTGAGCAGAAATTAATTAAAGTTGAAGAATGGAACAGAAAACAAGAATTAAAGGAAATGTCCACTATGTGGGAGTAAATGACCGTAATAAACACCGTTTTGAGGCGTTATGGCCGTTGCCCTATGGAGTTTCGTATAACTCTTATTTGATTGATGATGAAATGGTGGCGTTGGTGGATACTGTAGATATCTGTTATTTTGAAGTCTACTTGCGCAAGATCAAGCAAGTAATCGGCGAACGTCCTATTAACTATTTGATTATAAATCATATGGAACCGGATCATTCGGGCTCCATCCGATTGATTAAACAGCACTATCCGGATATTATTATTGTCGGCAATAAACAAACCTTCGGCATGATTGAAGGATTCTACGGTGTTACCGGTGAGCAATATCTGGTGAAAGACGGAGACTTCCTTGCATTAGGCAAGCATATGCTTCGTTTCTATATGACCCCGATGGTGCACTGGCCCGAAACGATGATGACATTTGATGAAACGGACGGAATCCTTTTCTCCGGTGACGGATTCGGATGCTTTGGCACTGTAGACGGAGGATTTTTGGATACCCGTATCAATGTAGATAAGTACTGGGGCGAAATGGTGCGTTACTACTCCAATATCGTTGGCAAATACGGTAGTCCGGTACAGAAAGCCCTGCAAAAGTTGGGAGGACTGCCCATCACTACCATTTGCTCTACACACGGACCGGTATGGACAGAGAATATTTCCAAGGTGATCGGTATCTACGACCGCTTGAGCCGTTATGATGCGGACGAAGGTGTGGTTATCGCTTATGGCAGTATGTATGGAAATACGGAACAGATGGCGGAAGCTATTGCTGCGGAACTCTCAGCACAGGGAATCAGGAATATTGTGATGCACAATGTGACGAAGAGTGATCCTTCTTATATTCTTGCAGATATTTTCCGTTATAAAGGATTGATTATCGGTTCTCCGACATACAGTAATCAGATTTTCCCGGAAGTGGAATCGTTATTGTCCAAGATTCTGGTTCGCGAACTCAAAGGACGTTATCTGGGCTACTTCGGTTCCTTCACTTGGGCAGGAGCTGCTGTGAAGCGTATGGCTGAATTTGCGGAAAAGAGTAAGTTCGAGCTGGTAGGCGATCCGGTAGAGATGAAACAGGCGATGCAGGATATTACCTATACCCAATGTGAGAATCTGGCACGTGCGATGGCGGACCGCTTGAAAAAAGACCGCTAAATAAAGAATGAACAATTATTTACTAACCTATAAAACAATCGACTTATGAGACTTATTATTCAGCCGGACTATCAGTCCGTATCTCAGTGGGCTGCACATTACGTTGCCGCAAAAATAAAAGCTGCCAACCCAACTCCGGAAAAACCTTTTGTATTGGGCTGTCCTACGGGATCTTCACCTCTGGGTATGTATAAAGCTTTGATCGATTTAAATAAGAAAGGAATCGTTTCTTTCCAGAACGTCGTAACATTCAATATGGATGAATATGTAGGCTTGCCGAAAGAACATCCGGAAAGCTATTACTCTTTTATGTGGAATAACTTCTTCAGCCATATCGATATCAAAAAGGAAAATACGAATATCCTGAACGGTAATGCTCCCGACCTGGATGCAGAGTGTGCACGTTACGAGGAAAAGATTAAGTCTTATGGTGGCATCGACCTTTTCATGGGTGGCATTGGTCCAGACGGACACATTGCATTCAACGAACCGGGTTCTTCACTGACTTCCCGTACCCGTCAGAAAACGCTGACTACGGATACAATCATTGCGAACTCCCGTTTCTTTGACAACGATATTAACAAAGTTCCGAAGACAGCTCTGACTGTTGGTGTAGGCACTGTGCTTTCTGCCAAAGAAGTGATGATTATCGTAAATGGTCACAATAAGGCCCGCGCATTGTATCATGCAGTAGAAGGTTCTATCACTCAGATGTGGACTATCAGCGCTTTGCAGATGCACGAAAAGGGTATTATCGTTTGTGACGATGCTGCTACGGAAGAGTTGAAAGTAGGTACTTACCGTTACTTCAAGGATATCGAAGCAGGTCATCTGGATCCGGAATCATTGATTAAGTAATAGCATTGACTATAAAGAAACGAGTGTGAATTCTAAGTCCTCTCCAAACAATATCTATAAAATCTTACCCAAGTTTACGAA
>OCGZ01000044.1_pt1 | contig 151581 bp, 132 predicted proteins | sample 1538711 | NCBI WGS metagenome assembly OCGZ01 (sample SAMN04571720, study PRJEB22368) | human gut metagenome | biome: human gut; material: stool | host: Homo sapiens | place: Luxembourg | collected 2012-08-17
CGGGGCTTTTCCGACCTTTTCACGGCCTCGAAAGCGGCTCTGGACAAGCTCCAGTCAGGTCTGGCAGGAGCTCTTCCTTCCGTGCCGGGCATGCCTGTGGCCAAGTTCGGCGACCTGTCCGTAGGGATCGACACGCACCCCACGGTCACGCCGCCTTCCCCCGTCATGCCCGTGCCGCACGTGGGCAAGGTGTACGACCTCATGGCCGACCTCATGGCAAGCCTGGCAACGGCCATCCCCCCGTCCGCGGGCGGCGTGGCAGGCGTGGCGGGCAGCATACTCAAGGGCATGGCCCCGTCCGTGAAGGTGCACGGCCAGTGGATCGCCCAGGCGGGCATCGGCATCGTGCACCTGCCGGCCTACGTCCTGCATTCCGCCCCGCTGGTCAGCGGCATGTCCGAGTCCGAGATGTGGATGGGCAGCTCGACAGTACTGGCGGACGGCGCCCCCTGTTCCGCCCTGACGCATCCGGCCCTCTCCTGCAACATAGTGGGAATACCTACCGTCCCCCGCAAGGGCAAGCCCAAGAAGGTAAGCAAGGCGCTGATGGCCCCCACCTCCATGCTGTCCACCATCACTTCGGCGGGCAAGCCGGTGCTTGTCGGAGGCCCGCCCACCATCGACATGTTCGCCCTGGCCCTGAAATTCGGCCTCAAGGGACTGGGGAAACTGTGGAAAAAGCTGGGCGACAAGTTCCAGAACCTGATTGACTGGCTGAGACAGAAAGGGAAGAACAGGCTGGCGGACATTCTCCAGCCCATCAAGTGCAAGACGTTCGGCGAGCCGGTGGATGCCGCCACAGGCAGGGTGTACCATACCAATGTGGACTTCGAGCTTCCCGGCCCCATCCCCATCGTCTGGGAGCGCACCTATTACAGCGACGCCTCCGTGGACGGGCCGCTGGGCTACAACTGGCACCACAGCTACAACCTGGGCATACGCCGCCTGGAGGAAGAGGCGTTCCTTTTCCGCCACGCCGACGGGCGCGAGTCCTTCCTGCCCGTACTGGAACCGGGCGGTTCCTATTTCGACCGCAAGGAGCAGCTTCTCTGGACACTCGACGCGCAGGGCTACCTGCTCACCGACATCCGGGGGCTCCAATACCGTTTTAGCGGACCCGAGAACCGTTTCGGATACCGCATGGTATCGGAGATTTCCACCAGGGACGGGTTCCGCATCCGCTTCGAGTACGCTTCCGCCGGACGCCTGTCGGGCATCATATCCTCCCGTGGCGAGCGCCTGAAAGTGGAAACCGACGGGCTGGGCCGCGTATGCTGCGTGTCCGTCCGGCAGGACAACGAGGAGGTCAAGTTGGTCCGCTACCGGTACGACGAATGGGGCGACATGGTGGAGACCACCGACGCGCTGGATGTCAGCAAGCATTTCGTCTATGCCGGCGGACACCTGCTCGTGCAGCTCACCAACCAGGGGGGCATGTCCTTCCATTGGGAATATGAAGGCAGGGGCGAAAACGCCCGGTGCGTGCATACGTGGGGCGACGGCGGCGTGATGGAATACTTCATCCGCTACGCCAAGGGATGCACCCGCGTCCGCAACGGCGAGGATGCCGAAACCGAATACTACTACGGCGAAGACAAACTCATTTACAAGATCGTGGATGCCAACGGCGGTATTACCCGCCGGCAATACAACGGGTATCAGGAGCTGGAGGTCACGGTCAATCCCGAAGGATATACCCGCAAGACGGCCTACAACGAGTTCGGACAGCCCGTCCGCATCACGGACGAGAACGGCGAGGACACGTTCTTGAATTACGACAAGAACCGCAACCTGACCTCGCTCCGCACACCGGAAGGCAGGGAACTGTCATGGGACTATGACGAACAGGACCGTGTCGTCAGCCGCACCACGCTCAGCGGGGAGACGGTGGAATACACCTACGACGGCGGAGTCCTGCGCACCATCACCGACGGGCAGGGACGGGTTTACACGCTCACCTTCAACGACAGGTACGACCTCGAACTGTTGCAGTTCCCCAACGGGCTGTTCCGCCGTTGGGAATACGACGGCAAGGGCAGGCTCGTGCAGGCGGTCGATGTGAAAGGCAACGCCACCCGCTACGCCTACGACCGTGCCGACAACCTCATCCGTCTTGAGGAGCCGGACGGCAACGTGCACCGTTTCGAGTACGACGCCATGGGCAACCTGGTCCATGCCGCCGACAACATCCGTGAGGTCAGGTTCACCTACGGGGTTCTGGGCGTGCTGAAAAGCCGCGAGCAGGAGCGTCACCGCATCACCTTCGGCTACAACAGCGAGCTGCAGCTCCGCCGCATCGGGAACGAGGCGGGCGACAACTATTTCTTCGGGCTGGACGGGCTGGGCCAGGTCATTACGGAGACAGGCTTCGACGGCATCCGCCGCGAGTACGAGCGTGACGGGGCGGGACGTGTCACCCGTGTGAACCGTCCCGGCGGCAAATGGACGGAATACCTGTACGACGGGCTGGACCACATCCTGAAGGAAGAACAGTACGACGGCGAGGTCTCCCTTTACACGTATGACAAGGACGGGCTGCTCGTCAAGGCACAAAACGCGGAGAACCTGCTGGAATTCACCCGTGACAGGAAGACAGGACTGGTCACCGGGGAAAAACAGGGAGAATATACCGTCAGCCGCACGTATGACAGCGAGGGGAACTGCACCCGCATCACCAGCAGTCTGGGAGCGGACATCCGCCATACATACGACCGGGAGGGTAATTTGCAGACCATGCAGTCGGGCGAAGGCTGGCAGGCGTCCTGGGTGCGTGACAACACGGGGCTGGAGGTGCAGCGCACCTTCTCCGGCGGTGTGACCGTCAGGACGGAACGTGACCGCTTTGGGCGCGAGGTGCGCAAGTCCGTGCGGTCGGGCGGCATCGAGCGCGGGGCGTACCGCTACGAGTGGGGTATCGCTAACCGTCTGCTCGCCAAGGAGAACGAGCTGACGGGAACGGTCATGCGCTACGATTACGACCGTTTCGACTTCCTCATCCGCCAGGAAACGACAGACGGTTCCGAGACGGACGTGATTTACCGCGTGCCGGATTTCGTGGGCAACTTATTTGAAACACCGGAGAAGAAAGACCGCAAATACGGTGCGGGAGGTCGGCTGCTGGAAGACCCGGATTGCCTTTACCACTACGACGACGAAGGCAACCTCGTTTTCCGCGAGTTCAAGGAGTTGCAGGACAACAGTGTGGCCCATGACCGCAAGCGCATGGAGAGGGAGCGCGGCATCCGCTGCCTGGCTACGGGCACGGGATGGCTCTACGAGTGGGCGTCCAACGGCATGCTGAAGAAAGTCGTACGTCCGGACGGCAGGCCGGTGGACTTCCGCTACGATGCGTTAGGACGACGCACCACCAAGCGGTATTTCGGAAAAGTCACACGCTGGGTGTGGGACGGAAACGTGCCTTTACACGAATGGTGCTATAAAGCCATTGGCCTACAATCGGACGAAGAGGGAAACACCCCTCCCAAAGAATCGGCAGAAGATGTTACCACCTGGGTATTTGAGGCAGATACGTTTGTGCCAACGGCAAAGATAAAGGGCGATAAACAGTATTCCATCGTGTCTGACTACTTGGGTACACCCATCCAGATGTACGATGCACAGGGGAACAAAACTTGGGATTGCACGCTGGACATTTATGGGAAAGTGCTTGCTGTTGATAAGGGAATGGAGTTTGATTGTCCGTTCAGATTTCAGGGGCAATATGCGGATGAAGAAATAGGACTATGTTATAACAGGTTTAGGTATTATTCACCTAATATGGGATGCTATGTCTCACAAGATCCAATAGGATTAGCAGGAAGTAATCCTACATTTTACGGGCATACTTATGATACAAATCTTGAATTAGATCTATTTGGTCTAGATTGTAAAACAAATGCTAAAAAGTTACGTGAAAATATGGCTAAAGAAGGACGAATTGTCAATGCCAATGAAGCTGCGGGTCATATTGTTGCATCAACAGGTAGTAAAGGACATTTTGCAGCAGCAGCAGAAAGTCGAGCCATATTAGAAAAATATAAAATTGACATAAATGATCCTGCAAATGGGATACCAATAGGGCATCCGTCTCCACACAATATTATGCATACATCAAAATTTCATCAAAATGTACGTGACAGATTAAAAGCTGTAGAAACTAAGATGAAAAAAGAAAATTATGGAGATAGAGCTATTCGAAGTGCATTGAGAAAAGAGCTTAGAAAAATAGGAAAAGAAACATTAAAATCTTTATAATTATGGATAATATAGAAGTGCTATCTAATTTAATATTTGAAGCTGCAAAAAATGCTTTTCTTGATTTGTTTAAAAGAAATGAACATTTTTATTATTGTGTTTTACTGACGACAGAAGAAGGATTTTCGCCAATTATTTCTGCATGGTCTTGGGAAGCATTAAATAGACTCTTAAAAAAACACCCTCAAAAATATATAGATATCATAAAATGGTCATACGCAGATTCTCCTTATTATAATTTTGGAAGTGATTACTTTAATTGCGTAAGACAAGCTTTTAATAATCGTTTAACAATAGACCAATTAGATGATATATCATGGAATAGAGAATTAAAATTTCGCCTAAATGCTATGGAGATAGCAATGAGGAAATTAGACAATAATGGTATATTTAATATAACCCAACCAAGAAAAGATATTTATATAAATGTAGAATTAATGCCACCAGATTCTTCTAATGTAGAAAGAGCTTTAAGACTAAATAATCCTCATGACATTACAAATTGGTTAAACGAAGCTGCTGAAATATAATCATATTTTAGCAACTTTTTAAAACAAAAAACCGTAGAAACAGCACTTGGGAAGCCCCGTCATCCTTCTACCACTACGACGACGAGGGAAACCTCATTTTCCGCGATTTCAAGGAGTTGCAGGACAACGCCGTGCCCCATGACCGCAAGCGCATGGAGAAGGAGCGCGGCATCCGCTGCCGGGCTACGGGCACGGGATGGCTCTACGAGTGGGCGTCCAACGGTATGCTAAAGAAAGTTTTACGTCCGGACGGCAGGCCGGTGGAATTCCGTTACGATGCGTTGGGACGCCGCACCGCCAAGCGGTATTTCGGCAAGGTCACACGCTGGGTGTGGGACGGAAACGTGCCTTTACACGAATGGAACTATAAAGCCATTGGCTTACAATCGGACGAAGAGGAAAACATTCCTCCAAAAGAACCGGCGGAAGATATTACCACCTAGGTGTTCGAGGAGGGTACGTTTGTGCCTGCGGCAAAGATACATGGTGGCAAGCAGTATTCCATCGTGTCCGATTACATGGGCACACCCATCCAGATGTACGACGGGCAGGGGAACAAGACCTGGAACTGCATGCTGGATATCTACGGTAAAGTACTTGCCGTTGATAAGGGAACGGAGTTTGATTGTCCATTCAGGTTTCAGGGGCAGTATGCGGATAAGGAAACAGGATTATACTATAATAGGTTCAGATATTATAATCCCTATAGCGGAAATTACATTAATATTGATCCAATAGGGTTAAAAGGAGGTGCTTTAGTATATAGTTATGTACAGAATACCAATGGCTGGATTGATTTTTGGGCACTTGCACCATGGGGAGTCGGTTCAGAGGCTTTTAATAAATGGTGGGAAACTGCGACAAAAGAAGATATCGAAAAAAACATCAAAGCAGTCAAAAAACATCTAAGAGGTGGAGGTGGTATGCATGAAATGTTTCCAGTAGCAATTGCAGTAGAAGCCAAAAGATTAGGTTTCACTGCAACAGAACTTAAAGTTATGACTATACCAACAAGGGGGTTAAAGTTCGAATATGGTGGTATGATAGGACTACATCATCGTTCTTCTGCTAGTAAATTGTTTCATGATGATTTAATTGATCAATTGAAGAGTGCAACTACAAAAGAACAAGCAAAAAATATTATCACAGACATGCATAATAATCATGTTATAGGTTATAATTCTAAAAAAGTGACTTTAAATACACATTAATATGGAAAAGAATATACTTATTTGGATTGGTCAATTTGATTCAGAGGTAAATTTTGCTCAATATTTGGATCAATCAGAATTTCAGCAATGGTGGAAAAAATACGATGAGGACAACTTAGAATTAAGTTGCCAATTTTGTAAAGAACTTGGTATCTCAAGTTATGATGAAGATTTTTTGATAATAAAATATTGTCCACATGGGTTTGATGAATTATTAAAATTAATTCCCGCTAGTACTGAAGATCTGGAAAAAAAATGTAAAGCAAAAAAAATTAATCAAGCAAATTCTGTTATCTGTTACAATGCAGGTGAAGACATTTCATTTCAACAAGCAGATAATGCTAAATCTATGTACTTTTTGGGAACTTTTCAATTTGAAATATCAGAAGTTAATAGTAAATATTCATTTGCTGGATTACAACATATGACCTGGGCTGGTATTACAAACAAAAGCAAAGAAGAATTTATGCAATACTTCAATCAAGACAAATATCTTGAAGAACTTAATCTATTTAATGAAGGAAAAATAACGAAACGACCTGATCCTAATATAAGATGCCAGTTTTGTAAGGATATAAACATCGATTTTTATCATCCAGAATTTTTAAATGTAAAAATCGAAGAAAAAATTGTGGACGCAACGGAACTTGTACAATTAGTTGTAAATGATGAGCAATTAAATGATGTCATAGATTTTGTATTAAAGAAAAAAAATGTAACAAAAGTGAATTGTGTATTTAGTTATATACCAAATGGATTTCGTGATAAAAAGAAAGATAAAAAAGCTCTCATATTTAACAAAGAGTTTATAGGTCGTCGCAATAAACCTAAAAATTATGTTGATGAATTAGATGAATACAATGGCTTGACTTATTTAGGGGCCTTTATGTGGGATTAATCGTTTCCTAATTATGGATATCTTTTCTAAAGGCATTATTATATCTAAAATGGTAGTCATAGTAGGTATTGCTATTCCTTTTTAATTGGAGGCATTTAACTAATAGACGATAAATATGAATCAACCCGTCTAATAAAGCTCAGTGTTCTACCAGTTGATTATCCCACTAAACAATTAAGGTTTCGGACTTCAAACTAGCCGAAAACGAGCATCTTCTAAATAAATATACTAATAAAAGATTTGTATAGAACTATATGCACAGATATTATGGAAGCTAAATATATTCATTATTTGATTAAGATGTTTGACTGCTTTATTGACAACAGTAATAAAAATCTTTCCGAAATCCGTCCGTTCAATACTAGTTGATATCCATCTATCGAGCGTCTTAAATATATTCTAGATATCAAAAGTTGGTATTTGGAACTTTCAGAGAGCCGTTAGGGAACATACCATACCCCGTAACAATTTTTTTTAACGGGCTATAATCCTGTTTCCGGCAGTTTCAATTATCACTATAACATTTTTATATTATATTTACAATAGACCGTTTGTCTTATTTTAATATATAAATAAATGAATATGAAATATTTGACAGAGAAAATAAAAAGGATAATGGCCGCATTCGAGCATAGTCACTACGATTATATGATGTTTAAAGAATATGGAACGCCTGATTTTTCCAACTTGTCTCAAGAAGAACTCTATGACTATGAAGTAGAAGAACAAGAAAGAGAAGAATTCTTGATTTACATGGCGAAAAAGCTACTCACTTTGGTACAAGCTTATATTGAAGCAAAACATCTTCCCAACTATTATAATGCTTTTCTTGCAGAAATTATACCATTCTACAAAGAAGGAAAAATGTTGTCGGGGACAGTAGATATGGATAGTGAACTGATGCTTGTTTACAGAAGATATTTGGAGGCTTTCGATGATTTTAGTATTATAGATGCACGTAAAGAATTTGAAATTCTGGAAAATATTTTAGATAGTACAGCTACGCTGCTTAAAGACTTTGGAATACAGCCAAAATCTGAGCCTGAGGTGTACAAACCAATGATTAAAATCTGTAAAACGGCATTTCCTGACAATAAAGATTGTAGCCATTATAAATTTCAGAAAACAGCCAAATGTTATCATCCGGACATATTGATACCTTCATTGGAATGTGCAATCGAATTCAAGTATGTGAATGATGAAAAAGAGCTCAACAGGACTATGGACGAGATTCTGGCAGATGTCGAAGGCTATAAAGGGAATCCTTCGTATTCTGTTTTCTACGCCGTCTTTTATGCGACAAATTCCTTTTGTTCATCCAAAAGATTCAACAGCATGTGGGCAGAAAAGCATTTTCCGGAAAATTGGAAAGGGATTTATGTCCAGGGTCGTCAATAAACTCGTTGCTGATTAGGGCACCTCGTTTAGAATACAATCATATTTTATATGAACAATATCTACCGTCATATTCCCTTTTTTACTTATTTAAGTTGGATGCTTTTTGTTTTTCAATTAACTTTGTAACAGTTTTATTAATCAGAAGTTTCAATGATAAACAGTATAACATTAGCAGGATTTACCAGCTTCATCGACAATAGTTTCTCATTTGTCAATGGAATCAATGTCCTTATTGGCAAAAACGGTACGGGAAAGACACATGTGCTCAAATGCTTTGCTTCTGCCTTGCAGGCACGTCACGATTTCCTTGCCAAGCAAACTACTTCCAGAGAACAGTTTGAATACATATTGGCAGAAAACGTCACCCATTATTTCAAACCGGATTTCATCGGCAATCTGGTAAACAAGAGTATGGTGGCAAGTAAAGCATTTGTAAAGGTTGCTGTGGATGACAAGAATTTGGCATTCAGCTTTTCTGCTACATCCAAGACAACAGTCAAGATAGAGGGAGACGACAAATGGGGCGAGTGCCAGTTCATCTATATTCCGCCGCGTGAGATGTTTTCCCTGTTTGAGGGGTTTATAGGATTGAGCAGCAAACGTGAACTTTCATTCGATCAGACTTACATCAATCTGGCGCACTCGCTTGCTCTTCCCGTTTTGCGCGATATAGAAGGCAATCCCTTAAAGTCGGCTATCGAATTGTTAGAGCGTGAATTGGGTTTCAAAGTGCTTCAGATGAACGGCCGTTTTTACATACAGACGGCTGAGGGAAACATGGAAGCCCACTTGGTGGCTGAAGGGTTGCGCAAACTGGCATCCATCCTTTACCTTATCCTGAACGGTGAAATCAATGCCAAAACAATTTTGTTTTGGGATGAGCCGGAGTCCAATCTCAATCCGGCTCTCATCCGGGTGGTAGCCGAGTTTATTCGCGAACTTCAGAAGTGTGGCTTGCAGATTTTCATCGCCACGCATGATTACCTGCTTACACACATGCTTTCCTTGTATTCTGAGTACAAAGAACACACGGGTGTATGTGTTCGTTTCTTCGGATTGCACAAAGAAGAAGGCAGAATAGTAGTCGAAGAAAGCGATACGCTCACAGCCATACAGAATAATCCGATTCTGGAGGAGTATGCGGCATTCTATGATTTGGAACAGAAATACATGAGCAGCTATGAGTGATTTTCAGGAGAGCGGCATCAATTTCAGTTTTCAAGATGCCAGTTGGGTGGTCGTCAAGTACGATGAACATATCGCGCACCGAAAGGTGGAAAAGGTTCTCAAGCCTACAAAGGCGGTAGATTTCATGGGCATTCATGAGGAGAAACAGTTATTTCTGATTGAAGTCAAAAACTATCGGGGACATACCCGCGATGAAAGCACTCGTGCAGTGCTTAATGCCGGAGGCGAAGAATTGATGCGGAGGATTGCCGTCAAGGTTAGGGATTCGATTGCCACTGCCACAGGTGCCGCACGCTTTTCTACCAATGACGAAGAGTTCTTCACACAGATAAATAGTCGGTTGCTTGACAGCGGTGTTCAACTGACTATTATCGCTTGTATCGAATGGGACGAAGCCAATCAGGTGGAGCGCAAGGCACGAATGGGCATTTGGCTGCAAAAGTTGAAACAAAAGCTGGTATGGCTGCAGCCGGTCAAGGTTTCTGTCAACTCGGTTTCCAATATCACCGGAATTTTACCGGATGTACAGGTTTCCTTTGCATAAAATGTAGCATCTGGTTTGAAAATTTTTTTATGCAGTGTTTTCGGCGAAAATCGGAACAGACAAATCTGCATAGCTGCTTACCTTTGTACCGTTAATACGAAGTTTCACTTAATACCGATTTTAATTATGGTAGATAGTCAAAAAATTAGGTTCCTCAACGAGGTGGTCTCTAAGTCCAGACCGCAGAATGTGGATTACACACCGCACAATGGTCGTTTTTGCGTCCTCCTCTTAGCATTACAACCCATAGATTGGGTAAGTATCCAGCAGCGTGATTTCAAACTTACGGGAGAACTGAAAGAAAATGAGTCGCTTTCCGTCACCCTTATTGTCGGTAGCGAAGCACTTTTCAGCATCTCAGATCTTCCTTATGTGGCACCTCAAGGCGACCGTACACCTATTTTTCAGATTCTCCGCGCTTCCATTTGTTGTGCGTATGGGGCATTGCGTTTGCCTTATCTGCACCGCAATATACGCAAAATCGATGGAAAAGATTTCCCTTTGGTAAAGACGGATCCGGCACAGCGGATAAATTCGGAAGCCGGTTTTATGAAGCGGTTGGCAAAAGTAAGCAGCGATGCCAAACGTCATATAAAGGCACGTGCAGTATTGGTTCATCCTGCCTCAAGCCGGTTGAAGAATATCATTTCTTATTATAAGGAGTACGAGACAGGCACATATAGTCAAATCAATGCTTCGCTGGAGGCCTTGAAATCTTTTGCTCCTGATAGGAACAATGTGGAGGGTGGTACGCCCGATGTATTCGCATGGGACTACTATTCAGACGCCCCTGGCGAAGCCTACAATCTTCGCATGGCTGCGCTCAATGCCAATAGCAAAGCGAAAGAACGTTTTTGGTGGGATTATTTAAAGCTGAACATTTTCCTGAGCGATTCCGAATACGATGCCGCTTATTATGTGTTGATGAATCGTTGGCAGGTTCCCGTAATTCAAAAGTGGATAGCCGAATACCGGGATAAAGGGTATTATGAATCTCAGCGGGCACAGGATTATCTCCTCTTCTATGTCAAGGCAAGCGAAAAGGCTCCGGTCCGTGTCTTGAATTCCCAGGGAGTCCCGGTCAAAATCAAAATGATTCCGCGATAGCAAGTATTTATCACTGCATTTAGGGTAAAGCCGAAACACTTGTTAACACATAGGTGACAATTGTTTCGGCTTTTGCTTTGTTTCTATTAAGAATTCTTATACTTTTGTCCTGAAAACAAAACCGACTGGACGGTTTAATAATACGGAAGTAACCATGATATGTGAGACATGTGCCAAAGATTTGGTCTTGGCGTTGGCAGCAGCTATTTTAGGTGTTGCCTTTCCTTTGCTGGTTGGAGCCATCCAACGGATTGATGACAAATACGGCTCAACCCGCTTGGTAGGTTTGTTCGCAAAAGAGCGAGCAACAATCTGCTTTTGTCTTTTTCTGATAGCAACCATTATTGAGTTGTTCGCCTACATCGTAATCTTGCCCAAAGATTGGGAAGTCAGGTTGGCAGATACGATATGGTACGAGGCATGGGGCTACATGGCGGCTGTTTGTTGCATCGGTATGGTCGTGGGACTATTATGGGTAGTTTACCTGATTCGGGTTTATTACGATGCGCCGAGATTACAGAAAAGATTGCTGCAAGGCAATGTTAGCCTGGAAAAAAGGAAGGCATGGTTCGAACTTTGGGCTGCGATAATTAAAAAGACAGACAACATCGATGTTTTAAGACCCTGTTATCAGTCCTATTATGAATGGATTATTAATTATCGGCTGGGAAAGGAAAAGAAAGAGGTGGAATACCCGCCCGAATTATACGATGGAGTGATAGCCATTAACGAAATCTTATGTGCTTCAAAGAAAAAAGTTGTATCCATTCACAACGGGAATGATATTATAACCGCTCTTTGGGATGATTTTCAGCAGACCCAACTCTCAGAAAAGACCTATCATGTGATATGGACTTGCCTGTTCCAACAGTTGCACTATAAACACTATGATTGGCTGATTGTTTACTGGAGGATGGCACATCAGCATTTGCTATTTTCTATGCAGAGTTATTATGAGGGAGAGCGTATCCAGGACAACAAGGGGAACTTTGTAACCATTACAGCAGAAGAGGCTTCCAAAAGAGAAAGTGATAGGAAAAAGTTCAAGGAATTTCACACGGCACTGGGGGCTATGCTCCTGTATAAAAAGGAATATGGACTGCTGAAGCAAATGTTATATTACTCCAATGCGAAGCCTCCGCAATATGTTTTGTTATATAACGATTTGGCAGAAATCATCCCCGCCTTTATGGAATTGGTAGCAGACACATGGGATAATCCGTTCAGATTAGAGCGTGATTATCCGTTTCCGGATCTTCAGTCGGGAGTCCGTAACAACAGCATCATCAACGGCTGGATTCAGAGATACTTGGCATTAATGGTCATGCGGTTGTACACGCTTCCGCAAGACTATACCTATAGGAATTATTTGTTTGCATTGCCTGATACGCCTGCAGAGTTGGCAACCAAACAGGCATGGCTGGATAATATCCCGTTATTGAAAACACGCTTGCAAGAGGTGTCAAAGGCAGATTGGTTACAAGAGGTGTTGGAAGAAGATGCCACATCCTTAAATATGTATCAGCGTATGAAGCAGCTTTCCGGCTGGTTGGATGATTTTAAAGACCAGCTTCAGGGGAAGATACAAAAACAAAGGCAAGACCAACCATTGTCTGACAAAGAAGTTCGTGAGTTCAATGATATCGCTATAGCTATGACCAATCGCAATCTTGCTGCATACCGTGCTGCATTATCTGGTAACGTAACGCAAAACTTCAGTGAATACGATATTCATGCTGTCATCCGGGAAGTTGAACCGTTGGAAGCTTTTGCAGATGAAAAGACGATTTCCTATATCAATATCAAGGAAAGTTTGAGTGCCATGTTGTTACACATGTTCAGGGGATATCTGTTAAACACTTTCATGTTTCAACGCCCGCCGCAATACCGTGTCTTTACAGAAAATATGGATATGGCTATAAAAAAATTGCAGCTTAACAGAGATGAACATCTCATTCTCTGTATCGGACTGGATACATTATCTATATGGAAAGATGCAAATCCACTGTCTGAGGGAAGATTTACCACTTCAGATGGAATCGAAATTCAAGAATTGCTAGGAGAATTTAATTCGCCAATGGACAGGAGTTTGGTCATCTTGAACAAATGCGATTTGCCACAATTGGAGTTCATGCCTCCATCCGATGGTATAAAAGAAAAATTTCATTTGGAGAAAATTGATGATGCATACCAGTTGTACACATCGGTAGTAAAGTTAAAAGAGGACGAAGAGTTGTATGACCTCGCACGTCGAAGAGGAACCTATTCTTCGAAACAGTTACAGGAATCTGTGATGGTCAGTGCTGATATTAACGCAAGAGTTCGGTGGAAGTTATATACACACATGGTACAGATAAAAGTACTATATCAGTATCTGGATAATGGAAGTGACAATGTAAACAGCATCTCCCCTTTCAACAGATACTACAGTAAAAAGGCATAGGAATACGTCTCATTCGAAAATTCCACTTTTGTTTGAGCCTTCCTATGCCTACAAACCGACTAATCGGCTTGTCTTGTGGCAAATATAGTGAAAAAAAGAAGAATATTATTCTTTGGATATAATTTAAGAAACGTATCAATTTAATATTTCACTATTAAGGCATTTAGAGTTCAAAAATATACCCGCAAATTATAAAAACTCATTTTTAAGTTTTATTTTTGCTGGAAAAATTAAATTTATGAAAGGTTCAAAAGGCTCAGAAACAAAAGCATTGATAAGGGAAGCCGCATTTAAACAGTTTCTGTCAAAAGATTACAGTATGGTTCCCTTAAAAGATATAGAAAAAAGTCTTAATCTGTCTAGAGGTTGCATGTCATATCATTATCCGACAAAACAAGAATTGTTTATGGATGTCATTGATCAATACATTATACGTAAGCAAGATGTTGAGAATAAAATGAGAATGTCTACAACTTTATCACTGTATGAATTCATAGAATTATATATTGACAGAGTACAATATACTATGGATTATTTGTCACAGTTTGTCTTGCCCGATGCCAATACAAATGGAACGCGTGCATATATAAACTTAATTCTGCAAGCTGAAAAATTCTATCCGAATTTTACTAAAGAAACAACAATCATTACACAAAAAGAATTATTGTTATGGGAAACAGTATTAAAGCATGCACAGAAAAACGGAGAAATAGGTGAGCAGCATGATTGCAGAAAACTAGCTAAACAGTTTAAATACATTTTCTTTGGGCAATCTTACAATGATGCTTTGGAAAATGGATTAAATATACCAAAACTAAAAGAACAGTTTTTGTTTATATATGGTTTAATTAAAGTATAATTATGATGAAAAACGAAGTATTTATCACATCTACAGCTACTTACTTCCCTAATTCTCCTGTAACTAATGATTGCATGGAGAATTATTTAGGCTTGATTTCCGGAGTGAACTCTCGTGTGAAAAATATTGTGTTAAGGCAAAATGGAATAAAACAGCGTTATTATGCACTCAATACAAAGCAGGAAATGACGCATACTAATGCTGACTTAGCAGTTCAATCGATTCATAGGCTGTTAAAAGAACATTTATCTACGAAAGATATAAATCTATTGACTTGTGCGACAGCAAGTCCAGATCAAGTGTTGCCTTCTCATGCTTCTATGGTACATGGCTTGTTAAAAAACAAGCCAATGGAGATTTTTTCTGCTTCAGGAATTTGTCTCTCATGCATTCAAGCCTTTAAAGTTGCATATTGGGGAATCCTGGTTGGAGAGAAAAAAAATGCAGTTTGTAGTTGTTCTGAATTAGCATCTGCGGGATTGCTTTCTAAAAATTATGATATAGAATATGAGAAATGTGCTAATTTGGGTACAAAACCATACATGGCACTTGAAAAGGATTTCCTCCGGTTTATGTTGAGCGATGGTGCCAGTGCTGTATTGCTTCAAGACAATCCAGGAATGGGGAAGGCATTGCGTGTAGAATGGGTAGAAATGACTTCTTATGCAAATGAACTTCCTACCTGTATGTTTATGGGAGCAGAAAAATCAGAAGATGGCGAGCTGAAAAGTTGGAAAAAATTCGATAGTCAAGATCTTGTAAATCGCTCCATATTTACAGTCAAACAAGATATCAAGCTGCTGGAACAATATGCCGTACCATATTGGGCTAAACATATCAAATCTTGTTTGGAAATGCACAGTGTTTCTCCGGATTCTATTTCTTACGTTATTCCCCATGTTTCATCTATGTTCTTCTATGATAAGATAATCAATGAATTGAAAAATGTGGGGGTGGGAATTGATGAAAGTAAGTGGTTTACCAATTTGCCTAAAGTGGGAAACATTGCATCTGCGGCTATTTTTGCGGCATTGGATGAGTTTTGGAGAACACATGAACTTAAATCCGGTGAAAAAATTTTGCTGTTAGTACCTGAAAGCGGACGCTTTTCTTATGGAACCGTATTATTAAGTGTAGTCTAAATTTGGAAATTAGCGGCAAAAACTTTATCTTTGTCCCTCGTATAAAATAAAGCTTGATACATTAAGTACAGGTGTCATATTCATCTTTCAAACGAAAGTGGAAATTTCAAAAAGACGAGATGGTATATGATGACTTGCGCTATACATTGTCATATAGCACAGGTGCGTCAATACGTCTTTAGCTTTTTCCACTAGCTGTTTGAGTCTTGATTGCGTCTGTGCTATTTTTCAATGTTACGCGCAGTTATAAAATGGATCCGGACTTAAAACGAAAGATAATCAATGAAGCATACAGGCTATTCATTGCAAAAGGTATAAGAAATACTTCATTTTGCGATGTAGCTTTGGCTGTGCATAAGTCCAAGGGGGCGGTTATCCATCATTTCCCTTCTAAAAAACAATTGGTAGATGCTGTCATCCGTTTGCGCTTTTTCCCTGCTTCTAAGCTTACCTCGGAAATGGCATCCAGCCCGCACGAAAATTGGAATGAATTCACTCTTTTGTATAGGAATCCTATTGAACGTGCAATATCTGATTTCCCCGAGGAGTTGAAAGGAAACGGCTTGATGCATTATTTGCAATTTGTATCTTCTGCTGGTGAATACATGGATGAGTTTTCCCGTTTGTATCAGGAGTTGCTGTTTCAAGAACAGAACTTTCTTTTGGAAGTAGTTTATAAGGCATCACGGGAACATAAATTGGCTGTACATGACGCATATAGTTTTAGCCGGCAGTTTTTCGATTCTTCTATTGGAAAAACTTTCTTATGTTCACTCTGAAAAATACTTCTGGGACACATCTGTATCTTCCCTTTTTGATTCCTCAATCTTATAGTTACAACTCAATCTAAAATACTGTATAATTGTTATTTATGCTCTATTTTGAATTTGTCGTATGCTGACTTTAGGATGATTTTTGAGGCATTTTCACTTGTGTGGTGAGAAAGATAGTGGATGACCTGATGAAGAAAGCGGTAACTTCCCAGTAAATCATCCAAAGCACACCGAAAATGAATACATCATCCCCAAAAACTTTTTGTAGAAATTCAAAACATAGGAACTAGATATGGATATCTGTTTTTTTATTCCTTGAAAAAGTCTATCTTTGCAAATAAATACCGACTGGTCGGTTTATATAATAAGTGATGACGAAGAATCTTCGCTATTTGTTGCAGGCCGATTTTTGTCTATATAAGCAATGAGTAACAAAGAGAAAATGTAAATGAAAATCAGTTTGTACCCCCGGTCTCTTCTGGCAAAGATTGCTGTAGGATATGCCGTTATACTTTTAATCATAGGAAGTATTATATATACAGGTATTTATGAATGGAAAGAGCGCAAAGTAAGGGAACAGGAAGCCAGACAGATCAGTAGCCGTAAACAGGAGATACATGATGTATATGTTAGGATGCTCGAACTTTCTTCCTTCTCGGAAACTTTCATAGAATGGGAAACGGAGGACTTACAGGCTTACCATAGGCAAAGGCTGTCTGTTGATAGTCTTTTGTGCAACCTCAAAGGTTGGTTGGTCGATGCGCATCTTGACAGCATCCGCAGATTATGGGAAGATAAAGAACAACTTATGGGGCAATACATGGTGACGGTACGTATGAAAGAGGACATGGACAGGAAGATTGCCCGGCAGATACCGGAAATAGCTCGTCAAAGTATGCTGGATGATGGTAATAAGAAGCGTAACTTTTGGAAAAGACTCTTCAGAAAGCGGAAGAATGACAGGCCTTCCTCTACGGCTTCCCGCTTGTACGATTTGGACAGAAATGTTGTAGATAGGCAACAGGAATACACGCGCAGGCTATTAGGGCAGGCGGATAGTCTTGCGGGAAAAAACAGGGAACTGAACGGACAGCTGAGGGCTATGCTCAGATACATGGACAGAACACTTTTGAAAGAACTGAAACAGAGAGAAGACAGGATAGCTGAGGCAGAAAAGCGTTCTTTTGCCACTACCAGTGGGCAAATCGCAATCATGGTGCTGCTGCTTGGAGTATCGTATGCAGTTATACATCGGGATATGGCACGTATCAATAGGTATAAAAGACAACTGGAAAAAACGGTCGGGCAACTGGAAAAGACCGTTTCTGAAAACAAGGTCTTGATTGAAGCCCGGAAAAGGATCATGCTGACTGTTACTCATGATTTACGTACGCCGCTTACTGCCATCGGCGGCAATATTGAACTGCTTTTAACAGAAGAAAACAAGGCTAAACGGGAGGAATACATCAGGACGATACGCCAAGTTACAGACCGTATGGCTTCCATGTTGGCCGGACTGCTGGATTTTTTCAGGTTGGAAAGCAATAAGGAAAAGCCGAACCCGGTTCCTTTCAGGATTCAAAGCATTACCGATGCATTGCAAGCAGAATTTATGCCTTTGGCTATCGAAAAGGGATTGAGGTTTGAGGTGGAGAATGGCTGTGATGCCGTAGTGGTGGGCGACAAGAAGCGGATTCTCCAGATTGGTGCCAATTTATTGTCCAATGCGGTTAAGTTCACTTCACAAGGCAAGATAACCCTTCGAACTGACTTTTCAGGTGGAGTCTTGTCTTTGGAAGTTGAAGATACAGGCACAGGAATCAGTGAGGAAGAACAGATGCGCATCTTTACAGCTTTTGAAAGGTTGCCGAATGCCGTTACCGTGGAAGGAGTCGGATTAGGACTGGCTATCGTAAAAGGGCTGGCGGAATTGCTGGGTGGAAAAATAAAATTGAATAGCCGGCTGGAAAAAGGAACTTGCTTTACGTTCTTGCTTCCTTTATCCTTAGCGGAAGAGATGCCTATGGAAAGCGGAGAAAAAATTTCAAGGGTGCTTCCGTTTACGGTATTGGCATTGGACAACGATGAGGTGTTGTTGGCCATGATGAAGGAAATGTTTATCCGTCAGGGAGTACAATGTACCGTGTGCGCAAACGTGCGGGACATGATCGAACACTTACGATACCAGAATTATGATGTATTGATTACTGACTTGAAAATGCCACAGATGAATGGGTTTGATGTGCTTAAATTATTGCGGATGGCAAATGTCGGCAATTCACGTACGATTCCGGTCATCGCAGCTACAGCAACCGGAGGCGATATTTCCGGCTTGTCTGAGGCTGGGTTTGTTGCTTGCTTGCGAAAGCCGTTCTCCGCAGATGAACTGATGCGGGTATGTGTAGGATGTCTGGGAAATAAGAGGCAGGAAGAGCGGGTGGATTTTTACGCATTATTAAAATGTAGTAACGGACGGGAAATGCTTGATACGCTGATCCGCCAGACACGTGATGATATGGATGCGATGAGGAAATGTTTGGAGAAGGAAGACCGGAAGGCTTTGAACGATTGGATACATCATTTGAGCAGTTCTTGGGAAATGATCCATGCGGCCAAACCGCTACGCGAAATGTATGAAAAACTCCATCAGATGCCGGAATGCACGCATGAGGAGCTTGTTTTGGCATTTCAAAATATAATAGATAAAGGAGGAGAAATAATTAAGTTGGCACAACAAACTATACAGGCTTATGAGGGTGATAGTTATAGAGGATAACATATTGTTCTGCGATTATATTTGTGGTTATTTGCAAAAGGCGGGATGGAAAACAGTAAAAATCCATCACCTTGCGCAGGCAAGAAGATTTATGCTCTCTTCTCTGGGTGAAGAAGATACCCTCTTGGCCGATTTGAGATTGCCGGACGGTGAAAGCACATCTTTGCTGGAATGGATGCGGAAACAGGGATATTCCCAACCTTTTATCATCATGACACAGTATAAGGATATACATGCGGCAATCCATGCGATGAAGTTAGGGGCCGAGGACTATATACTGAAACCATTGATAGAAGACAAGTTGCTGCCTGTAATGGAAAAAATAAGGAGCAGGAATCTGTCGTTTTCCAAAGTGATATACGAACGGAAAAGCAAAGCGTTCAATGAATTGTACCATTACATCCGTTTGGTTGCACCTACGGATATGTCCGTGCTTATCTGGGGGGAAACGGGAACTGGAAAGGAACATTTGGCCGGCAATATACACAGGCAAAGTTTGCGGGCCAATAAGCCTTATGTGACAGTTGATTGCGGTATGTTACCCAAAGAACTTGCCGCATCTGCTTTTTTCGGTCATGTTAAGGGGGCTTTTACAGGAGCCTTGAAAGAAAAGGCCGGATATTTCCAGGAAGCGCATGGCGGCACATTGTTTATTGATGAGGTGGAGAATCTTCCGCTTGAGACACAGCAGATGCTGTTACGTGCCATGGAAGAACGCAGGTATCGGCCGGTAGGAGGCGGACAGGACAGGAGGTCAGACGTACGCATCATTGCGGCTACCAATGAAAACCTGCACAAGGCAGTGGCGGAAAAGCGTTTCCGGGCAGACCTCCTTTATCGTTTGCAGGACTTTACGATGACGGTGCCTGCGCTGTGCCACTGCCCTGAAGATATTCTTCCGTTGGCTGATTTTTTCCGGCGACAATATAGTGAAAAATGGCAGTTGGAAGTTTCTGATTTTGACGAGCCGGCTAAAAGAATGTTGTTGGAACATAGCTGGCCGGGCAATGTGCGTGAATTGAAACAAGTGGTTCAGGCAGCAGTGGTGCTAAGTGAGGGGCAATGTATTTCTTCCAGGTACTTGAAGATAACCCCGACTTTAGGACCGGAAACAATGAAAGTCGGTAGAAATAGTAAGAAAATGCAGTCTCTCTTGCAGGAAGAAGAGCAAGCAGAACAACAGATAAGGCAGGCAATTGCCGAATCAAACGGGAATTTGACGCAGGCAGCGGCATTGTTGGGAATCAGCCGCCCGACACTGTACAAAAAGATGAATCGCTATGGTATATCAAATCAATAAAATATAGAGTATATTCCAATTTTCCCCCTTCCATCAAAGGTAATTCCGTTTCCGTTTTGCCAGCCGCGTTTCCGCCGGTTTTCGTGAGAATTTTCATAACCGGCTTCGCCGGGAAAATTCTCACGAAAAAGAACGCGGCGGCAACCGGAAACGGAATTAAGGAATGATTACAGGGGCAAAACTGCGACCGACGCGACGCATGAATGATTCTGAGCAACAGGCAGAGGCCTGATTTTTGACACCAGTCTTCAAACTAACAGAAATTCTCCAGTTATACATTACTTTCGTTGTTGGGCATCCGGTATCTTAAAGTTTACAGGGGGCTTCCAGCTCCCTCTGCTCTGCATGGCTTGGGCTGTGCGCAGCATCTGTCCTTTCCTTTATTCGTTCCTATCCGCTTATTTCTCTTGTGCTTCATCCGCATTTGTTTTTCACCCACATTTTTCCCTTTTCCCGGTCTGTTCCATGCTCTTTCCTGACATTTGAAGACACCTGATGACATGTAATGCCACTTTCTTAAAAATCAAAGGATTATCCAAATTATGTCTCTACTTTTGACGTGTCAAAACAAACCGTTAACACCTAAAAACGACGCGTATGACACAGAAAAGAGAAATGGAAAAAGAACCAAAAATGAAGCGTGCCCGCAAAGCTGCCGCCAAACCGGCAGCAGAGTCCGCGCCCTATGTGGAGCAAGTCAGCGAACTGCTGATGGTCCACAATAAGAATGACCCGAAGGCTGGTGTCCAGACAGTCAGCGAGGCAGATGAAAAAGGCAACTGCAAGACTGTGCCTGCTGATGAAAGGCATGAGAACGAGTTCCTGAAGTTTGACAAGAATTCGAGCATACTCGAAAATTTCATTAAGAATTTCTGGAGCCAGTTCCGTGAACCGACCCACTTCCACCTGATTCGCCTGACTTTTCAGGATTACAAGCGTAACAGGCAGGCCATAAAGGATTTGGCGGAAGGAAAACAGACGGATGCAGTGAAAGAGTTCCTCAAGCACTACGAGATCCGTCCGAAAAAGCAGAAGGAGGAACAAAACAAGAATCTAAAACAAGATGCGACAATGGCAAAGAAACAGACAGTGAACGAACAGCCGGCGGCAGCGCCCCAGTATGCCGAACAGCACACCGAAGTACAGCAGGCCGCGCAACAGCAGGCGCAGCAGCCCGTACAGGAAGAACAGCCGCAGGGACCGTCCTACCGGTACAATGAGAACATGATAGACTGGGAAGGGCTGAAAAATATCGGAGTGTCCAAAGAAATGCTGGAACGTATGGGAGTGCTTGACGGCATGCTCAAGGGGTACAAGACCAACAAGCTGGTGCAGCTGTCATTGAACCTGCCCGGGTTGGCGACCGTCCGCATGGATGCCCGCCTTTCCTTCATGAGCAACCCGAACGGCGAGGTAACGCTGGGCATTCACGGCATCCGCAGGGAACCGGAACTGGAACGCCCCTATTTCGGGCATATCTTTACGGAAGAGGACAAGAGGAACCTGCGTGAGTCGGGCAACCTGGGGCGTGTGGTAAACCTGGACTTCCGGAACAACGGCAATGCCGAACCCTGCCTGGTCTCGCTGGACAAGGTGACGAACGAACTGGTGGCGGTACGTCAGGAGCATGTGTTCATTCCGGATGAAATCAAGGGGGTGAAACTGGAACCTGACGAGATTGCCCGCCTGAAAAACGGGGAGGCTGTCTATGTGGACGGCATGACGTCCAAAAACGGCAAGGGGTTCAACGCCACCATCCAGTACAGCGCGGAACGCAGGGGCATCGAATATATTTTCCCGAAGGACCAGGTATTCAACCAGCAGACATTGGGAGGCGTCAAGCTCTCGCCCGAACAGCTCAAGATGCTCAGCGAGGGGCACACCATCCTGGTGGAGGATATGAAACGCAGCAACGGAACCACATTCTCGTCCTTTGTGACACAGGACCCGGAAACCAGCCAGCTGAAGTACACGCGGCATAATCCGGAAACGGGTGAGATCTACATCCCCAAAGAAATCAACGAAGTCCGCCTGACACCGGAAGACAGGGAGGCATTGCGCAAAGGCCAGCCCGTTTTCCTGGAGAACATGATTTCACGCGACGGCAGGGAGTTTTCCTCTTTTGTGCGCCTGAACATGAACAACGGGTATCCGCAGTATTCGCGCACGCCGGACGGATTCAGCGAGCAGCAGGAAGCCAGGATTCCTGCGGAAGTCTACGGCAAAGTGCTTTCTGCCAAGGAACGGGCGGACCTGCAGGACGGCAAGGCGGTGCTTCTTTCCGGCCTGAAAGGAAAAAACGGAAAGGAGTTTTCCTCCTATGCCAAAGTCAATCCGAGCACCGGCATCCTGAATTTCTACCAGGAAAATCCGGACCGGAAACGGAACATCTCACGAAACGCGGCACAGGCTGAGACCACCCAGTCCCAGCAACAGAAACGCAGTGCAAAACAGGCAGTCTGACAGAAACATCATTCATTCACGAACCCTTCTAAACAAGAACAATATGGGAAAGAAAAGCAACTGTATTTTTTCAGAAACCGACATGGACTGGACACGGCTTCAGTCTTTCGGAATCAGCAGACAGCAACTGGAAGACAGCGGCAATCTTGATCCGCTCCTTTCCGGAGAGGAGACAGCCGTCCTGTCCGTCCATTTGAGAACGGCCCTCATCGACCTGACGATGGATGCCACCATCCGCCTCGTGCGCAGTACGGACGGAAATGCGCTCATGGAAATCAACGGGGTCAGCCCTGATAACGGATCTTTTGAAGAATAACGATGGTCAAACCCGTTTCCCCGTGCTTCAGGCACGGGGAAACACCAATAACAAATAAAATGGAACATACACTCATATTGACAGACAAGCCCGAAGTGGGCAAGACAATAGCAAGAATCATAGGCGCGGACAAGCGCGGGAACGGATACATGGCAGGAGGCGGCTACATAGTGACCTGGACCTTCGGAAACATGCTTTCCCTGGCCATGCCGAAAGACTACGGCAAGGCACGTGTGGAGCGGAAGGACTTTCCGCTGGTGCCCCGGCCCTTCCAGCTGATGGTCAAGCATGTCCGTACAGACAACGGCTGGATTCCCGACATCAATGCGGTCAAACAGCTCAAGGTCATCGAGAAATTGTTACCGGAATGTTCCCGCATCATTGCCGCCACGGATGCTTCGCGCGAGGGTGAACTGCTGTTCCGGCAGCTTTACCGATATCTGGGATGCAGCCTGCCGGTACTCCGCCTCTGGATTTCCTCGCTTACGGAGCAGGCGGTGCGCGAGGGCATGAAGCGTATGCAGCCGTTGGAAATGTACGACGGCCTGTTTCGGGCGGGCGACAGCCGGGCAAAGGCAGACTGGCTGCTGGGCATGAACGCGAGCTATGCGCTCTGCCGGGCGACAGGCTTGGGCAACCATTCCCTGGGACGGGTGCAGACCCCCGTACTGGCCGCAATCAGCGGACGTTACCGGGACCGGGAGAACCACATAGCCTCAGACAGCTGGCACATTTATGTCAGTACCGCCAAGGAGGGCATCCCGTTCAAGCTGCGCAGCGTGGACACGTTTCACGACCGGGATCGTGCCGGGGAGTTCCATCGCGACTGCAGCCACGCCGGAGGTCTCCGCATCACAAGCGTCACCCGTCGGGTCAAGGAACTTCCACCGCCTGCGCTGTACAGTCTGGGCGAACTGCAGAAGGATGCCGGCCGCTATTATGGATTGACAGTATGCGAAGTGCATGACATTGCACAGAGCCTGTATGAGAAGAAGCTCATCTCTTATCCGCGCACCTCCTGCCGTACCTTGTCACCTGACGTTGCCGCCATGTTGCCGGACATTATGGGAAAGATGCTGGCTTGGGACGGTTTGAAAGCTTATGTACAGGAAGCGGGCATCGACCCTACGTGCCTGCCGGAACATGTTGTCGGATACGACAGCGCTGCCCATCCGGCCATCATCGCGACCGGAGTGTGTCCCGGAAGGCTCGAACTTGACCGGCGCGAGATGCAGGTCTACCTGCTTGTGGCCGGACGGATGCTCGAAGCCTTCATGCCTCCTTGCAAGGTGGAGTGTACCACGGTGGATGCCGTATGTGCGGCGCTCCGTTTCCGTGCAGACACTTTCCGGATAGTGGAACAAGGGTGGCACGGCATATTCGGCCGGAAGGGCGACATTGCCCCGGAAGATGCCGTTCTCCTGACCCTGCCCGATATCTCCGCCGGCGAGACTTTGCCGGTTCCGGCATGCAGCCTGGTGCGCCGGCGCAGCCTGCCGCCATCGCCTTATACCGATGCGCAGCTGGTGGAATATATGGAAAAGGCCGGGCTGGGTACGTCTTCTACCCGTGCGGCTATTCTCCACACGTTGCTTGACCGCAAATATATCCGTTATTCGGGCAAATACATCGTTCCCACACGCAAAGGGCTGTATATCTACGAGACGGTACGCGGCATGAAGATTGCCAATCCGTCCCTCACTTCCGGCTGGGAAACGCAACTGGAGGCCATGGAACAAGGCAAACTCGCCCAGGAAACATTTCTGAAGGAGGTGTCCAGGCTGGCGGGCGAGGTGACGGATGAGATTTTCCGTCTGTGCGGTTCCAAGGGAGAAAAATCCGAGGATGATACCGTTTAATGAATCCTTATCCGCTTGGCTGCATAAAGCCCGGCAAACAAAATGAAAAGGGATGCAGGCCGTGAGGTCTGCATTTTTTTATTTAGGTGAAAATATTTTTCCGTTTTTACGCAGCAAAGGTAGCGGATTGCTTTTTCCTGCCCAAGGCGAGCCCCCTTGGGGCTTGGTTGGCTGGGAAAAAATCATCCTCGCTTCGCTGCGGTATTTTTTCCCGCCAAGCCTTGTGCAGGAAACTGCCAATCCGCTACCCGGCCTTTGTAAAATCGGGAAAACATACCCCGATGGGGTCATTCACTTAAAATGAAAAGATATGAAAATCAGAATCATCAAATGCATCGGCAGGACGGTCATGGTGCTGTGCCTGTTCATCGGTACATTTCTCCTGCTGAAGAGCGGGATTGTATCCGCAAATATCCTTGTAGCCATCCTGTTGGCTGGAGAAACCATTTCGTTGGCATTCCGTGCCATACGTCTCTTTTTCAAGGCAGCCGTATGGCTGGCCGTATTCGGAATTTTATTGTAACTGTTAAAGCCAAGAACACATGAAGACAATAACAACTGCCCCTTCTGCCCCCGCCATGCCCGTTGCATGGCCGATACCGTATAATCCGTCACGTCCCGTGAAGCGGCGTTTTCCAGACACGGCAGACGAACCGCGTACCATAGGCTATTACCTGGAACCGTTGCGGGACATCGCCTCACGACCGGACAGGGCTGAACTGCTGAAGCTTTTCATGCAGGAAACCATAGAATAAGCCAATTAATAACCTTTTAAATTTTAGATTTATGTTTTTTGAACAGATTTACCAACTGATCAGCACAGGCACTGACCTGAGCATCAACATCCGCAGGATGAATGACAAATTGAATGTGGCGGTCATGCCCCGGAACAACGCCCTGAAAGAGGAACAGCAGCAACACATGGTGCCCCTCGTCCTCAGCGGGACACCTGAGGAACTGGACCGGGAGTTCCTGCAGGCGGTCATGGCACCGGTAAAGAAGGCGCTCGGCATCCTGACGAACCTGGAAGCTTTTGAGAAAGCGGCAGAAAAGACCGCTTCACAGGCCAAACCGGGAAAAACTGTCGAAAAAGAATCCAAAGAAGCCCGTGAAAAACGGGAGAAAATGGAAAAACTGATGAAGAAAGCGGACGATGCGGCTGCGGCGAACAGGTTTTCCGAAGCGCAGACCTGGTTAAAACAGGCACGTCTGCTTGCCACGGCTGATAAACAGAAAGAAATTGACGCCAAAATGCAGGAGATTCAGCGCAAGGCGAATGCCGGAAGTCTCTTCGGAGCGCAGGAAGTCGGGCTTGAACCGCCAGCACAGCAGCCTGTTCCGACTCCTACTCCGGCACAACAGGCATCCGCCCAGCCCCATCCGGTCAATGGCAATCCCGTACAAAGGACTGATGCCGGACCGATGCTGCCCCACGGAGCGGGCAGAAATGCCGCTGTTCCACCGGCACCGGCCGCACAACCGGCAGCGCAACCCATACCTCCGCAGCCGGAATACGGATGGGGAGCGCCGTACGGACAGCAGCCGCAGACAACGCCGCCACAAGGTTTTATCCCTAACGGACAGCCATACCCGCCTTACGGGCAGCCTGTATATCCCCCGTATCCGGGAACCTATCCGTATGTGCAGGCACAGCCGTCTGCCCCCGTACAGACATCGCCGAACCCTCCGGCAGCAGGCAGAACCCCGGATTTTCAACCCCACCCACAGGAGCCGGCAGCCCCTTACAGTTTTGACAAGGAAGATGAAGAGGACCGTGAACTGCTCCGTGAAGACCCTTATGCCGAATACCCGGATTTCCCGGAAGAGAACCGCATGAAGGACGAGGCGCAGCAGGAATTGGAACTGGTGTGCTGTTGACTTCCCGATGTACGGATTAAATCCGCTTATTACACGCAAAGGCTTATGTGTCAAGGTTCAACATCCGGCATCATAAGCCTTTGCCGCAATCATGAATAAATAGCAGTATTAACTTATTAAAAAGATAAAAGATATGGCACTTGAAGTCAAAGGACTCAAAAGAGTATTCAAAATGAAGAAAACAGGCACATACCTTGTTTTGGACGATCCGAACCCGGAAATGGCTCCGGCTGACGTAATGGATTTCTACTCCATGACCTATCCCGAACTGACCACGGCAAACGTACACGGCCCTGTCATAGAGGAGGACTGTGCGGTTTATGAGTTCAAAACGACCACCGGCGTAAAAGGATAAAGGTATGGCAAGAGTAAAACAGACTAATAAGAAGGAGAAACAGGCATGCGTACAGCTTACAGACTACCAGTTGCAGGAATTGGCACGGCAGATCATCTGCGAACTCGAACGGCAGACAGACATCAGCCGGGGGACATTGCGCAGGAGCATAAAGCTCCTGCCGCCACCCGGCACAACAATGGTTTTCTGACGGAGCGGCTGCTTCCGGTTGCGCCGGATTATTGCATGGATGAGGACGATGGCACCTGTATAAACTTTACCACACCGGAGTCTTTCGACTACTTGTACCGGTCGGCGGTAAACTACGCCCGTCTGTTGGATGTCCGCCTGCCTTTCCCCAAAAAGAGCCGGAGCCGGTGTCCGAGGCTGGACATCGCCCGGCTTTTTGAGGTGATGGACAACCTGGTCCCTGAATCTGTCAATCTGGAAGTGGTGGAAGGCAAGTTGGCATTCTGCCTCTACCGGCACCACGACTGGCCGGACCACACCCTTTTCTGGCTGCCTTTGGATTTTACCAAGGCACTTTCCACGCCGGTAAGGAGGCTGGTACTTGAATTTATCCGCCGCTTCATGCTGCACCATGGCATGCAGGATTTGAAGGATACATATTACTATGAAATGGCGTGTGACGATTTGGAAAGCCGTCCCGCTTATGACGAGGACATAACACCGCGGGAAGCCAAAGCGTGGAAGAAACTGGTGGAATCCTATGAAAAAGGCGGGATTGACCGGATGCTGAAACGTATCTGGAAACGTCCGTTCTGTTCCGGCTTCTTCAGGAAACTGACAGAACATTGCCCGGAAAGGGAGAATGAACGGGGCTTGTTGGCGCTCGTAAAGGAAGGCATGGCTTTCATCGGCAAAGCCGTGCCTTCCATCATGTCCTACCAGTACGACTGGGCATATGAGGAGGAACCGGATTTCCGGCCCGTCCCATTGTATGAACAGGTCATGCTGGTCTATTCCATCCGTGACGTGCTGACGGAAGATATGATGGAGATTTTTAACTCGGACCAGCGGGAAACGTACTGCCTTTCCCCTGTCACCCGTATGCTGCTGTCTCCCGAAACGGACAGGCTATTTAGCATGGATGACTTTCCCGAACGCTTCGCCCGGTGGTTCGAGAAGTTTACAGAATATATTGAACGACATTTTTAACTGAAAGAAAATGAATGAACTGACAACCAGATTGCAGGAAATCATGGTGCCGAAAGCGGCACTCATCGCTTATGCGTATGATTCCAATACTTACAGAACCAATGACAAATACCATCTTGAACTGCGTCCTATCAGTCCCGACGGGCGTATGGGAGCTGCCATTCCCGTCAGCCACGAATTTATCGGGGCTTTGGCGGACAACTATTCCGCTGAGATATGCCGGATTCCTTACGGGAGGATTCCGCCGAACCTGCTGGAGTGCAATTCTCGGAAAGGGCATGAGAAGTATGTCTGGTACAACCCTCCGGGAAGGCACCGGATGTTTTTCACTGGAGGTCTGAACATCGCTGACGGGGAGTTCAATCTTCCGGGAGTTGTCTACAAGGTGGAAAAGGAACAGATGGATATCTACGCATTCAAGGGGGACAGGCCGGAAGAAAGGACGGAGCTTTACCGGGCCCCGTTCTTCAACGTCACACAAAGTAAGGTCTGCCTGGGCAGCACCTCGCTGGCCGTTCCGCAGAACCCGACCTATGCCGATTGGCTGGCATATTGGGAAAAGCGTTTCTGGACAAGCGAGTTTTCCCATTTGGGAGGGAAAGTCAACCCAACCAGGAGCAACCTGGTCATCGTCACCGAGAATGCCCGCAATGCTCCCTTTGACGAAGAGGAGCTGCAACCGTTAAATATCAAATTGAAAGATTTATTGTCATGAAGAAGAAAAAAATACATTATACCGAGAATTACCTGCTTTCTCCGCACCACCCGGTCAGCGTCATCGTCATCGGTGCCGGCGGTACAGGGTCACAGGTCATCACCTCATTGGCCCGTATGGACAGGGCCTTGCAGGCATTGGGACATCCTGGGCTTTATGTTACCGTTTACGACCCTGATGCCGTGTCCGAATCCAACATCGGACGCCAGTTGTTTTCCGAGCCAGAAATCGGCCTGAACAAGGCGGTCGCGCTCGTCACCCGGATCAACCGTTTTTTCGGCACGGCATGGACAGCGGAACCTCGCCGTTATCCGGTGCCTGAAACAGGGAAGAGAAAGAACCGTACGGCGAACATCATCATTACCTGTACCGATAATGTACGTTCCAGGCTTACGCTCTGGCGGTTTCTGAAACCTTTCAGGGACAGTGTCCATATCAATGAGGCCACTCCGATTTACTGGATGGATTTCGGCAATGCCCGCACCACCGGGCAGGTACTGGTCGGTACCGTGCGCAACAAGATTTACCAGCCCGCTTCGGAACAGTACCAGCCTACACCGCACCTGAATGTCATTACTGAAGAGGTCAGCTATTCCACGATTGACGAGAAGGACTCCGGCCCGAGCTGTTCGCTGGCGGAAGCCCTGGAAAAGCAGGACCTTTTTATTAATTCCATGCTGGCACAGGCCGGTTGCGCATTGCTGTGGAAGATGATCCGGGAAGGACGTACATTCTATCGGGGGCTCTATCTCAATCTGGACACGATGCGCATGAATGCCGTCCCGGTTTGAGTACTGGGTCCTTTGGCATAATAAGAGAGCCGTATCAACATGCTGTTTTTGAGCAATGATACGGCTCTCTTGAATGAAGCATCCACATCTGAAACTGTTTTGAATTTATCGCCTGGAGTATACGTGAAAACGGCTGTCCAGGACAAGGAAAGTTTTTGTAGAAATTCAAAACGGTCTCTCTCTATCTATATATCTTCACTCTTACAAATCGCATCCAGTCTGTGACTAACCCTTGTCAGGTTTCATGGTTTTCCCTTTCTGCCGGCTTTTGATGAAATCCCGTACTTCCGAAGCAAGGTAAAGTGTCCGCCCGTTGTCATCCACACAGTAATAAGGTATTTTCCCTTTTTCCCGGTAGCGTGCCAAGGTCCGTTGCGACACGCCAAGCAGTTCCGCCAAGTCCACATTGTCCAGAAACTGGTCTCCGTCCAGGCAGTCTCGTTGCCGGTTCATGCGTTCCAGCTTCTTTTCGATACGCGCAAATCCTTCCGCCATCGTATTAATCATCTTTTCCAGCAGTTCATCGTCTATATAAGGCATAGTTATTCCTCCATGTTTTTATAAGTGATACAATAATCACCCCTTCCGTGCGCACATGAGGAGTATATGGCTATAATAGTGAAAATAGTGTGCCATGGAAATCCCTTGGAACGGTTATCCTTTCTTTTCTGTTTGATATACAATAAATTACAAGATGTAGATTTTGCCATCTATAATAAAAGTGTAAACCTGTAGTCTGTAAACCCTTTACAGTATTTACAGTCTGGAGGTTTACACTTTACTGTCTTTCAATCCTTTTCTTTAATTTGCACTTTTATAAAATGCAGTTGAAAGATGCATTGAAAGATGTTATATAACATCAATAAATAACTGGTCTATATTTCTTTATCCCAAATTTAAGATTTATATTTGCGTATATTATACCGATTAGTCGGTTTGTTTTTAGATAATAATGTAATGTAGAGTATAAAAATATGTCCGTTATTTCTTCTTCAGGTTTGCCAGCTTCCGGAAGTTCGAGCCTTGTGCGGGGCTTTTCCGACCTTTTCACGGCCTCGAAAGCGGCTCTGGACAAGCTCCAGTCAGGTCTGGCAGGAGCTCTTCCTTCCGTGCCGGGCATGCCTGTGGCCAAGTTCGGCGACCTGTCCGTAGGGATCGACACGCACCCCACGGTCACGCCGCCTTCCCCCGTCATGCCCGTGCCGCACGTGGGCAAGGTGTACGACCTCATGGCCGACCTCATGGCAAGCCTGGCAACGGCCATCCCCCCGTCCGCGGGCGGCGTGGCAGGCGTGGCGGGCAGCATACTCAAGGGCATGGCCCCGTCCGTGAAGGTGCACGGCCAGTGGATCGCCCAGGCGGGCATCGGCATCGTGCACCTGCCGGCCTACGTCCTGCATTCCGCCCCGCTGGTCAGCGGCATGTCCGAGTCCGAGATGTGGATGGGCAGCTCGACAGTACTGGCGGACGGCGCCCCCTGTTCCGCCCTGACGCATCCGGCCCTCTCCTGCAACATAGTGGGAATACCTACCGTCCCCCGCAAGGGCAAGCCCAAGAAGGTAAGCAAGGCGCTGATGGCCCCCACCTCCATGCTGTCCACCATCACTTCGGCGGGCAAGCCGGTGCTTGTCGGAGGCCCGCCCACCATCGACATGTTCGCCCTGGCCCTGAAATTCGGCCTCAAGGGACTGGGGAAACTGTGGAAAAAGCTGGGCGACAAGTTCCAGAACCTGATTGACTGGCTGAGACAGAAAGGGAAGAACAGGCTGGCGGACATTCTCCAGCCCATCAAGTGCAAGACGTTCGGCGAGCCGGTGGATGCCGCCACAGGCAGGGTGTACCATACCAATGTGGACTTCGAGCTTCCCGGCCCCATCCCCATCGTCTGGGAGCGCACCTATTACAGCGACGCCTCCGTGGACGGGCCGCTGGGCTACAACTGGCACCACAGCTACAACCTGGGCATACGCCGCCTGGAGGAAGAGGCGTTCCTTTTCCGCCACGCCGACGGGCGCGAGTCCTTCCTGCCCGTACTGGAACCGGGCGGTTCCTATTTCGACCGCAAGGAGCAGCTTCTCTGGACACTCGACGCGCAGGGCTACCTGCTCACCGACATCCGGGGGCTCCAATACCGTTTTAGCGGACCCGAGAACCGTTTCGGATACCGCATGGTATCGGAGATTTCCACCAGGGACGGGTTCCGCATCCGCTTCGAGTACGCTTCCGCCGGACGCCTGTCGGGCATCATATCCTCCCGTGGCGAGCGCCTGAAAGTGGAAACCGACGGGCTGGGCCGCGTATGCTGCGTGTCCGTCCGGCAGGACAACGAGGAGGTCAAGTTGGTCCGCTACCGGTACGACGAATGGGGCGACATGGTGGAGACCACCGACGCGCTGGATGTCAGCAAGCATTTCGTCTATGCCGGCGGACACCTGCTCGTGCAGCTCACCAACCAGGGGGGCATGTCCTTCCATTGGGAATATGAAGGCAGGGGCGAAAACGCCCGGTGCGTGCATACGTGGGGCGACGGCGGCGTGATGGAATACTTCATCCGCTACGCCAAGGGATGCACCCGCGTCCGCAACGGCGAGGATGCCGAAACCGAATACTACTACGGCGAAGACAAACTCATTTACAAGATCGTGGATGCCAACGGCGGTATTACCCGCCGGCAATACAACGGGTATCAGGAGCTGGAGGTCACGGTCAATCCCGAAGGATATACCCGCAAGACGGCCTACAACGAGTTCGGACAGCCCGTCCGCATCACGGACGAGAACGGCGAGGACACGTTCTTGAATTACGACAAGAACCGCAACCTGACCTCGCTCCGCACACCGGAAGGCAGGGAACTGTCATGGGACTATGACGAACAGGACCGTGTCGTCAGCCGCACCACGCTCAGCGGGGAGACGGTGGAATACACCTACGACGGCGGAGTCCTGCGCACCATCACCGACGGGCAGGGACGGGTTTACACGCTCACCTTCAACGACAGGTACGACCTCGAACTGTTGCAGTTCCCCAACGGGCTGTTCCGCCGTTGGGAATACGACGGCAAGGGCAGGCTCGTGCAGGCGGTCGATGTGAAAGGCAACGCCACCCGCTACGCCTACGACCGTGCCGACAACCTCATCCGTCTTGAGGAGCCGGACGGCAACGTGCACCGTTTCGAGTACGACGCCATGGGCAACCTGGTCCATGCCGCCGACAACATCCGTGAGGTCAGGTTCACCTACGGGGTTCTGGGCGTGCTGAAAAGCCGCGAGCAGGAGCGTCACCGCATCACCTTCGGCTACAACAGCGAGCTGCAGCTCCGCCGCATCGGGAACGAGGCGGGCGACAACTATTTCTTCGGGCTGGACGGGCTGGGCCAGGTCATTACGGAGACAGGCTTCGACGGCATCCGCCGCGAGTACGAGCGTGACGGGGCGGGACGTGTCACCCGTGTGAACCGTCCCGGCGGCAAATGGACGGAATACCTGTACGACGGGCTGGACCACATCCTGAAGGAAGAACAGTACGACGGCGAGGTCTCCCTTTACACGTATGACAAGGACGGGCTGCTCGTCAAGGCACAAAACGCGGAGAACCTGCTGGAATTCACCCGTGACAGGAAGACAGGACTGGTCACCGGGGAAAAACAGGGAGAATATACCGTCAGCCGCACGTATGACAGCGAGGGGAACTGCACCCGCATCACCAGCAGTCTGGGAGCGGACATCCGCCATACATACGACCGGGAGGGTAATTTGCAGACCATGCAGTCGGGCGAAGGCTGGCAGGCGTCCTGGGTGCGTGACAACACGGGGCTGGAGGTGCAGCGCACCTTCTCCGGCGGTGTGACCGTCAGGACGGAACGTGACCGCTTTGGGCGCGAGGTGCGCAAGTCCGTGCGGTCGGGCGGCATCGAGCGCGGGGCGTACCGCTACGAGTGGGGTATCGCTAACCGTCTGCTCGCCAAGGAGAACGAGCTGACGGGAACGGTCATGCGCTACGATTACGACCGTTTCGACTTCCTCATCCGCCAGGAAACGACAGACGGTTCCGAGACGGACGTGATTTACCGCGTGCCGGATTTCGTGGGCAACTTATTTGAAACACCGGAGAAGAAAGACCGCAAATACGGTGCGGGAGGTCGGCTGCTGGAAGACCCGGATTGCCTTTACCACTACGACGACGAAGGCAACCTCGTTTTCCGCGAGTTCAAGGAGTTGCAGGACAACAGTGTGGCCCATGACCGCAAGCGCATGGAGAGGGAGCGCGGCATCCGCTGCCTGGCTACGGGCACGGGATGGCTCTACGAGTGGGCGTCCAACGGCATGCTGAAGAAAGTCGTACGTCCGGACGGCAGGCCGGTGGACTTCCGCTACGATGCGTTAGGACGACGCACCACCAAGCGGTATTTCGGAAAAGTCACACGCTGGGTGTGGGACGGAAACGTGCCTTTACACGAATGGTGCTATAAAGCCATTGGCCTACAATCGGACGAAGAGGGAAACACCCCTCCCAAAGAATCGGCAGAAGATGTTACCACCTGGGTATTTGAGGCAGATACGTTTGTACCTGCGGCAAAGATACAGGATGGCAAGCAGTATTCCATCGTGTCTGACTACTTGGGTACTCCTATCCAGATGTACGACGGGCAGGGGAATAAGACTTGGGACTGTACGCTGGATATTTACGGAAAAGTTGTTAACTTTGTAGGAAAATCCCGATATGATTGTCCTTTCAGATTCCAGGGACAGTATGAAGACATAGAAATTGGACTTTATTATAACAGGTTCAGGTATTATGATCCTAATTTAGGAGGATATATTTCTCAAGACCCTATCGGAATAACAGAAAGCAATCCAACATTATATGGATATGTTTACAATTCCAATATGTATATAGACATCTGGGGATTAGATTACTTTTATCAACTTATAAAAAACAATAGAGTCGTTTATTATGGAATAACAAAAAATCCCATACAAGATAGAATAGCAGACCATTTAAGAGACCCCAGTAAAGATTTTACACATTTTAAATATATCGAAGTCGAAGATAGAATAGCATCAAGAGATTTAGAGGGTTCGGCTTTACATAATGCAAACGGTAATGGATTAATAAATAAGAGACGAATAGATGGACAATATTATCATTCTTATGACCCTAATCATCTTGCATCTGGACGAACATACTATACTCAATCTGATATAGAATTAAGAATGAGAAATGCCAAAACAGGTGAAATTATTAATAATAAAGTTGTTTTACATAATCATTAAATATTTTCAGATATGAAAGAAAAACATATAGAAAAAATTAATCGAGAAATAAATGAAATAATAATTCCTATAATGAACGATTGGAGTATTTTTAATGAAGATGACATGCAAAGAATGTTAAAGAAATTTGGGAATATATGTAGAGATGAAACTTCTGTGTTTAGAAAAAAGATTTTATCAGAGGAGAAACTATTAGATTCTCTATTAGAAATAGGAAACAAATATAAAGATAACACCCACATTCTTATTGAAATAATCTCATCAATATATAATATGCATGATAGATATGGAATGAAAATATCAGATAAGACCTTTGAATTTCTTTTAGCTCATACAAAAAATAAGAAGGTTAATTTTTATATTTCTATTTTTATTACTAAACTGCCTCAATTTGAATTTTACAAAAATAAATGGGAATATATAATGTCTATCCCCAATATTGCACCAAGAGAAAAATCGATATCCACATTTTACTATATTATTGATAAAAATATAGACAATTTACCATCAAAATATAAACCTGTTATTATAGCTTATTTTAAAAAAGTAATATCTAAATACACATTGCATATTAGCAATATAGAAAAATATCAAGAATTGATAAAAAAATTATCTTAGACTTTATCTGGTCTCCCCCCAGAGCGTCCGAGAACTAACATTTAAGCAGTCAGATTCAAGCGACTCAAATGCATAGTAATCTGATTGTATTCTATTTTCAGCTTTTTGTTCTTACTTGTCGGGATTAGGTCTAAAAACGGTTTATACAGCCTGTGTAAGCATGTTGTCATGCGGATATATTTCGCCTTAAGCCCCGTTATCGGAGCGAAGCGATGAGTGCCGGTCACCTTTTAGATTTATGGCACGCCGGAGGTTATAAGAGAGGTAGAACAGAGCCATTTCGGCCCTTACTTTGGCAAATCCTTTCAGGAGGAAATAGTACTGTCCCGATGCCCGCTTGATGGTTTCAAATGGATGCTCGGACAGACATTTCCAGTTCTCCATTTTGTTTTGGTCAAGATGCAGTACATAGCGGACTATTTTCTTTACGGACGTAGTCCCCCCAAAAAAGATTCAAGTCATACGTGCAGAAAAATATTTTGTATAGCTTAAAATGTGGAAATACTTTATCGATATAAAAAAAGTATTCCCACATTTAGATTAAATTCTATCTTTGTGTAAACCGATTTTAATCGGTTATAAACAATATATAATATGAGTATGATAGAATGTAAAGATTAGCCATCTATTGATGGGCCCGTATATTTTACGCTTTCAGATAGGATAGAATTATATAATAATTGACTAACTCCGCGAGACATATCTCCTATAATTTTAATTGCATATTTTGCACGTGTAACCGCTACATACATACGGCTGTGCCATGCATAACTTATTACATGGTATGCTTCATTCTTGTTTGATTTGGCTGGTGGTACTCGTCCTTCATCTACCCCGATAATGACTACTGCTTCGAATTCCAAACCACCAACAAAATCGATTTGACTGATAACAAATTTATTTCCTTCTTTTGCCTTTTTTATTGCTTGATCATCACTTCTACTTTGAAGAATTACAAATGGCTTATTTCGAATTTTCAAATAGTCTTTCAATTGATTAACTAAAATATCATTTACCCCAATTAGCAGTACTTGGTTTTTAGTCGATTTATGTTCAGAACAATATTTTTCAGCCCATTCAACTCCACATTTAATAGCTTCTTCATCATCTTTAACCATTGTGTACTCAGGTGGAATCGACTTCAATTCATCTTCTTTTACAAAGCTAAAAGAAGTATACAACAATGGATTCTCAAAGTTAGTGAACATTGTAGTTCCAGACGTTAAAATATTGTATGCAAGATTTACAATATCAGGAGAACATCTAAAAACTGTATTGAATTGTTTGTTATTAGAATTTTCTCTAAGTTGTAAAGCTGTGTATATTGATATATCATCAACTCCCCAATCACCTGTAGCTTGGGCTTTGTCAATAGCAAAAATTATTTTGGGAGTTGTATTACTATTATCATTCCCATCTAAAGGCTTATTAACAAAGTGAAATATCGATAACTCGTTAATATTAAATAGGTGAGTTTCATCTATTACACATACATCATATCCATCACGTATTCTTCTTCTATTCCATATAGGTGTATCCACTTGTCCTAATGCCGTTAATATTATATCATCACTATCATATTGACCTACTTTCTCAAGAGCTGCTTGATATTTTTTGAAAACCATGAATACAAAGCGAAAATCTGCATCTTCTTCTAAAGGCATGGAGTATTTGGGACGAGTAATTGATTTATATTTATCAAAATCACCTGATGCTCTTCCTTTTATAAGAACAGCAATCTCTTGACGTAACATTTCTAGTATTGATTCTTCAGATGTGTAGTTGATAAAATTTTTAAACTTTTCAGAGCAAAATAAATCAAAAGTTTTTTCCCATAAATCTTCTTTAATAGAAGAAAACGCTTGTTCTATATATAAAATCTGCCTAAGTTTGGATTCTAAAGCATCTTTATCTAGGAATTCATTGTCTGATATTGAATTAGTTCCTAAATGCTCAGCACTCCATTCTTGCAAAGTAGTAACCTTTATAGACTGACGTGGATGTGAATTTTCAGGTTTTTCCTCACATAATTCAAATAGATCCCAGTTACTTTTAAATACACGTTCTATACGTTCCTTTGTTGACAATGAATGAGTAAAAAATATTATATGGAATTCTTTATCTTCTTCAACGGATTTTCTAAGAAGGTATATGCAACGTAATATTAGGCACAATGTTTTGCCTGTGCCGGCTGCACCCTCAAGTCTTTCTGGACCACCGGCATCAGAACAAACAAAATTCTTTTGAACATCTGTTAAATAGTAATTAATCCAATTGTCAAACCCAATATTTGAATCAATGGTTGTGTCTCGATGTTCCAATGTTGTTATTGAAAAACCTCTAATGTTAGATTTTATTTGAGATTTTTGTCTTGCCAATTCTTTGAAATTGAGTACTCTAACCTCTTCATATGCCTTATTTAAACTTGTAAAGGAAACTGGTATGCGACTATCTGTACTATAATCATATACAGTCAAATAATCAAGTCCTTTTTTTTGATATTTAGACGAGTTCCTATCTATAACTATTTTAGGGACATGAGCTGCTGCAACAAAAGGGTTTGGATATATGATTGCAATTGGTTGGTCAGGTAAATTTCGATCACAACTAGCCAATGGCAATTTTTCAAAATGTCTAACTGCATATTTTATGGTTTTTTGAAAGATATTGATTATGCTTCTATTATCAATATCATTACTAAAACCATTAAATGTTGTTAAATCAAAGACAAGTCCTCTTCTATAGGAAGAATCAGAGGTGAAAAACACAAGTCCTCTGTCACATTTTTGAAGATGAATTCTATTATGAGTCCAATCTAAAGACTGCAAAGTTAAAATTCTGCATAAAGCTTCACTTTCTTCGTTCTCTGAGGATTGCAGAAATCTATCTGAAGCAAATAATTCTACGGCCTCATATGTTATGAAAATGTATGTCATTGTATTGAATTTTTAATTGCATTAAACATCATATCTACAGTGTTACCAGGTCTATCTTCGACACCGATTCGACTGAAATTATACACAAAAGCTTGCATTATATGTTCTACGAATGGAGATGCTATTTGAGCTTGTACCCAATAGAAATGCTGAGGTTTTCCATTAAGAAAAAGATCATTTTTTAAAGTATTTGTTACCCCTAACACATTTTCATATACTCCATCTTTAATTTGCCTTGCAATTTCAATTTGCAAACGTCTAACATCTCTCAACATAAGTACTAAATGCTTATTTTTACCGTATTCCTTCCAACCTTCTATTGCATAATATGCTGGAATACCATTACCTTCAAGCCTGGATAAATATTCTATTAATTTATGCCTATTTTTAGGTTTCCCTTCACCGTCTAATAAAAAATACTCAAAATCATCTGGACTTTTATCAAAATAAGCATCTAACAATATTTTGATTTCATCTTTTACGTTTTTCTTAGTTATATTGATATCGCAAAGTTTGTTTAATTGCTCATAAGATAATCCGATATCTATTACCTCCTCACCCAATCTTTCCCTTTTGAATAAGTTATTTAATTTATTTTTGTTATCTTTTTGCCATAAATCTTTAATAATTGGACGTGCAATTGTATTAAACCATAATTCAAAAGGTACAGCAGGAATATAATGAACTGTATTAACTTTTCCTTGGTGTTCAAGGTCACAACGCGGAGTAATTATGAATCCATATACTTCTTCATTAGGAAAATCTTCAGCAATACATCCATTTATAATACTACCTTGTGTCATTTTTCCAATAATTGGAGATTCAATGTATATACTTCTTATAGCCATTGCGTTATAGTCATTCTTTTATTTTAATATGCTTAGAATCTGTTTTTAATTTCAAACTTTAATATTTAAAGAGTATTTCTTCTTTCTGTAAAACATTGATTTTTAATTAATTTGCAATAGAATGCCATATGCTTGACGGATTTAGAAAAAACACAATGCCAAGTTATCAATAAGATTTCAAATAAACAAGAAAAGAAGCGAAAAATACAGGGCAAACGCATATAAATTTTGCGTACACGCCTAAAATCTCTATCTTTGAAGAAAAAATGATGAATAGCCCATTTCCCTTCTTTTCTGAATTGACCGACCCTCGTGTGGAACGTACCAAAGCCCATATGTTGGAAAACATCCTGTTCATTGCTATAGCTTCGGTAATCTGCGGGGCGGAAAGCTGGAATGACATGGAGAATTTCGGCAAGGCCAAGCAGGAGTGGCTCCGTACTTTCCTCTGCCTTCCGGAAGGGATTCCTTCCCATGACACATTCAACCGCGTGTTCTCCGTCCTCACCCCCGAAGAACTGGAATCCTCTTTCATTTCCTGGACCCGTTCTGTTGCGGAACTGATAGGCAATGAGGTAATCAGCATCGATGGAAAGAGTATGCGCGGCACCCGTGAATACGGTTCCAAAAGTATCGTCCACATGGTCAGTGCATGGGCAACAGAGAACCATATTGTGCTCGGCCAGCTGAAAGTTGACGAGAAATGCAATGAGATAAGCGCCATACCCAAGCTGTTGGAACTGCTTGTAATCAAGGGATGTATTGTAAGCATTGATGCGATGGGATGCCAAAAGGAAATAGTGTCAGCGATTACCGAAAAAGAAGCGGATTATCTGATCGCCGTAAAAGGGAACCAGGGCAACCTTCAGGAGCAGATATAGGACAGTTTCCGTTTCCTGCCTGCCGTATCCGTTTCCGAGGATACCGATTGCGGTCATGGACGGGTTGAGACGAGGCGTTGTTCGGTTATCAACGATTTGTCCCTGATAGAGAACAGGGCGGAATGGAAGAACCTGTGCACTTTAATAAAGATAGAGACGGAGCGTTACGACAAATGCCGGCAAACGATGCTGAAAGAGAGCAGGCTGTATATCAGCAGCCTCGAAGCGGATGCTGATTTGATAAACAGGTCCGTCCGTTCGCATTGGGGAATCGAAAACTCACTCCATTGGGTATTATTGGATGTCGCTTTTAATGAAGACCATAGCAGAAAAGGTCTGGAAACGCGGTACAGAACTTCTTGTTAATCAAACAGAATCGCATTAAATCTGCTCGAAAACGAGAAGTCGGCCAAAGTGGGCGTAAAGGGAAAAAAGACTCAAAGCCGGATGGGACAATGAATATCTCTTGAAAATCTTGAGAAATTAGATGCGTTTGCCCTGGCGAAAAATATGTTGGTGTGTGACATGGTACGCATTTTGTAAGTTTGGTACCTTTATGGTTAGGAAATAACAGTTTGTTCCTTAATTGACAAAATATAGAAAACCGTCATGCCCTTATCTAATTAGGCAAGATATGTCTTTTCCACACTGTCCAGCGAACCTTCGTCCATGACGGGACCTGAAATGTACGGGCAAGAAATACCGCTCCGATTACTTCCGCGCCAATTCGTTCCAGATTCCGGGCAAATTCGGCCAGACTGCTTCCCGTAGTGAAAAGGTCATCTACGATTACCACCTTTTTCCCTTGCAATGCCAGTGACATGGAGTAGTTCGCCGTATCAACGCTCGACCGTTGGGCGGCAGTGTGCTTGCTTTCCCGGTTTCTGATGATTTCTATCAGATGAAGTCCGGACATAGCATAGCCTTGGTACTCCAAATAGAGGGCTATTTTTGCGAAACGCCTGTAATACCGTTCAGAGGTACTACACGGCATAAATACCGCTGTCACATTCTCATGGACAGAAAGAACTTCAAATATTTGTGAGAAATAGTCTTCACATACTTCTTTCCCGTCCTTAAAGGCATACACATCCTGTACAAAGTCTGCCTGGTCATCCCTCAGCCAGTTTTCATAACGTTGGGGAAAATAATAGCCGGCACACACGCAACGTATTTTCCCGAAACGGAAAGCCCGCATCGGTCGTACGATGTCAAACCGTTCCGGACACGTCAGCGCATACAACAAACCGGCATGTCTGCTTCCGGCCATCACGGCTTGTCCGGCTAATTCTTCCCGGTCTTCTTTTTTGTAGCAGGCCACCGCATGCTGGAGGAATGCCTTTGCCGCCTTTCGCCGCCAGTATCTGGCATAAGCCCATAGCCCAACAATGCATAAGACTACGCCTCCGTTTATCAATAGGGTCAGGATAAAATCATTCATTTCGTTGGATAAGATTAGATATTACACCGAACTAAAATAGGGATTATTTGATAAACTCCCCGCTTGGGATAGATGTTTTTAGTGAATATTTAGATTCACGCAGGCGAGCATACGCTTAAAAGGGAGCATTGTAGTCGCTTGAAAAATTTCAATTGAGTGAATTTGTTATGACATTTGATGCCATTGGCAGTCAGTTGCCGACATGCATTTTGGCAATACGGCTACAGATGCTATATTTGTCCAACCTAAAAATGAGATGTATGGAATTTGTATGTATAGAGGCTAAAACATTTGAAGATATGCGCATGGCTTTGGAATTGCTCAAGAAGAAAGTGGAAACGTTGTCTCAAAGGCATTTGCCCAAGCGACTGGACAAATGGCTGGACAATCAGGAAGTATGCGCCATATTGCATATCTCGCCACGAACCTTGCAATCTTTGCGTAGCAACGGTACTTTGTCTTACACCCAGATTGACCGCAGGACCTATTATCAGGAGCAGGATGTTATGAGATTATTAGGAATGACAGGCTGTAGACGTAAATCGAGAAAGGAGTCCGAAAGATGAGTAAAGTTATAATGCGTGACGATCCGCAGGCTATCGCGTTTTTCCAGGACATGAAGCATTTATCTGCTTTACTCGACATGCTGGAAACCAATACGCGACCGATATTGAATGGAGAAAGTTTTCTGACTGACACCGAACTTGCACAGCACTTGAAATTGACAAAACGCACGTTACAGGAATATCGTAATACAGGAAAAATCCCGTTTTATCAAATAGGCGGTAAAATTCTGTATCGGGAAGCAGACATAGAGAAACTGCTTGTAGAGAACAGGCGGGAAGCTTTCCGGTAGAGAGATATAAAGCCAGAAAGGATTGTCATTACGAGAAACAATCCTTTCTGGTTTTGTTATAAGACCAGCCGGTTGAGAAGTATTTCAGACTTCATGAAACATTTAGCGGAATATTCCAGCCACTCCTTTCATGTCCTCCATGATGCTGTTGTCAAGCACCCGCGCGTAATGCTGAGTCATGCGTGTGGACGAATGTCCCAGCATTTTCGACACGTTTTGGATGGCCACGTGGTTGGCGAGCGTCACCGTGGTCGCGAAGGTGTGCCGGCTCACATGGACGGTCAGGCGTTTCTTTATATCGCACAAAGTAGCTATTTCCTTCAAATATTCGTTCATCTTCTGATTCGACGGGATGGGCAGGCAAGGTGCGTCCGGATCCTTTTCATTCCACCCCTTGTATTTCTCCAGAATAGCGATGGCGGGCGGTAGCAACGGCACATTACTCGTGCAGGTTTCCTTGTTCGTCGTGATTTTCACCCTCGACTTGTGTATCCACAGCTTCCCGTTGTTGTCCCTGTACAGATGTATGGGACGTAGGGTACTCACATCTATGTACGAGAGCCCGGTGAAGCAGCAGAACAGGAAGAAGTCCTTCACATGGTTCAGCCGTGCCGTTGAAAACTCCTTCTCCATGATTCGTTGCAATTCGTCCAGTGTGAGGAAAGTCGGACACGTCTCCTCTTTCTTGAACAGCCGTTTCCGTTTGCCCACCAGCGGATCAAAGTTCAGCCAGCCGTTATCTCTGGCTATGCCCAACACCTTGCGGAAGCAGCTCATGTATTTGGTGAGCGTATTCTGCGAGAGTTTCCTCTCTGTCCGCAGGTGCATTTCAAACGTGTCGATGAATTCCCCGTTCAGTTCGTAGAACGTGATGTCCTCCTTCTTATAGAACTCCTTTACTACTGTTTTCAGCGATTCGTAGCAGTTGTCATAGCGGGAGATAGTAGACGGTTGGTATTCCTGCCCGATAAGAGAACGCCAGTCATCAATACATTTTTTCATTGTTTCCACAACCAAATGTCTTTCCTCCTTAGAGAACAGTTTGACCAGCATGTTTCTGGGAGTGATCAGCGCATCCCGGCAGAGCAGTTCCTTGTGGATTTGATACAGCCGTACTTTCAGAGCCTCTATGTAGCTGTTCAGTTCCAAGGACACACGGTCCTTTCCCTTGCTGCATCCCTTCAGGTTATTCCACAGATGGATGGGTACAGAGCGTTGGATGCGTATCTCATCCTGTTGCCCGTTGATGGTTATCCGGAGGAACACCGGAGCCTCGCCGTTTTTCTTCAGCCTGCTCTTGCGGATGAAGAACAAAACCTTCATTGAATCCTGTTTCATTTCACCTTGTTTTTAGCGTTACAAAATTAGCAAAATAGGGAACAGGTAAATCCTATACAAGAATATGAAAATCAGCGAAGTATAATACATTTCAGGTGCTTTTTTCAGTGACCCTAAAAAGGACCCTAAATTTGCCCCTCATAACTTCTCTAAAACGCTATTTTTTGCCGCCCGAAAACCAATAAAAAAGCCCTAATTCCGTTGGGAATCAGAGCTTTTCCTAATCTTGCTTTTTCGAGTTGCGGTGCGTACGGGACTCGAACCCGTGACCCCATGCGTGACAGGCATGTATTCTAACCAACTGAACTAACGCACCATTATTTCATTCTTTCGTTGCTATCTCTCTTGATTGCGGTTGCAAAGGTAGGCATTTCTTTGATATCTGCAATAGCTATGGCGAACTTTTTTCCAAGCGTTTTGTGCTGTATTTGCTTTATATCCTCATATTGAGAAGATTGGAAAAATAAGAGAAAAGTAAATTTAACAACTGTTTAGAAATACGTTTATGCACTGTTTTATTCTTGATATGAAAACCTTTCCTGGAGAAAACGAAACATTTCGGAGCTTGTTTTAAACTTCTTGCTCGAAAAGTTCGTTGTTTTGCAATAAATCGTTATTTTTGCGAACTCAAAAAGAGAATGTTGTAATTTGAAAAATGATAAAAAACATTTTAGGATGATGAAAACAGCCAAACTGTTGCTACACTGCCCTGACAAACCAGGCATATTGGCAGAAGTAACAGACTTTATAACGGTGAATAAAGGTAATATTATCTATCTGGATCAGTATGTAGACCATGTAGAGAATATCTTTTTTATGCGTATTGAATGGGAATTGAAAGATTTTCTGGTGCCTCAGGAAAAGATTGAGGATTATTTTGCCACTTTGTATGCACAGAAATATGAGATGAATTTCCGTCTCTATTTCTCCGATACAAAACCGCGTATGGCTATCTTTGTTTCAAAGATGTCCCATTGCTTGTTCGACTTGTTGGCGCGTTACACCGCTGGTGAGTGGAATGTGGAGATACCTCTTATTATAAGCAATCATCCCGATTTGCAGCACGTGGCCGAGCGTTTCGGTATTCCTTTCCATCTTTTCCCCATTACCAAAGAGACAAAGGAGGAACAAGAGAAGAAGGAAATGGAGTTACTGGCAAAGCATAAGATAACTTTCATAGTGCTGGCGCGCTACATGCAGGTCATTTCCGAGCAAATGATAAACGCTTATCCCAATAGGATAATCAACATTCATCACTCTTTCCTTCCGGCATTTGTGGGAGCGAAGCCCTATCATGCTGCGTTTGAACGTGGAGTGAAGATTATTGGAGCTACCAGCCACTATGTTACTACGGAGTTGGATGCCGGTCCTATCATAGAGCAGGATGTGGTGCGCATTACGCACAAGGACACGGTGCAGGATTTGGTGAACAAAGGCAAAGATTTGGAAAAGATTGTGCTTTCCCGCGCCGTTCAGAAACATATTGAACGCAAGGTGTTGGCATATAAGAATAAAACGGTAATATTTAATTAGTTGATAGTTGATAATTGATAGTTGATGGTGGGGAACCTGTCATTACCTTTCAATTATCACCTTTCAATTGTCAATTCTCAATTAAAAAATGAAAGTTGCAGTTATCAAATATAATGCAGGCAATATCCGTTCGGTGGATTATGCTTTGAAGCGCTTGGGGATAGAGGCGGTGATTACGGCGGATGAGGCTGTGCTGCGTGCTGCCGATAAGGTTATCTTTCCCGGTGTGGGAGAGGCGGAAACTACGATGAGCTTTTTGCGTGCCGGTGGTATGGATCGGCTGATAAAAGAGTTGCGTCAGCCGGTGCTGGGCATTTGCCTGGGCATGCAGTTGATGTGCCGCCACTCTGAAGAGGGAGACGTGGATTGCCTGGGGATTTTTGATACTGATGTAAAACGTTTCATTTCGCAGAGGCACGAGGATAAAGTACCTCATATGGGATGGAATACCATTGCCCGGACGAATAGCGGACTTTTTAAAGGCTTTACTAAAGAAGAGTTTGTCTATTTCGTACATAGTTTCTATGTGCCAGTCAATGATTGTACGGCAGCCGTGACGGATTACATTCATCCGTTCAGTGCCGCTTTGCATAAAGACAATTACTACGCCACACAGTTCCATCCGGAAAAGAGTGGAAGTGTGGGAGAGCGTATTTTGCGGAATTTCCTGGAACTGTAAATCGTCAAATCGTAAATAAAATGATAGAACTGATTCCTGCTATTGACATTATTGACGGAAAATGTGTACGCCTTTCCCAAGGCGATTATGACAGCAAGAAGGTGTACAACGAAAATCCTGTGGAAGTGGCCCTGGAGCTGGAGGCTCATGGTATCCGTAGACTTCATGTGGTCGATTTGGACGGTGCGGCTTCCCATCATGTGGTAAACTACCGCACGTTGGAACAGATAGCTGTGCGTACGTCTCTTATTATTGATTTTGGAGGTGGGGTGAAGAGTGATGAAGATTTGGTGATAGCTTTTGAGAACGGTGCGCAGATGGTGACCGGCGGCAGCATTGCTGTGAAGAATCCCGAATTGTTCTGTAAGTGGCTTCAAATGTATGGCTCCGAGAAGATTATTCTTGGTGCTGATGTGAAAGAGCATAAAATAGCCGTCAATGGTTGGAAGGATGAGAGTGGCTGCGAACTGTTTCCGTTCTTGAAAGACTATGTAGAGAAGGGGGTCCGTAAGGTTATCTGTACTGATATCAGTTGTGACGGAATGCTGCAAGGACCATCGATAGCGTTGTATAAGGAGATACTGGAGCACCATCCTGAACTCTATCTGATAGCCAGTGGAGGCGTAAGCTGTGCCGATGATATACGCCATTTGGAAGTTGTCGGCATACCTGCCGTTATTTTCGGTAAGGCTCTGTACGAAGGCCGCATCACCTTCAAAGAGTTGGAAAACTTTGTTAGTTGAAAGTTGAAAATTAATCACTTATCACTTATAACTCAAACCGCCGTGTTAGCAAAAAGAATCATTCCTTGCCTCGACATTAAAGATGGGCAGACCGTGAAAGGTACCAATTTCGTGAACCTCCGCCAGGCGGGCGACCCGGTAGAACTGGCGCGTGCTTATAGTGAGCAGGGTGCCGACGAACTGGTTTTTCTCGACATCACAGCTAGTTTTGAAGGCCGTAAGACTTTCACTGAATTGGTGAAACGCATAGCTGCGAATATCAGCATTCCTTTTACAGTAGGTGGAGGCATTCATGAACTGGGTGACGTGGATAGGCTACTGCATGCAGGTGCCGATAAAATCTCCATCAATTCCTCTGCTATCCGCCGTCCCGGATTGATAGACGAGATTGCGAAGAACTTCGGTTCTCAGGTTTGCGTACTGGCCGTTGATGCCAAACAGACAGAGAAGGGATGGTGGTGCTACTTGAACGGTGGCCGTGTGGAAACGGATAAGGAACTGTTTGCGTGGACAAAAGAAGCCCAGGAACGTGGCGCGGGCGAGATATTGTTCACCAGCATGAATCACGACGGTGTCAAGACCGGTTATGCCAATGAAGCGCTTTCCAGCCTTGCCGACGGATTGTCCATCCCCATCATTGCATCGGGAGGGGCAGGTGCCAAAGAGCATTTTCGTGACGTCTTTTTGCAGGGAAAAGCAGATGCTGCCTTGGCAGCCAGTGTTTTTCATTTCGGAGAAATCAAAATTCCCGAATTAAAATCGTATCTTTGTGCCCAAGGAATTGCGATGAGAAGATGAAGGTGAGTTTACGATTGGACGATTTACGATTTACGATTGGGATTACTCAAGCAAATCATAAGTCTCCAGTCACTTAAAGTAATATCAATCGTAAATAGTAAATAGCTAAATCGTAAATAGAATGGATTTTGACAAGATGAACGGACTCGTTCCGGCGATTATACAAGATGCAGATACCGCTAAGGTGCTGATGCTTGGTTTCATGAACAAGGAGGCTTATGACAAGACGGTGGAAACAGGAAAGGTGACTTTCTTCAGCCGTACCAAGAACCGTCTTTGGACGAAAGGCGAGGAGAGTGGCAACTTCCTGAATGTGGTTTCCATGAAGGAAGACTGTGACCGGGATACGTTACTGGTGCAGGTACATCCCGTAGGCCCGGTTTGCCATACCGGTACAGATACTTGCTGGGGTGAGAAGAACGAACAGCCGGTTATGTTTCTAAAGCTTCTTCAGGATTTCATCTGTAAGCGTTATGATGAAATGCCCGAAGGTTCCTATACGACCAGTCTTTTCCAGTCCGGTATCAACAAAATGGCACAGAAGGTAGGCGAAGAGGCTGTGGAAACCGTCATTGAGGCTTGCAACGGTACGGACGAACGCCTGATTTATGAAGGAGCTGATTTGTTGTATCACCTCATCGTGCTGCTCACATCCAAAGGATACCGCATTGAAGACCTTGCGCGTGAATTGGAGGAACGTCACAGTGCGACGTGGAAGAAACATTAAGTAATTAAAAATTAATAATTAAAATGGGGGTGGGCGAGGCGCTGATAAGATATACGGACGTAGAGATACACCAGCAGGAGTTGTGCGTACTGAACGATGTGAATTTGGAACTTCACAAAGGGGAGTTCGTGTACCTGGTAGGTAAAGTGGGCTCCGGCAAGACGAGCCTGCTCAAGACTTTCTATGGCGAACTGGATATTGCATCGGGCGAGGCTGAAGTATTGGGGTATGACATGCTCCATATTAAGCGTAAGCACATCCCGCAGTTGCGCCGCAAGCTGGGAATCGTATTCCAGGACTTCCAGTTGCTGACAGACCGTACGGTGTACGATAATCTTGAATTTGTTCTCCGTGCTACCGGTTGGAAGAGCAAAGGGGAGATTAAGGACAAAATAGAAGAGGTGTTGAACCTGGTGGGGATGAGCAACAAAGGATATAAGCTGCCTAATGAACTGTCGGGTGGTGAGCAACAGCGTATTGTGATTGCGCGTGCAGTGCTCAACTCTCCGGAGATAATCCTTGCGGATGAGCCTACCGGAAACCTGGATTCGGAAACCGGACATGCCATTGCAGAACTTCTGCACGGCATCAGTGAAGCCGGCGCACTGGTGGTGATGACCACGCACAACCTGCAGCTGCTGCGAGAGTTTCCCGGCAAGGTGTACCGGTGCGCAGACCATCTGATGACTGATGTTACAGCAGAATACGCCCCTGCAATAACCAATGATTAGTAGTTAAGTAGTTATCTCTAACTACTGATTCTTATAAAGAACAGAAATTAACGATAAAGCTCCGCAGCTGCCTACTTGTAGCTCGTAGCTTGTAACTATAAACTAATTAATACAGGAACGAAAATGAAAGTTTTAAAGTTTGGAGGTACTTCAGTAGGTTCGGCTCAGCGAATGAAGGAAGTGGCCAAATTGATTACCGATGGTGAACGTAAGATTGTGGTTCTCTCTGCCATGTCGGGTACCACAAACACATTGGTTGAGATTTCGGACTATCTGTACAAGAAGAATCCGGAAGGTGCCAACGAGATTATCAACAAGCTGGAAAGTAAATATCGCCAGCACATTGATGAACTCTTTGCTACTCCGGAGTATAAACAGAAAGGCCTGGAACTCATCAAATCACATTTTGACTATATCCGTTCTTATACCAAAGACCTCTTCACTCTGTTTGAGGAGAAAGTGGTGTTGGCTCAGGGTGAGTTGATTTCCACCGCCATGATGAACTACTATCTGCAGGAATGCGGCGTGAAGTCTGTGTTGCTTCCGGCTTTAGAATACATGCGTACGGACAAGAATGCCGAGCCCGATCCGGTCTATATCAAGGACAAGCTCCAGGTTCAGCTGGAACTGCATCCGGATGCTGAGATTTATATCACTCAGGGGTACATCTGCCGCAACGCCTACGGCGAGATAGACAATCTGCAGCGTGGCGGAAGCGACTATACGGCTTCGCTGATTGGTGCTGCCATCAACGCTTCCGAAATCCAGATTTGGACGGATATCGACGGCATGCACAACAACGACCCCCGTATTGTGGACAAGACTGCGCCGGTGCGTCATCTGCATTTCGAAGAGGCCGCCGAGCTGGCATACTTCGGTGCCAAGATTCTGCACCCTACCTGCATCCAGCCTGCCAAGTATGCCAATATCCCCGTCCGTCTGCTCAATACGATGGACCCCACTGCTCCGGGTACGCTGATTTCCAATGATACGGAGAAGGGTAAGATTAAGGCGGTGGCTGCCAAGGACAACATTACGGCCATCAAGATAAAATCCAGCCGCATGTTGCTTGCTCACGGATTCTTGCGTAAGGTTTTCGAGATATTCGAGAGCTACCAGACTTCCATCGATATGATTTGTACTTCAGAAGTGGGTGTGTCCGTATCTATCGATAATGTGAAGCATCTCAATGAAATTCTGGATGACTTGAAGAAGTATGGCACAGTGACGGTGGACAAGGACATGTGCATCATCTGCGTGGTGGGCGACCTCGAATGGGAAAACGTCGGTTTCGAAGCCAAGGCATTGGATGCCATGCGCGACATACCGGTACGTATGATTTCTTTCGGTGGTAGCAACTATAATATTTCTTTCCTCATCCGCGAGTGCGACAAGAAGGCAGCGTTGCAGTCACTCAGTGATGCGCTGTTCAATGAGGAATAACTCTTGATATTTTTCAGACGCAGATTACACAGATGACGCAGATTCTTTTTGCTTCCTATTTGTGTAATCTGCGTCATCTGCGTCTGAAAAATTATTTGTAGACACCTCTTTCATCTTCCTTTTTTTAAACTAAACAAAGATTACGATTATTATATGAAAGGAACATTCCCTATCCATAAATTCCGCGAATTGCGTACTCCCTTCTATTACTACGACACAAAGGTCTTGCGCGACACACTTTCGTGCATCCGTACGGAAGCTGCCCGATATGGCAACTATTCGGTGCATTATGCTGTGAAGGCCAATGCCAATCCCAAGGTGCTTGCCATTATCCGCGAGAACGGCTTGGGTGCCGACTGTGTAAGTGGCGGTGAAATCCGTGCAGCCATCAAGGCAGGTTTTCCCACTGGCAAGATTGTTTTTGCAGGGGTGGGCAAGGCTGATTGGGAAATCAATCTGGGGCTGGATTATGACATTTTCTGCTTTAATGTGGAGTCTGTCCCCGAGCTGGAGATTATCAACGAGCTGGCTGCCGCTAAAGGTAAGGTGGCCAATGTGGCTTTCCGTATCAATCCCAATGTAGGTGCCCATACCCATGCCAATATTACCACTGGGCTGGCCGAAAACAAGTTTGGTATCAGCATGCAGGATATGGACCATGTGATAGACATTGCGCAGAATATGAAGAACCTGAGATTCATCGGACTGCATTTCCACATCGGTTCCCAAATATTGGATATGGGCGATTTCGTGGCTTTGTGTAACCGCGTCAACGAATTGCAGGATAAGCTGGAAGCTCGCCATATCCGCATCGAGCACGTCAATGTGGGGGGCGGACTCGGCATTGACTACGGTCACCCCAACCGTCAGCCGATACCCGACTTCAAAAGCTACTTCGAGACTTACAACAGCCATCTGAAACTCCGTCCCCACCAGACGCTCCACTTCGAGCTGGGACGTGCGGTAGTGGGACAATGCGGTTCATTGATTTCGCAGGTGCTTTATGTGAAGCAGGGCACCAACAAGCAGTTTGCCATTCTGGATGCCGGCATGACGGATTTGATTCGTCCGGCACTCTACCAAGCGTTCCATAAGATAGAGAATATCACTTCGGATGCGCCGGTTCAGGCTTATGATGTCGTAGGGCCCATCTGCGAGTCTTCTGATGTATTCGGTAAGGCTATTGATTTGAATGGGGTGAAGCGTGGCGACCTTATCGCCCTCCGTTCGGCAGGGGCTTATGGCGAAATTATGGCTTCGGGCTATAACTGCCGTGAGCTGCCTCAAGGATATACGTCGGACGAGCTGGTATAGAGAGGCTGGAGATGCGTTGCATGAATGGCGAAGCATTTATTATACCAAGGCTTCTGTTTTTATATAAAAAATGTTATTGCGTGAACAACTTTTAAGGTTTCTTGTTACTTTTGTAATGATTTCAATTTAAATAAATACGATTATGATTACAGAAAAATTACAGAATGCAATTAATGAGCAGATTACGGCTGAGATGTGGTCTTCCAACCTTTATCTGGCAATGTCTTTCTATATGGAGAAAGAAGGTTATAACGGCATGGCTTCCTGGTTGAAGAAGCAGGCTTCTGAAGAAAAAGCTCATGCTTGCGAAATGGCTTCTTATATCATCAAGCGTGGCGGTAAGGCCAAACTGGACAAGATTGATGTTGTTCCCAATGACTTCGGTACTCCACTGGAAGTGTTCGAGCAGGTAGCCCAGCACGAACGCCGTGTTTCCAAAATGATTGATGAATTGGTAGATGTTGCCTCTGCCGAAAAAGATAAGGCTACACAAGACTTCCTTTGGGGATTCGTGCGCGAGCAGGTAGAAGAAGAAGCTACTGCCGACGGCATTGTAGATATGATAAAGAAAGCCGGTGATGCCGGAATCTTCTTCGTTGACTCAAAACTGGGAGAACGCAGATAAGAGAGAAACTAAAAAAATCCCGCGGCTAATTTTAGTCGCGGGATTTTTTTTTAGTTATGAGTTATAAGTTGTGAGTTATTTGTTGATGAAGGGCTTATATCCGCAAGGGAAAGCACAAGCAAATAACTTATAACTCATAACTCATCACTCATTTCAGCACTCCCAGCTCTTTCCCCACTTTAATAAATGCAGCGATACATTTGTCCAGATGCTCCTTTTCGTGTCCGGCAGAGATTTGTACGCGGATGCGTGCCTGGTCTTTGGGCACTACGGGGTAGTAGAAGCCGGTGACGTAGATGCCTTCTTCCTGCATGCGGGTGGCATAAATCTGGGAGAGTTTGGCATCATACAGCATGACGGCGCAGATGGCGCTTTGTGTCGGCTTGATGTCGAAACCGGCGGCGGTCATCTTGTCGCGGAAGTAGTTCACGTTTTCCAGCAGTTTGTCATGCAGGGCATTGCTCTCTTTGAGCATCTTGAATACCTCGAGGCTGGCGCCGATGATGCCCGGAGCCAATGAGTTGGAGAAGAGGTACGGACGGCTGCGTTGGCGCAGCAGGTCGATGATTTCCTTGCGTCCGGTAGTGAATCCTCCCAAAGCGCCGCCAAAGGCTTTGCCCAAGGTTCCGGTATAGATGTCCACGCGTCCGTAGGTGCCGTATTGTTCGCTTACGCCGTGTCCCGTAAGGCCTACCACGCCGGCGGAGTGTGATTCGTCCACCATGACCAGCGCGTCGTATTTCTCGGCAAGGTCGCAAATCCGGTCCATCGGGGCAACGTTGCCGTCCATGGAAAATACCCCGTCTGTAACCACGATACGGAAACGCTGTGCCTGGGCTTCCTGCAGGCATCTTTCCAGGTCGGCCATGTCGGCATTGGCGTAGCGATAGCGTTTGGCTTTGCAGAGGCGTACGCCGTCAATGATGGAAGCATGGTTCAGGGAGTCCGAGATGATGGCGTCTTCCTCGGTGAAGAGGGGCTCGAACACACCGCCATTGGCGTCGAAACAAGCGGCGTAGAGAATGGTGTCTTCAGTCTTGAAGTAGTCGGAGATGGCTGCTTCCAGCTCCTTGTGGATGTCCTGCGTTCCGCAGATGAAGCGTACGGACGACATGCCGTATCCGCGGCGTTCCATAATCTGCTGGGCGGCGGCAATCAGCCGCGGGTGGTTGGACAGTCCCAGGTAATTGTTGGCACAGAAGTTCAGCACCTCTTTGCCTTTTACGCTGATGGCAGCTTGTTGTGCACTCTCAATCAGTCGCTCTTCCTTGTAGAGTCCGGCTTCTTTTATTTCAGCAAGTGTCTTGCTGAGATGGTCTTTCATTTTACCGTACATAGCATTTTATTTTTTAGGTAATACGTTGTCATTACATTTCCCACAAAGAACATCATTTTTCTTGGAATAAACAATATCAATATGGCAGAAATATGAAAAAAAAGTATGTATATTTGCACCATATATAATAACGAAACCTTATAAATAACTCGTATGAAGAATATTTTGGTAATTGGAGCTACCGGACAGATTGGGTCGGAACTCACGCTGGAGTTGCGCAAACGTTATGGCGATGACCATGTTGTGGCAGGATACATTCCGAGTGCTATGCCCAAGGGAGAATTGAAAGCATCCGGCCCTTCGGCCATTGCCGACGTGACAGACCGTCAGTCCATCGAGGTGGTGGCACGTCAGTTCAAGATTGATACTATCTACAACCTGGCTGCCTTGCTCTCGGTAGTTGCCGAAAGCCGTCCGGCCATGGCTTGGAAAATCGGTATCGACGGGTTGTGGAATGTACTGGAAGTGGCACGTGAGTACAATTGTGCCGTGTTTACTCCGAGTTCCATCGGTTCGTTCGGCGAAGCTACGCCTCATGTGAAGACACCGCAGGACACTATCCAGCGTCCGCGTACCATGTATGGGGTGACAAAAGTGACGACTGAATTGTTGAGTGACTATTACTATACAAAATATGGTGTGGATACACGCTCGGTACGTTTTCCGGGAATCATTTCGAACGTGACCCCTCCGGGTGGCGGCACTACGGACTATGCGGTGGATATTTTCTACTCTGCCGTGAAGGGAGAAAAATTCGTATGTCCGGTGAAGGCCGGCACGTATATGGATATGATGTATATGCCCGACGCACTGAACGCGGCCATCTCGCTGATGGAAGCGGCACCGGCAAGGCTGAAGCACCGCAACGCTTTCAACATCGCCTCCATGAGTTTTGACCCGGAACAGATTTATCAGGAAATTAAGAAGCATATGCCTGATTTTGAGATGGCATACGAGATTGATCCGCTAAAGCAGGCCATTGCCGACAGCTGGCCCGACTCTCTGGATGACTCTTGTGCACGCGAGGAATGGGACTGGATGCCGCAGTACGACCTGGAGTCCATGACCGTAGACATGCTTGAGAAATTAAGAGCTAAATTAAACAAGTGACCGTAAGCGGTCCGTAAAGAATGAAAAAACTTTTATTGGGATTTTTGTTGTTCACCTTTTTGATTTCGTGCGGAAACAAAAAGGCGAAAATGGATCCCTTTGCTACCATTACGGAAATGGTGGATTCGGCCGGTCACAAGGCCGATACGCTGCTGGAAGCAGAAGTGAAGGAAGAACCGAAGCCGATGGAGGCAGACGAGCTGTTTGATGATTTTATCTTCAATTATGCTTCGGATGATGCCCTGCAAAGGCAGAGGACGGTATTTCCTTTGCCCTATTACAATCGTGACACGCCGTCAAAGATAGAGGAAGAGTTTTGGAAGCATGATTATCTGTTTACCAAGCAGAACTATTACACCTTGCTTTTTGATAAGGAAGAGGATATGGACATGGTGGGCGATACTACGCTGACATCGGTGCAAGTGGAGTGGATTTTCTTGAAAACGCGTATGGTGAAGCGTTATTATTTTGAGCGGAAGCGGGGAATGTGGATGCTCGAGGCCATTAACCTGCGCGAGATGGAGAAAGGTGAAAATGAGGACTTCGTGGAATTCTATACCCGTTTTGTGACGGACAGTGTCTATCAGAGCAAGCATATCAGGCATCCGCTACAATTCATCACCATAGACCCTGATGACGAGTTTTCTATTCTGGAAACTACTTTGGATGTGGACCAGTGGTATGCCTTTCGTCCGGTAATGCCTACCGACAGATTGTCTAATATCAATTACGGACAGAAGAATGAGGACTTGTCGGATACCAAAATACTGAAGGTAAATGGCATAGGCAACGGATACTCCAATATCTTCTATTTCCGCAAACGCAGTAAGGGATGGGAGCTGTACAAATATGAAGACACGAGCATTTAAAATAAAGGAGGAAAGGTTTGAGGAAGATACCCAATACATTTGGAATTGACGTTACTGCTGCAAGATTTCTGGAATACGGTTCGGAGGATGAACTGCGGGAGCTGATTGCAGCAGGACAGGTCGTTGCGCCCTGGCTGCATATCGGTGGAGGGAGCAACCTACTCTTTATTAAGGATTATGAAGGCACGGTACTGCATTCACGTATCGGTGGCCTGGAGGTGACGTCAGAGGATGAGGAGCACGTGTTGGTGCGTGTGGGCGCCGGTGTGGTATGGGACGATTTTGTGGCCTACTGTGTGGAGCGGCATTGGTATGGTGCCGAGAACCTTTCGCTGATACCGGGTGAGGTGGGGGCGAGCGCAGTACAGAATATCGGTGCCTATGGTGTGGAAGTAAAGGACCTGATAACATCCGTGGAAACCATAAACATGGCAAGGGAGAAGCGTATCTACGGGGTGGACGAATGCGGCTACTCCTACAGAAAGAGCTTGTTTAAGCAACCGGAGATGAAGACCGTGTTTGTGACTTATGTGAACTTCTGCCTGGGTAAACGGGAACATTATACATTGGATTACGGTACTATCCGGCAGGAGCTGGAGAAATATCCGGTGCTGAATCTGGAAATTTTGCGCCGCGTGATTATAGACATCCGTCAAAGCAAGTTGCCCGACCCGAAGGTGCTGGGCAATGCGGGTAGTTTTTTTATGAACCCCATCGTGCCGCGTCGGCAGTTCGAGTCTTTGCAACGGGAATATCCGGACATGCCCCACTATGATGTGGATGCCGGTCGGGTAAAGATACCGGCTGCCTGGATGATAGACCGGTGTGGCTGGAAAGGCAAGGCGCTGGGGCCTGCTGCGGTGCACGGCCGGCAGGCGTTGGTGCTGGTGAACTCGGGTGGTGCCACGGGAGCGGATATTGTCGCTCTTTCGGATGCCGTGCGGGCTTCTGTCCGCGAGAAATTCGGCATTGATATTCACCCGGAAGTTTGTTTGATAAAATAGTAAGAGAGTTTTGACACACCCAAACATTGTTGTATATAACCTGATTTTAGAAATTTATTTGATTTAGTCAATGGGAAAACTCAGAATATTAGGAAGTGGAACTTCGACCGGTGTGCCTGAGATAGGCTGTACTTGTCCGGTCTGCACTTCCACTGACCCGCGGGACAACCGCTTGCGTGCGTCATCCCTGCTGCATACGGATGATGCGGTGATATTGATAGATTGTGGTCCTGACTTCAGGGAACAGATGCTGCGTGCTTCTTCTTTTGAGAAGATAGACGGCGTACTGGTGACACACGAACACTATGACCATGTGGGTGGTCTGGATGATTTGCGCCCGTTCGGTCGTTTTGCCGATATCCCTATCTATTCCGATGCCTACACTGCTGCCCATCTGCGGGCAAGGATGCCTTACTGCTTTGTCGATAAGGTATATCCGGGAGTTCCGCGTATCTATCTGCAGGAAGTGGAGGCGGGGCAGGTGTTCCACATCAACCGGACGAAAGTGCTGCCTTTACGGGTGATGCACGGCAGGCTTCCCATCCTGGGCTACCGCATTGGCGGCCGGCTGGGATATATCACGGATATGCACATGATGCCTGAGGAATCTTATGAACAATTGAAGGGCTTGGACGTTTTGGTAATGAATGCTTTACGGCCAAAGCCGCATCCTACGCACCAGAGTATTTCGGAGGCGTTGGAGGCTGCCGGACGTATTGGTGCCAAAGAGACCTATTTCATCCATATGAGCCATCATGCAGGGCTTCATGCCGATATCGAAAAGCAGCTGCCACCCCATGTACACTTTGCCTACGATGGACTTGAAATAGATTTCTAAACTTTTTGAAACATTTGTTTTGTTTTATTAGTAGAAAATGCTATTTTTGCCAAAAGTTGATGAATAAATGCCATGAAACTCCGACTCCTCATACAGATAGCTGTCGTTGTGTCCATAGTGCTGCTATGTACCGGTTTTGGTGTGTATTCTTTCCTGCGGTTGAATTCGGTGGAGAACCGGCAGGATTTCAATCTTTATACTTTGGTGCCGCAAGATGCCACAGCCATACTCGAAACTGACCGTATGGCAGACCTCGTGGAGGATATCAATGAACTGAATTGCAGCAAAGACAATCATTTTCTATACGTATCGGAGCTTTTTGTTTACTTGAAGAAGTATTTGTATACTTTGGTGGAGGATACTCCGCATGGACTGAGTAAACAGATGAACAAGATGCTGATTAGCTTTCACGAGCCGGATACACCGATGAACCAAGTATTGTATTGCAGTTTGGGTTCGGGTGATTATGAGTTGGTGGAGTCTTTTGTGGAGAAGTACTGCTCCAGTTCGTTTCCTTCCAAGTATTTCGATTACAAGGGAGAGGAGATACGTATCTATCCCATGGCAGACGGTCGTTTCCTGGCTGCCTACTTCACTCCCGATTTTCTGGTTGTAAGTTTCCAGAAGCGTTTGATAGAACATGTGATTGATGCGCGGCGCAGCAAAAAGTCCCTGATGAACCTCCCTTCTTTCCGCACTATGTATGCGGGCAAGCAGAGTAACGTGGCTGCCACGGTCTATGTGCGTATGAAAGGAGTGGATATGGGGAAGCCTACGGACGGTATCCGTTCGCAGACGCAGCTGGGCAGTTGGGCGGAGTTTGACATGAAGTTCAATGAAGATGCCATTTATTGCTCCGGCATCAGCCATGGGTCGGATTCCACACAGACGTTTATCAATGCCTTGCGGGTGCAGCAGCCGGTAGAGGACGGATTTTCCGGGGCTCTGCTTCCGTCTTCCACTTTCTTTTACGATCGCTGGGCAATGTCTGACAGAAATTCCTGGTTTGGCTTTACTGCCAGTCAGGAGTATGCCAAGGCCACCTATTCAGACTATATCAAGCAGCGCGACGAGGAGTGGATTGCTTACTTGAATGAGCATGCGGGCGAGAGCGTGATGTCTTGCTTGTTCCAGTCTAAAGACACGTTGGACAAGCTGCCTTGCGCCGTGATGTGTATCCCTCTCAAGGATGAACTGGCAGCGGAACGCCGCTTGCAGTCTCTGCTTTACAGTACCCCCAAGGAAGAGGATGCTCCGCTTATGCCGAAGGTGGTTTCAAATAATTCGTTGTATCCCAAAGCAAGGAAGTTCCCTAAATATGTGTTGCCCCGTAACACGCTGCTCACCCAGCTGACGGGCATCACGGAGTCTGCCCTTTATACCTTTGCCTGTTTCTATCGGGGTAGTCTGTTGCTGGCTCCCGATGCACTGAGCCTTTCGGCCTATATTGAGGCGGTGGAGAGTGGAGATGTGTTAGACGGAACACCGGTGTACGAAGAGGGTATAGGCAGTCTTTCACCCATATATAATTTTGTGATGATGGTGGATATGGAGATGATGCTGAGCCAGCCTGAAACGTATGTGCGTCTGATACCGAACTTCTTCTTCCGTCAATCCAACTTCTTCCGTCATTTCATGCTTGCAGTACAATTCACTTGTACAGAAGGGGTGGTTTATCCGAATATCGTATTGCTTTATAAAGGGTGATTAATCGGTCATTCTGTAGAGTGCTGAGGGAAAATAAGCACGAGGAAAGTCAAAATACACACTCACCACAGATTGCACAGATTAAAACAGCTAAAAATTCTTGATTATCAAAATTCTAGAATGAACTGTGTTAATCTGTGCAATCTGTGGTGAATTATAACATATTCTTAGAACGGCAGGTCATCCTTTGCATCCCCTGCGAGGAATTCCGGTGCGGCAGTGGGAGCCGGCGGTGGAACGGGAGCGCCCGGAGCGGGTGCGGCAGTGCTTACGCGTTCTACCTTCCATGCGCGAATACTGTTGAACCAACGGTCTTGCCATTGGCGTGCGTCTACATCAAAAGATACTGTCAGCTCTTCGCCCATCTGAATATTGAACTGTTCGATTTTGTCCGCTCCAAATACGTCAAAACACATTTTGCGCGGATATTGGCCATGGTCTTCAATCACATATTCTTGTGATTTCCATTCGTTACCTGACTTGGAAACTCCGCCTCTGGGCTGGAGTATAGCGATGATTTTTCCTGTAAATTCCATTGTTTTCTTTTTAAATGATGCGGCGAAGTTACAATTTTTTAGGAATATGAGACGAATATTCGGCTGTTTTTTCTTGCTATTTCTTTGTCGTAGGGAATTCTTTTTTTAACTTTGTCCGTCAGTTTGAAAAAGATAAAAACGGTTTCTAAGACGTTAGCAAAATAAAAAACTTAAATATACAGAAGATATGAAATTTATCGTTTCGAGTACTGCGCTCTCCAGTCATTTGCAGGCTATCAGCCGTGTGATTAATTCGAAGAATGCGTTGCCTATTTTGGATTGTTTCCTCTTTGAACTGCAAGACGGAACCTTGTCTGCAACTGTTTCCGACAGTGAAACGACGATGGTCACTACGGTCGAAGTGAATGAAAGTGATATGGACGGCCGTTTTGCCGTCACAGCCAAAACCCTTTTGGACGCTTTGAAGGAAATTCCCGAACAACCGTTGACTTTTGAAATCAATACGGATTCCCTTGAAATCACGGTACAGTATCAGAACGGTAAATACAGCCTGATGGGGCAGAATGCGGACGAGTTCCCGCAGTCTGCCATGTTGGGTGACAATGCCGTACGTGTGGAAATGGATGCACAAGTGTTGCTGGGTGGTATCAACCGTGCCGTGTTTGCTACGGCTGATGACGAGCTTCGTCCCGTGATGAACGGTATCTATTTCGATATCACAACGGAGGACATCACGATGGTGGCATCAGACGGTCATAAGCTGGTGCGCTGCAAGACACTGGCTGCCAAAGGCAACGAACGTGCCGCCTTTATCCTGCCCAAGAAGCCGGCTTCGCTGATGAAGAATCTGCTGCCGAAAGAACAAGGCATGGTGACTATCGAGTTCGACGAACGCAACGCTGTGTTCACATTGGAAAGCTACCGCATGGTGTGCCGTCTCATCGAAGGACGCTATCCCAACTACAACTCTGTGATTCCGCAGAACAACCCTTATAAAGTGACGGTAGACCGTCTGCAACTGCTCGGTGCTTTGCGCCGCGTGTCTATCTTCTCTTCGCAGGCAAGCAGCCTTATCAAGCTCCGTATGCAGGAGAATCTGATTGTCATCTCCGCACAGGACATCGACTTCTCTACATCGGCCGAAGAAACACTGGTTTGCCAATATGCGGGCAATCCGATGAGCATCGGTTTCAAGTCCACTTTCCTGATTGACATTCTGAATAACATTTCTGCCGATGAAATCGTTATCGAACTGGCAGATCCTTCACGTGCAGGTGTCATTATTCCGGTAGAGCAGGAAGAGAACGAAGACTTGCTGATGCTGCTGATGCCGATGATGCTGAATGACTGATGAATATTAGCAATCGGATTATGAGCTACGAGCTACAAGTGGCTGCGCAATTATGCCGCACGGTACTTGTAGCTCGTGGCTTGTAAGTTAAACTTATAATTTATAGCTCATAGCCAGAGCTTATAAAACGAAAAAACAATGAAATTGAATCTGAAAAATCCGATAGTCTTTTTTGATTTGGAGACTACGGGTACCAATATCAACTCAGACCGAATTGTCGAAATCTGTTACCTCAAGGTATATCCCAACGGGAATGAGGAGTCCAAAACCATGCGTATCAACCCCGAAATGCCCATTCCTGCCGAAGCATCTGCCGTTCATGGCATCTACGATGCCGATATAGCCGACTGCCCCACATTCAAGGAAGTGGCGCGCAACATTGCCAATGACATTGAAGGATGCGACTTGGCGGGCTTCAACTCCAACCGTTTTGATATCCCCGTCCTGGCGGAAGAGTTCCTTCGTGCCGGTGTGGACATTGACATGAGCCGCCGCAAGTTTGTGGACGTGCAGGTCATTTTCCACAAGATGGAGCAACGCACGCTGTCTGCTGCCTATAAATTCTATTGCGGCAAGAATTTGGAAGACGCCCATACGGCAGAGGCTGATACACGTGCCACCTACGAAGTGCTGATGTCGCAGTTGGACCGCTATCCGGAGTTGCAGAATGACGTGGCTTTCCTTGCCGACTATTCCAGCTTCAACAAGAATGTGGACTTTGCCGGTCGTATGGTCTACGATGACAAAGGTGTGGAAGTATTCAACTTCGGCAAGTACAAGGGCATGTCGGTATCCGATGTCCTGAAGCGCGATCCCGGCTATTACAGCTGGATTCTGAACAGTGATTTTACCCTGAATACCAAAGCCACGCTGACCAAGATACGTCTGCGTGAAATGACTCAGAAATAAATGGCAAATATACTGAAAGGGAAGAAAATAGTATTGGGCATTACGGGCAGCATTGCCGCCTATAAAGCATGCTATATTATTCGCGGACTGATTAAGCGTGGTGCAGAGGTGCAGGTGGTCATTACGCCTGCCGGAAAAGAATTTATTACCCCTATCACGCTCTCTGCCCTGACCAGCAAACCGGTTATCAGTGAGTTCTTTGCCCAACGCGATGGCACCTGGAACAGCCATGTGGACCTCGGTCTGTGGGCAGATGCCATGCTGATAGCCCCGGCTACGGCTTCCACCATCGGCAAGATGGCGAATGGCGTGGCAGACAATATGCTGATTACCACCTATCTTTCCGCCAAAGCTCCGGTGTTTGTGGCGCCTGCCATGGACCTGGACATGTATGCCCATCCTTCCACCCAAAAGAATCTGGATACACTCCGCTCTTATGGAAACCACATCATAGAACCTGCTACGGGAGAACTCGCCAGCCATCTGGTGGGGAAAGGCCGTATGGAGGAGCCGGAGAATATCATCCGCCACCTGGAAATGTACTTTGCTGCCAAAGATGGCGACCTGGTGGGCAAGACAGTGATGATAACCGCAGGACCTACTTATGAGAAGATAGACCCGGTGCGCTTCATCGGCAACTATTCTTCCGGCAAGATGGGACTTGCCCTGGCAGATGAATGTACCGCCAGAGGGGCCAAGGTGATACTGATTGCCGGTCCGGTGCAGCAAGGCACTTACTTCCCGATGCACCAGTACCATGCGGTAGAGTCGGCGCAGGAGATGTTCGAGGCTGCATCCGCCGCCTTTGTCCATGCCGATGCCGCCATCTTGACGGCTGCCGTGGCAGACTACACCCCCGAACAAGTGGCGGATGAGAAAATCAAGCGTGAAAAGACCGGGGAGATGAGTTTGAACTTGAAACCTACTCGCGACATAGCCGCTTTCTTAGGCAATCTGAAGAACGATACAGAGCACCAACGGCGCCTCCTCGTAGGCTTTGCCCTTGAGACTCATAACGAGCAGATGAATGCGGAAGACAAGCTCAACCGCAAGAATCTGGACTTCATCGTGCTGAACTCCCTGAACGACAAGGGAGCCGGTTTTCGTTGCGATACCAATAAAATCAGTATCATAGACCACCAGGGAAAGACGGACTACCCCTTGAAGTCCAAAGCCGAAGTGGCTGCCGACATCGTAGACCGTCTGGTGAAAGATTTAAATAGTAAATAGTAAATCGTCAAATCGTCAATATCCTTATGTTGCGTTCGCTTTACATACAGAATTATGCGCTTATTGAAAAGCTCGATATCAGCTTCAGCAGCGGTTTCTCGGTGATAACGGGTGAGACCGGTGCTGGAAAATCCATTATTCTGGGTGCCATCGGTCTGCTGCTGGGACAGCGTGCCGATGTGAAAGCCATTCGTGTAGGAGCTTCGAAGTGCATTATCGAGGCCCGTTTTGATATTTCCGCTTACGGTATGCAGCCTTTCTTTGAGGAGAATGAGTTGGAGTACGAGGAAGAATGCATCCTGCGCCGCGAGGTGTCCGCTTCGGGCAAGAGCCGGGCATTCATCAATGACACGCCTGCTTCATTGGCTCAGATGAAGGAGCTGGGAGAACAGCTGATTGACGTGCATTCCCAGCATCAGAACCTATTGCTGAACAAGGAAGGATTTCAGTTGAATGTACTGGACATCTTGTCGCATAACGAAGAGGCCTTGTCTGCTTACCAGCATATCTTCGGAGCATGGAAGCAGGCACAGCAGGATTTGGAGGCCCTTGTTGCCCGTGCCAATCAGGATAAGTCGGACGAAGACTATATCCGTTTCCAACTGGAACAGTTGGAAGAGGCACACTTGTCTGCCGGTGAGCAGGAGGAGCTGGAGCAAGAGGCAGATACGCTGAGTCATGCGGAAGAGATAAAGGCCGGACTCTATCGGGTAGGGCAGACGCTCTACTCGGACGAAGGAGGCTTGTTGTCCGGGCTGAAGGAATGCCTGAACACGATGCTCGGCCTGCAGAGGGTTTATCCGGTTGCCGGGGAACTTGCCGAACGCATGGAAAGCACTTATATCGAGTTGAAGGATATTTCGCAGGAAGTGTCGGGTAAGGAGGATGAAATAGAGTTCAACCCCGAACGTCTGGATGAAGTGAACGAACGTCTGAACTTGATTTATACGCTCCAACAGAAGCACCGCGTTTCCACTGTCGATGAACTTCTGGCGCTGACGGATGAATACGCCGCCAAACTCTCCGCCATCACTTCGTCCGACGAGCACATCGAGGAACTGAAAGCGCGTTGCGACGCTTTATATAATAAGGTGAAAAAGCAGGCTGCCGTCCTCACCAAGGCGCGTACTGCCGCTGCCCGTGAAGTGGAGAAGCAGATGGCTGCGCGGCTGGTTCCGTTGGGCATGCCCAATGTCCGTTTCCAGGTAGAGATAGGTGCCCGCAAAGAGCCGGGCATACACGGGGCGGATACTGTGAACTTCTTGTTTTCCGCGAATAAGAACGGGGCATTGCAAAGCGTCTCCTCCGTAGCTTCGGGTGGTGAAATAGCCCGCGTCATGCTCTCCATCAAAGCAATGATAGCCGGTGCCGTCAAGCTTCCTACCATTGTATTCGACGAAATAGATACCGGAGTCTCCGGCGAGATAGCCGACCGCATGGCGGATATCATGCAGGAGATGGGCGAGCAGGACCGCCAGGTAATCAGTATCACCCATCTGCCCCAGATTGCTGCCCGCGGACGCGCCCATTACAAGGTGTACAAGCAGGACAACGAGACGGAAACAAACAGTCACATCCGTCGTCTGACCGACGATGAACGTGTGGAAGAAATAGCCCATATGCTGAGTGGCGCTAAGCTGACCGAAGCCGCACTGAACAATGCCAGAGCATTGCTGGAAGTATCAAATAGTAAATAGTAAATCGTCAAATAGTAAATACCCATATATGGTTGATAACAGTGAAATGATTTTCGGCGTCCGTGCCGTGATAGAAGCCATTCAGGCAGGAAAAGAGATAGACAAGATATTGGTAAAGAAGGACATTCAGAGTGATTTGTCAAAAGAGCTGTTCGCTGTCTTGAAAGGGACTTTGATACCGGTACAGCGCGTTCCGGTGGAACGCATCAACCGCGTGACGCGGAAGAATCACCAGGGAGTGATTGCCTTCATCTCTTCAGTCACTTACCAGAAGACGGAGGACTTGGTACCTTTCCTTTTCGAGCAGGGCAAGAATCCTCTGTTTGTGATGCTCGACGGCATCACGGATGTCCGCAATTTCGGCGCCATTGCCCGTACTTGCGAGTGTGCGGCGGTAGATGCCGTGATTATCCCTGCACGGAACAGTGTATCAGTCAACGCAGATGCCATGAAAACTTCGGCAGGAGCCTTGCACACTTTGCCCGTTTGCCGCGAACACAGCCTGAAAGAGACCCTGCAATTCCTCAAGAATAGTGGTTTCCATATCGTGGCAGCCACGGAGAAAGGCGATTACGACTATACCAAAGCCGACTATACCGGTCCGATGTGCATCATTATGGGTGCCGAAGACAAGGGGGTGTCCTATGACAATCTGGCGTTGTGTGACGAGTGGGTGAAAATTCCCATGTTGGGAACCATCGAGTCCCTCAATGTTTCCGTTGCAGCCGGCATTTTGATTTATGAAGCGGTAAAACAAAGAACCAACTAAGATATGAAAAAGAAATTGCTGTTGATGCTCACTCTCTGTTTATTGGCTCAGTGGAGTGTGGCACAAGCCCCGAAGTGGGTAGACAAAGCCAAACGTGCCGTTTTTTCGGTGGTGACCTACGACCAGGACGATAAGATACTGAATACTGGAAACGGCTTTTTTGTCACTGAAGATGGCGTTGCGCTTTCTGACTACACCTTGTTCAAAGGTGCCCAGCGCGCCGTTGTGATGAGCTCGGACGGGGCACAGATGCCGGTGGAGGCCATTATGGGGGCCGATGACATGTACGATGTTGTCAAGTTCCGTGTCGGCATCTCCGGAAAGAAAGTCACGGCACTCACTTTGGCTGCTGTGGCTCCGGCTGCCGGTGCGGATGTATATCTGCTGCCTTATTCCACCCAAAAGGACCGTTCCTTCACTGCCGGGAAAGTAAAGGAAGCTGATAAGATTTCCGGCAACTATTCCTATTATACGCTCGATATGCGTCTGAAGGACAAGATGGTGAGTTGTCCGCTGATGACTGTGGACGGGCAGGTCTTCGGCCTTGCGCAGAAGTCCTCCGGACAAGACACGGCTACCATCTGCTATGCCATTGATGCCAATTTCGCCATGTCACAGAATATCTCCGCATTGTCTTATGGAGATATGTCATTAAAGGGCATCGGTATCAAGAAGGCATTGCCCGATACCGAAGAGCAGGCTTTGGTGTTCCTCTACATGGCTTCTTCCCAACTGTCTCCGGAGAAGTATATGGAGACTCTGAACGATTTCATTGCACAATATCCTGCCAGTGCCGACGGTTATCTGCGCCGTGCTTCCCAGCATCTGTTCATGTCCCGTGAAGATGCTTCCATGGATAAGGTCGCCGCAGATATGGATAAGGCTTTGGAGGTTGCCGCAAAGAAAGATGATGTGTATTACAACCGGGCCAAGATAATCTATAATTATGCATTGGGCAAGCCCGAGAAAGTTTATAAGGACTGGTCGCTCGACAAGGCTCTGGACGAGGTACGGAAAGCGATAGCCATTGACGAGCTTCCGGTTTATGTCCAGTTGGAGGGTGACATCCTGTTTGCCAAGCAGGACTATCCGTCGGCATTTACCAGCTATGATAAAGTGAATAAGACCATTCTGGCCTCTCCGGCTACCTTCTTCAGTGCCGCCAAGACCAAGGAATTGATGCAGGCGCCTGCCGAGGAGGTACTGGCTCTGATGGACAGTTGTGTGGCCCGCTTTACCCAGCCCTATACGGAGGAAGCCGCCCCTTACTTGCTGGAGCGTGCCCAAGCCCGTATGAATGCAGACCAGGCGCGTAATGCCATGCTGGATTATGACGCCTATTACAATGCCGTGAACGGTAAAGTGAACGACATGTTCTACTATTACCGTGAGCAGGCTGCTTTGAAGGCCAAGCAGTACCAGCGTGCGCTGGACGATATGGCGAAAGCCATCGAACTGAATCCGGAGGATTTGACTTACCGTGCCGAACTGGCAGTGGTGAATCTTCGCGTGGGACGTTACGAAGAGGCGTTGAATGTGCTGAAGGCTGCTCTGGAGAAAGACCCTAAGTATGCCGAGGCCTACCGTCTGATGGGTATCGCCCAGCTGCAGATGAAGAAGGACAAGGAAGCTTGTGCCAGCTTTGCCAAGGCAAAGGAATTGGGTGACCCCAATGTGGATGCTTTGATTGAGAAGCATTGCAAGTAAAGGGATGGGATAGAATAAAGGCTCTGCTTTCGCAAGCAGAGCCTCTGTTTTGGGGAACTCCCCCGTGTTAAATGAGTTAAGTCTAGGTATAACAGGTTATGAGTGAAATTACGTTGTTTTATTTATAAAATGCGTGGATTTCCGGAATACTGCATATACTTCGGATTTTTTTATGAGAAAAAAGAAAATAGACCCGATTATTAATAAAAACAAACTTTGACAATCATGAAGAAAGTGATTTGCAGCCAGAAGGCACCGGGCGCCATAGGCCCTTATAGCCAGGCTATCGAAGCCGGCGGAATGGTATTTGTATCAGGTCAGTTGCCTATTGACGCAGCTACCGGAGTGATGGCTGAAGGTGCTGAAGCGCAAGCCCGCCAGTCCTTGGAGAATATAAAGCATATTCTGGAAGAGGCAGGCCTGGGCATGGCAAATATTGTGAAGACAACCGTTTTCCTGGCAGACATGTCCTTGTTCGCTGATATGAACAAGGTATATGCCACCTATTTTGACGGTGCTTTCCCGGCACGTTCGGCTGTGGCAGTGAAGGCGTTGCCCAAAGATGCCTTAGTAGAGATTGAGTGCATCGCGGTTCGCTAACAAGTCGGCCACAATGAAACTGCTGCCTCCCACGAAGATGAAATCTTCCGGGAGGCTTTTTTCTTGTGCGGCCCGCACGGCGGCAGGTACATCAGGATAGCAATGTCCTTCCAGACCTGCTGCTTCGGCAAGCTCCTGTAGTTCGCTTTCGGGCAATGCTCGCTTCACGCTGGCTTTGGTGAAGTAGTAGGTCGCTTCCCGGGGCAGCAGGGCCAGTACCCCCCGTATATCCTTGTCATTCACCATGCCTATGATGATGTGTAGCTGGCGGTAAGCCTGCTGTTTCAGTTGTTCTGTAATGTAGGTGATGCCTCCTACATTGTGGCCGGTGTCACAAATCAGGGTGGGCGACTCCTGCAGTTTTTGCCAGCGTCCCATCAAGCCTGTCAGTTCCACCACACGGGCAAAGCCACTGCGCACTGCTTGTCCGTCCAGCCGGTAGCCGGCTTCTTTCAGTAGCGGGAGGGCGGTGAGGATGGTCCGGGCATTTTTCTGCTGGTAGAGCCCTTTCAGTTCGTATTCTATTCCGGGATAGTCTTCACGGTCATTCTCCTCGGCAAAGTAGATGGGAGCACCCGTTGTCTGTGCTTTTTCCAGAAATACCGGTTTCGTTTCGGGAGTGGTCTCGCCGATTATAACGGGGATACCGCTTTTAATGATTCCTGCCTTCTCTCCTGCGATTTTTGCCAAGGTGTCCCCCAGGAATTGGGTATGGTCAAAACTGATGTTGGTGATGATGCATACATCCGGACGGATGATATTGGTACAGTCCAGGCGTCCGCCGAGTCCCACCTCGATTACGGCTACATCCACCTTTTCATCGGCAAAGTAGCGGAAGGCCATGGCGGTGGTCAGCTCAAAGAAAGAGGGATGGAGGGGTTCGAAGAATCCACGTTCCTGCGCTACAAAACGGATGACGTATTCCTCGGGTATAGGCTGTCCGTTAATCCGGATGCGCTCCCGGAAATCCACCAGGTGGGGCGAGGTGTAGAGTCCGACCCTATATCCCGCTTCTTGCAGTATGGCGGCAAGCGTATGCGAGCAGGAACCCTTTCCGTTGGTACCGGCCACATGAATGCTGCGGAAACTGCGGTGGGGATGTCCGAAATGTTCGTCCAGGGTCAGAGTATTTTCCAACCCCTCCTTGTATGCTGAGCCGCCCACTTGCTGAAACATGGGCACACTGTTATATAAGTAAGTTAAAGTGTCCTGATAATCCATCTTTTATAATATTTAACGGAGAAGCAATCCTTTCTCCCTATTAATTTGTTATCTTTAAAAGCGACAAAGATAATGCAGACCGAACGCAATCAAGCTTGCTTGAAATTGCTTGCAGTGTAGCTTATCTTAAGCTTATGCAAAGGTATTAACAATTTAAATCTAACGTGTATGGGAGCTAAGAAAAATTTTGTGATTGATACGAATGTGATTCTTCACGATTATAACTGTTTGAAGAATTTTCAAGAGAATGACATTTATCTTCCCATCGTAGTCCTTGAAGAACTGGACAAATTCAAGAAAGGTAATGAGCAGATTAATTTCAATGCGCGTGAGTTCGTCCGTGAGCTTGATTTGATTACCGATGATAATCTGTTCACCAAAGGGGCGCCATTGGGAGAGGGCTTAGGCCGTCTGTTTGTGGTGGCAGGCATGGTGGACTCTCCCCGAGTACGTGATTCCTTTCCCGAACGCATCCCCGACCATCAGATTCTGTCGGTAGTGGACTGGCTTTCCACCAAAAAGCCTAAAATGAAAACCATCCTTGTCACGAAAGACGTGAATCTGCGCATGAAGGCGCGTTCCATCGGTCTGCTGTGCGAAGACTACATCAATGATAAGGTAATCAATGTGGATATATTCGAAAAGTCGAATGAAGTGTTCGAGGGTATTGACCCTGCGCTGATAGACCGCATTTATTCTTCCAAAGAAGGACTGGACATCAACGAGTTCGATTTTAAGGACATCATTCGTCCCAACGAATGTTTTGTGCTGAAGAGTGACCGCAGCAGTGTGCTTGCGCGTTATAATCCCTTTGCCCATTCGATTTGCCGGGTCCACAAGACAAAGAATTATGGCATTGAGCCGCGCAATGCCGAGCAGAGCTTTGCTTTTGAGGTGCTGAACGACCCGAACATCAAGTTGGTTGCCCTGACCGGCAAGGCGGGAACCGGCAAGACCCTGCTGGCATTGGCCGCCGCATTGGGAAAACTTACCGACTACAAGCAGATTCTCCTGGCACGTCCCATCGTGGCCCTATCCAATAAAGACCTTGGATTCCTTCCCGGTGATGCCAATGAGAAAGTGGCTCCTTACATGCAGCCTTTGTTCGATAATTTGAATGTAATCAAGCATCAGTTCGCTGCCAATTCCTCTGAAGTGAAACGCTTGGAGGATATGCAAAAAAGTGAACAATTGGTCATCGAGGCATTAGCCTTTATCCGCGGGCGCAGTTTGAGCGAGACCTACTGTATTATTGATGAAGCCCAAAACCTGACTCCGCATGAGATTAAGACCATCATCACCCGTGCCGGTGAAGGCACAAAAATGGTGTTTACCGGTGATATTCAGCAGATAGACCAACCCTATCTGGACAGTCAGTCCAATGGGCTTGTTTATATGATAGACCGCATGAGGGACCAGAATTTGTTTGCCCATGTCAATCTGGTGAAAGGGGAGCGTAGCCAGTTGAGCGAGTTGGCAAGTAATCTGATGTAGCGGATACCGCATTTTCTGGGGTAAAACTATTTCTATCCCGCTTTCCAACTGTTAAAACGAGGGAGGCGGGATAGTTTCTTTATAGACGATAAATAATTATTATAACATTTTTTTATCGATTTCTTGTCCGTTTTGACTAAAATAGTGTATCTTTGCCTCGCCTAAAACAAAACTGTCAAGCGAAATGAAGCGAAATTTTTTTCATCGGTATCTTTCCGCGAAAGTGCTTCCGATATGGACTATTCTATTAATTGACGTATTTATCATCGTCATATCCAGTCTGTTGGCCTATGCTCTCCGATATGATTTCAGAAGCATTTTTTTGGAATCCTCTACCATTGACAAGACCATTTTATGGACGGTTGTTGTCAACTTGATTTTCTTCCGTGTTTTCCGTACGTATTCCAATGTGTTGCGCTTTTCTTCCTTTGTGGATATCATGCGCATTTTTGTGTCATTGACGGTGTCGTATGCACTGCTGATGATAACGAGCGTCCTGACGGAAAGCTATTTGGAGTTTAACCTGGCTCCGGTCAGCGTGCTGTTCATGTCTTATATCATCAGCTTTGCCATGATGGCATGCTCCCGTGTGATTGTCAAGACTTTCTTCGAGGCGCTGAACTTCGACGGCACCCACAGTGCCAATGTGTTTATTTACGGTGCCAAGGAAGCCGGGGTCAACATTGCCAAGGCATTGCGTGTCAATCTGCGCAACCACTACCGTCTGCGCGGATTCATTGCGGACGAACCTGAGCTTATCAACAAGGTGATGATGGGTGTCAGGGTGTTCCCCAACGATGATACGCTGATTGATGTGCTGAACGACCGCGATGTGCAGACCATCATCATTTCTCCTGCCAAGATGGAGGAACTGAAGAAGTCCGACATGGCTGACCGCTTGCTGGTGCACAACATCAAACTGATGACCGCGCCTCCTTTGAGCGAGTGGAACGGCCAGGCGCTGAGCCGCACACAGTTGAAGGAAATTCAGATTGAGGACCTGCTTCAGCGTAATCCTATCGAGATAGATATCCATAAGGTTGCCTCTCATCTGGAGGGCAAGCGTGTGATGATTACGGGCGCCGCCGGCTCCATCGGCAGTGAAATCATGCGCCAGGTGGCTTCGTTCAATCCCTATAAACTTATTTTAGTGGACCAGGCCGAGACCCCTCTGCACGACATCCGTCTGGAACTTCAGGACCGTTGGCGCGACATCGATGCCGAGACCATCATAGCCGACATCTCCAATGCCACGCGCATGGAGGATATCTTCAGGGAGTTCAAGCCCCAGTATATTTTCCATGCGGCCGCCTACAAGCATGTGCCGATGATGGAGGACAACGTTTCCGAGTCCATCCAGGTGAACGTATTCGGCACGCGCACCGTTGCCGATCTTGCCGTGAAATACGGTGCCGAGAAGTTTGTGATGATTTCTACGGACAAGGCTGTTAACCCTACAAACGTGATGGGCTGTTCCAAGCGTATTTGCGAGATTTATGTGCAGTCTCTTGCGAAGAAGTTGCAGAAGGAGGGAGGCCATGCCACTCAGTTCATCACTACGCGTTTCGGCAATGTGCTGGGTTCCAACGGTTCTGTCATTCCCCGTTTCCGCGACCAGATTCAGCGTGGCGGCCCGGTGACAGTGACCCATCCTGAGATAATCCGTTACTTCATGACCATTCCCGAAGCTTGCCGCCTTGTTCTTGAGGCCGGCAGTATGGGCAACGGTGGTGAAATCTACATCTTCGACATGGGTAAGCCGGTGAAGATTGTGGATCTTGCCAAGCGTATGATCAGCCTTTCCGGACGTACGGATGTGAAGATTGAATTTACCGGTCTCCGTCATGGCGAGAAGCTCTACGAGGAACTCTTGAATGTGAAGGAGCTTACAAAACCCACCTACCATGAGAAGATTATGATTGCCACGGTGCGTGAGTATGACTATGACGAGGTGAAGGAGCGTATCCAGAAGCTGATTGATGTAAGTTACACTTATGACCAGATGAAAATTGTTGCTGCCATGAAGGATATTGTTCCGGAATTCGTGAGCAAGAATTCCTGCTTTGAGGCGCTGGATAAGAAGAAATAAAAAGATAGCGGTATAGTATAAAATGAAAGGGTGATAACGTCATTGTAGTGTTATCACCCTTTCAATTTTATTGTCTTCTTGTCAGCCTTTTGTCTCATTCATGTGAAGAGAAGTATTTCAAGAACTGTGTACGTTCGAAGGTATTGACTCCCTTCGGGTCGTTTACGTTCAGAATACCTTTGAACTGGCTGATGGTTTCCATACCTTTGCGGTCCATCCACAAGTTGAGGAAGCGGATGTATTCTTCAATGATGGTAGCTGAATTCTGATAAAGCACACTGCATATCTCTACGGCCGAAGCACCTGCTAATATTGCCTTGACAACGCCTTCGGGCGAGTGGATACCACCGGAAGCGGCATAGTCCAGCTTGTTTACGGCTGCCGAAGCGATGCCTATCCAGCGCAGGGCTTTAGACAAATCGGCTTCATTGCTGAATACGTTGCCGGATACTTGTATCATTTTCTCAATGTTGATGTCCGGCTGGTAGAAGCGGTTGAACAGCACTACTGCGGCGGCACCGTTGGCATACAGCTGGTCTATCAGAGCTATCGGATTGGTCAGGTTGTCGCCCAGCTTCATGATGACGGGTATCTTGACCGTCTTCTTGATGTGGCTCAGAATGTCGATGTGGCGTTGCTCGAAGGTTCCATATGTATACTGTACATCCGTCTGCAGTGCAAGGATATTGATTTCCAGTGCGTCTGCGCCGGCTTCTTCTATTTTGGCGGCAAATTCCACCCAGTCGGCATTCTGATAGCAGTTGATGCTGGCTATGATGGGGATATTGCAAACCTTTTTGCTTTCCTTAATCAGGTTCAGATATTCACCCAGCTTATGTTCGCGGATATATCCTACAAGGTAGTCACTGCCTTCGGGGTACATGTTCGGGTCTCCCATCCAGTCAGCCTCCATCATGATTTGCTCTTCAAAGAGTGATTTTAGCACAATGGCACCTGCGCCGGCCTCAGATAGTTTCTGATTCTTGGCAGCGCTGTCTGTCAGTCCGGAGCTACTGACAATAATGGGGTTTTTGAGTTTCAGCCCTGCAAAAGTAGTTTCTAATGTTGCCATGATAATGATTTTTTATGGTTAATAGTTTCTTTCTCCAAAAATCTTGCTTCCTACACGTATCAAGGTGCTCCCGGCTGCAATGGCCTCGTGGTAATCGTGAGACATTCCCATGGACAGTTCCCGGAATGACTCTGCATCGGCAAACCACTTGGCTTTCACTTCATTGAAGAAGCTACTTAAAGAACAAAACTCTGTTTTGATTTGTTCGTCATTGTCCGTATTCGTGGCCATGCCCATCAATCCGCATATCCGGATATGCTTGAGCTCTCTCCATTCACCAGCCGCCAGCATTTCCCGGCATTCGTCAAAGCTGAATCCAAACTTGGTCTCTTCCCGGGCAATGTGCAACTGCAGCAGGCAGTTGACGGTTTTTCCGGCTTTGGCAGCCTGCTTGTCCACTTCGGCCAACAGCTTGTAGGAGTCTATGCCATGAATCAGCGCTACGTAAGGAACGATATATTTTATTTTGTTTGTTTGCAGATGCCCGATGAAATGCCATTCTATGTCTTTGGGCAGACTTTCGCATTTGGCAGTCATTTCCTGCACCTTACTTTCTCCGAACACACGCTGGCCGGCACGATACGCTTCTTCTATCGCCTCGTTGGGGTGAAATTTGGAAACAGCCACCAGCCGTACCTTTTCAGGCAGTTCGCTCAGTACTTGTTTTAAATTCTCTGCAATCATCGTTTTTTTGAGTTATGAGTTATGAGTTATAAGTTATGGCTCGCAATAATAATTCATAACTTATAACTCATCACTTAAATTAAACTTCCGGTTTGTCGTCGGGCTCTGCACTGTACGGATATACATCCATAATGGCGGTTTCCGCTACAGATGCTATCTGATAGTCGGCCATTGTGCCTTTCATGCCCTCATCCAGTTTCTTCACTGCATCACGCAGGTCGGCAGCCTGCACCAATACCTGGGTAGAGGTTTTCTTTTCCGCACCGCTTTTCTCGTCCAGTGTGATGAAAACCAGTTTACATTTAAACCAGCGGTCGGCAGCTTCCTCTTCGCTGGGGAACAATTCGCTATAGTTGGCACGTTTGATGTCCGATACGGTGAACTCTCCCGAAATGAACGGCGTCATCTCTTCGATGATGCGTGCTTCCGCTTCCGTAAAACTGAGGGCATCCACCAGGTACGGTTCGGTCACCTTCTTGTTCATTCCATTTTCCATTGTTTTCTCGTAACGGATCTTACATTCAAACCATGTATGCATTGCCATAATTTTCTGTTTTTAATTATTGATTTATTGTTAGTTAAGCTGCTTTATGCGTGCCTATGCCCGCCGAAAGCAGTGCAAAGATAGCCAAAAACTAAATGGATATAAAAAGTTGCCTTGCATTTTACGTGAAAATTTTATTGGAGAACCGGGACGGTACGTATGGGCATAAAAAAAGGAGTACCGCTGTACTCCAACCTTTGTTAACCTTAAATCTAATACTATGAAAAACACATTGCAAAGGTACGGACTTTTTCGACATTTGCAAGAGTAACGGGGTATAAAGTGTGTATTTGTAACACTTATTATATATTATGTCTTTGTACTACATCTTTTTTAAAACTTGAGGCGTGTTGCTGAAACATAAATTTGCATCTGCTTTGCTTCCACACTTCCACCCAACTCCTGTATCTCCCTATTCATCGGCATTTGCCCTGCGGTGGGAGCAACCTGAAAAGGTGGAAGCAAAATTTGCTTCCACCTGCCAAAAACGTCTGAGTTTTGCCGTAACTTATTATCCTCTACCATAATACCGCGCGTGGGTTACATAAATCGGTCGGTGTAGTTTTCCTGCATTTTCGAGATTGCCCGACTATGAATAATGGAGTCGTCTAATGTCTTTTAAGTTGCTGTACAATACGTTTGCGCCTTGTGCGCAATAGGCGCGGGCTACGTACTTCATCTGTAAAAGCCCTGGAGTTAGTGACGCCTAACGGCCATGAACAACCCTGCTAACGGCCATGAAGCAATCGTTTGACGGCCATAAGCAGAGCTGTTCATGGCCGTTAGGCGTTATTAATTCCCTATGCAACAGTGGACAAACAAAGGGTGAAAAGCAAAGGAATGCTTGTGTTTTAAATAGAAATTCACGGGCTTGCACTCTCTCTCCATAGATTATGGAAGTGGGCTTTTATTTCACTTGCGTTTTGTGCGATAAATTCCCATTTATCAGCAGGCATCTTTGCGAAACTTCAATAATGCATTTATGAGGGTAAGATATTGGAATGTAGAATGATATATTGGAAATGATGAGGTGTTTTTTAAACGTTCGTTTAATGAACGTCTATTTTTAAGAAAATAAGTAGAGGCATAAAAGTTAAAAAGGAACAGAACTTTAATATGTTAAATGTTAGACGTACACTACTGCAATTCAATAGATTAATATGAAACAGAAATCACTTTGGGAATATTTTTATTAAACATTTTGTTAGTTCAAAAAATACAGCTTATCTTTGCGTTCATTAAACGAACGTTTATTGGACACTTTTATGAGTCTAATATCTTCTTTAATAGCTTATTATCATTGCAAAAGTGTACAATACGGTTTGGGTGGGAAAATGTCTCGTTCAAACCGCGAAGCGCACCCGGAATTGAGCTAATTTATTCGAAAGAAAATTCCTAAGTGGCTGAACAACAGAAATATTGGTTTGCGGCTCGCACCCGTGACAAGCAGGAATTTACAGTCCGGAAATCTTTGGACCGACTTAAATCGGAAGAGCATTTGGAGCTTGACTATTATCTTCCCACGCGTTTTGTCATTTCTCAATTGAAGTATCGTCGTAAGCGTAGCGAAGTTCCGGTAATCCGTAATCTGGTATTTGTTCATTCCACCAAGCAGACAGCCTGCGATATTTCCAACATCTATAATGTCCCCCTTTTTTATATGAAGGACCTTTCCACGCATTCCATGCTAGTGGTACCGGATAAGCAAATGGAGGACTTTATGTTCGTAATGGATTTGAATCCTGACGGTGTCAGCCTTGATAGCGAAATTCTGACTGTTGGGCATAAAGTAAAAGTTATCAAAGGCGAACTCAGCGGTATTGAAGGTGAGGTTGCCATCGAAGCCAATAAAACATACGTTGTTATCCGCATTAAAGACCTTTTGACTGCAAGTGTCAAAGTCCCCAAATCCTATCTGAAAATAATCGGGTGACTTCTAAATAAGTATAATCTTATATTTTAATCATATATCATAATAATGAATGATTTAACTTCCCGTGCTCTTGAGCTTCAGCATGCAGCTCATGAGCTGATGTATCTTGGTATGGACGGTGAGCCGGTCTATTCCGACACTTTTTGCCGGTTGAATAAGGAAGTGCTTGTTAAGTCCGATTCTCTTTTTTCTGCTCAAAGTTCCGATGTTGAAGAGGAGGCGAATTTGTGTCTGGCTCTTTTGATGGGGTATAATGCTACCATTTATGATGATGGGGATAAGGAGCAAAAGAAACAAATGGTATTGAATCGGATTTGTCTTGTTTTGGAGCAGTTGCCTGCTTCTTTACTTAAAGTCCGACTACTGACTTATACATATGGGGAGGTTTATGAAGAGGTCTTGTTTCAAGAAGCCTATGCGATTATTGAAGGTTGGAACAAAGATAATTTGACTTCGGAACAAACTGTAATCATCGAAGAATTGAAAAATATCGAAGAAAATCCATATCCGTTTGAGGAAGTGGAATAGGATTTGGGTGTGATAAGGAAATCATAAAAAATAGATAACTTTTATTGATATGAAAGCATGTTTTATGGGGTTGGGTTATATTGGCCTGCCTACTGCGATTATTGCTGCTAAACACGGAATTCAGATTATCGGGGTTGATATTAATCCCAAAGTTGTAGAAATGACTAATCAGGGTAAGTTGCATATCATTGAACCAGGTATGCAGGAGCTTCTTCAAGAAGTCGTTACTATCGGTCAGTTGAAGGCTTCAACAACTCCAGAAGTGAGTGATGCCTATTTTATGGTGGTACCTACTCCTTTTAAGGGAAATCATGAGCCTGATATTTCTTACGTGGAAGCTGCTACCCGTGCCGTAATTCCTTTGTTGAAAGAGGGAGATTTGTATGTCATAGAATCTACATCACCGGTAGGTACTACTGATAAAATGTGTGATTTGATATTTGGATTACGTCCGGAATTGAGAGATAAAATTTATATTGCTTATTGTCCGGAGCGTGTTCTTCCTGGGAACGTCATTTATGAGTTAGTTCATAATGACCGGGTCATTGGCGGTCTGAATGAAGCTTCTACAGATAGGGCTATTGAGTTTTATAGTAAGTTTGTACAAGGAACGCTCCATCGCACTAATTGTAAAACGGCAGAAATGTGTAAACTGACAGAAAACTCCTCCCGTGATGTACAGATAGCTTTTGCCAATGAACTCTCTCTGATTTGTGATAAAGCAGGAATCAATGTCTGGGAATTGATTAACTTGGCGAACAAGCATCCCCGTGTGAATATCCTTCAACCTGGTTGTGGTGTTGGAGGACACTGTATAGCGGTTGATCCTTATTTCATTACGGCTGAATTTCCTATGGAATCTAAAATCATATCTACCGCTCGTGAAATCAATAACTATAAAGCATTCTGGTGTGCAGAGAAAGTGCGGAATGCTATGTTGAAGTTTGAATTGGAATATCATCGTAAACCTACTATTGCTATGATGGGGCTGGCTTTTAAACCCGATATTGATGATTTGCGTGAAGCTCCTGCCAAGTATATTACTACTAAAGTGATGCAAAGCTGTAATAATGCAGATATTTTAGTAGTGGAACCTAATGTGCAGGAACACAACGTATTTAAACTTACAGATTATAAAGAAGCCTATGAGAAGGCTGATATCGTCGTTTTTCTGGTTGCTCATTCTGTATTTAAATCCCTGCCATATAATGATCGGAAAGTAATTCTTGACTTTTGCGGAATTTACAAGAAATAATAAATACCTTATAGCATGAAGAAGATTATGTTGGTTTTCGGGACTCGTCCCGAAGCCATAAAGATGGCTCCTCTGGTGAAAGAATTTCAAAAATATCCGGAGGAGTTCAAGACAATCGTATGTGTTACCGGTCAGCATCGCGAAATGCTTGATCAGGTATTGCATATATTTGAAATCATTCCTGATTATGATTTGAATATTATGAAACTAGGACAGGATTTGTATGATGTGACAGCTCGTGTTTTGATAGGTATGCGTGATGTTTTGAAAGAGGTACAGCCAGATGTTGTTTTGGTTCATGGTGATACAACCACTTCTACGGCTTCGGCATTGGCTGCTTTTTATCAGCAGATTCCAGTGGGACATGTAGAGGCGGGACTTCGGACTCATAATATATATAGCCCTTGGCCGGAGGAGATGAATCGAGTGATAACAGGGCGTATTGCCAGTTATCATTTCTCTCCAACTCCTTTGAGTCGTCAGAATCTGTTGGATGAAGGTGTAAAGGAATCAGCTATAATAGTGACAGGTAATACAGTAATAGATGCACTTTACATGGTTGTAGATAAGATAAAGAGTGATAAGAGGTTTGATGAAGAGCTGAAAGGCATTTTGAAAACTGCCGGTTATGACATCAACCGCTTGTTAGATGGAAAAAAATTAGTCTTGATAACAGGTCATCGTCGTGAAAATTTCGGTGACGGATTTGTTTCTATGTGTCGGGCTATTCAGACTCTTACAAAGAAATATCCAAATGTTGATTTTGTCTATCCGATGCATTTAAATCCCAATGTTCGTAAACCAATTCATGAGGTATTTGGCAAAGATTTATCCAATTTAGGGAATATGTTCTTCATAGAGGCTTTAGAGTATCTTTCTTTTGTTTATCTGATGGAGAAATCCGCTATAGTTTTGACAGATAGCGGTGGTATTCAGGAAGAAGCTCCCGGACTTGGGAAGCCAGTACTTGTGATGCGTGATACGACAGAGCGTCCAGAGGCGCTGGAAGCTGGAACTGTGAAATTAGTAGGAACAAATTATGATAAGATTATAGGTGAAGTTGCTGTTTTGTTGGATGATGAAGCATGTTATGAAAGAATGAGTAAGGCGGTGAATCCTTACGGGGATGGGCTGGCGTGTAGTAGAATTGTGTATACGTTGAAATAATGTGAGTAATGCCACTTTTGAAAGATACTTTAAATGCGACATTGTGGTCAGTATTGGCTGAAATTATTGCAAAAATAATTAGCCCTGCTGTTTTCTTAATACTTACTCATATACTGTCACCATCGGATTTTGGAGTTGTTTCAGTTGCTACAACAATTTTAGGACTCATTTATGTTGTGAGTGATATGGGGACAAGTAAAGTTCTTATTCAAGCAGAAGATGATGAGGGTAATATCCAAAAATTATATGATGCTGCTTTTTATCTAAATATATTTGTTGGCATTATATTATTTTTGGTGGTTTTTCTTTTTTCAAAAGAACTCGCATCATTTTATTCTCAGCCTCAATCAGACTCTGTGATAAAAGTCATGTCTGTACAAATATTGTTGTACTCATTGTGTTCTGTTCAAAATGCCATTAGAAAAAGAAATTTAGATTTTAGATTTTTATTTTATATAAGACTTATAACAATATGTTCTCCATTATTGATAGCATTGCCTATCGCTTTTTCAGGTGGTGGCTATTGGGCCATAGTTTTAAGTACTATTGCAGGTTCTTTATTAAATACTGTGGTATTATGGGTTAAAAGTAAATGGAAACCGATATTATACATTAATTGGCATATGATTTATCGTGTTATAGGTAAATCAATATGGAATACGATAGAGCAAATATGTGTTTGGATACCAGTATGCTTTGATACTTTTTTGATATCAAAGTTTTTATCTGTAAATGATTTAGGCTTATATACTACTTCCAAAACCTTGTTTAATACTGCAATCGGATTGTTATTTACTCCTATATTACCTGTGTTATTCAGTGCTTTCTCACGTTACCAGAATAGTGGAAAGCTGTTAAGAGAGGCACTTTTATTTAGTCAAAAGGTTGTATTTTTATTGGGAGCAAGTCTTGGATTATTTGTATATATATTTAATAGTTATATATCAGATTGCTTCTTTTCTAACACATGGAGTGAAATATCATCAATTTTAGGTATTATGTTTCTGATTATGGGACTTGAGTCTTTTTATTCTGCTTTTATCGAGGGGGTTAGGTCTAAGGGATATTTTAAAGAAATTGCGGTTAATACAAGTGTAAGTATTTTGGTGGCAATACCGTTTTTATTGCTTTCTGTTAAATATGGTTTATTTTATTATGTTGTTGTTAGGAGTTTAGCTTTATATATACATTATCCCGGTATTTTTTATCTACTTGATAAAAAAATAGGAATTTCATTTAAGCAATCTGTTTACAATGTTCGTTTCATTTTAATTTCTATAATAATAATGTTACTCTTAAATTATTGTTTGGAGGGGCTTGGTGTTGAATCACGGTTTGGACTTTTTCTATTGAAATTATTTTCTACTGTTTCAGTTTTATTGATTTTCTTATTTGTGGAACGTAAATTCTTGAAGCAAATATTGTCATTGGTAATGAAGAGATAATTTTATGAATGTTTTATTTGTATTAAGAAGTTTCCCATCCTGTGGTGGTGTGCAATCTATTACAAAGATAATAGCGGAATCTTTGTTAGATAGAGGATTAAACGTTACTGTATTATCTTGTATTCAGACATTAAATGAATATGATAATTTGAATTCGTTTCGTTTTCATCATTTATCATTACCATCTTCTGTTTTGATGAGTGATATTAATATTCAATATTTCCATACGATATTGGAAGATGATAAAGTTGATATCATCATTAATCAGGGGGTATATCGCGATGTTACAACATTTTTGTATGTTGCATTAAGGCATAAGAAAAAATATAAGGTACTGTCTGTTATACACAGTGATCCTTTGGGTGAAATTAAGGATTTGAAATATCAGATATCCCAAAAAGGTTTCAAACCATTAATAAAACGTACTTTTTTATCATTGTATAAACAAAGGATTAAGAGCATTTATATTAATAGACTAAAAGCTGCAGAAGCATTTTCTTCTGCATTTGTATTACTCTCTGCATCGCATATTAATGATTTTAAGGCACTTTGTCCCAAAATAGTGAAGCCCATTTATGTTATACCCAACTGTGTAAATTTTGAAGATATAAATATAGATGATGAGTTCCTTGCTAACAAAGAAAAGAAAATTGTCTATGTTGGAAGAATTGTTGAGTCCCATAAACATGTTAGTCGGTTGTTGTATATATGGGATAAAATATGGTATAAACATGCTGATTGGCGGCTAGAATTGATAGGAGATGGGGATGATTTAACATATAATATGGACATTGCTGAGAAATTGCATTTGCAGAATATTTCATTTATAGGGAGGAGAAAAAATGTTGTACCTTACCTCATAAAAGCTAGTATTGTATGTCTCGTTTCAGAATCAGAAGGATTAAGTATGTCATTGTTAGAAGGAATGTATTTCGGTGCAATACCTATTGCTTATGCAAGTTTTTCGTCAATCAATGATTTTATTATTAATAATGTTAATGGGTTTTCTATAACTCCTTATAAACAGGAAGAGTACATATCAAAACTTGAGATGTTGATGATGGATGTTGATTTACGGATTAAGTTGGCAAAGGAAGCAAAAAAAATGACAAAATCTTTTTCCCTTGAGAGTGTAACAGATAAATGGATAGATTTATTCTCAACTTTATGATTTTATATAAAATAAAAAGTTTTTTCATTAAACTATATTGGTTTTTGGCTCATCTTATAGTTGATAGATTACTATTCATTATAGATTATGTTTTTTTCTTTAGGCTGAAGAAAACAAATTTCTTGCCTCTTGATCTTACCTCTCAAAAAGTTTTAGTGATTGCTGCACATAGTGATGATGAGATATTAGGATTAGGAGGAACTCTTTTAAAGCATAGTACATTGAATCATGATATTACTATATTGTATGTAACAGATGGATGTAAAAGTTTCAATCCATCTGTTACTCGTCAAGAAATGGTTGCTATGAGAAGATATGAAGCTCTTAATTTGTCAAATTATTTTTCTAAAATAAAAACAATTTTTCTAAATAAAATAAGCTTTGAATTTACTGTTTCTGAAAGTCTTATATCTGAAATAGCTCATGCTATCCAAAACTCCAATCCTGATATAATTTATGTATTATCTCCTATAGATGTTAATATAGACCATACCAATGCAGCCTTGGCATCATTTGCAGCTATCCAAAATATTCATTATAGAGGTCGAATGTGTTTATATGAAGTACAAACGCCTTTGACTTATTTATATGCTAATAGATATATTGATATTACTGATTTTATTGAAAATAAGAAAAATATATTATTGAGCTATAAATCCCAAAGTGTTATGTTTAATTCGTTCATTAAGATTATTTGTTATAATAAACTTGCTGCTATTCATTTACCTAATACTAATGCTGCTGAATTTGTGAGAGAATTGTCAGAAGAGGATATATTGCAATTAATCAGAAGATCTAATTCTATCAATAAGGATAAAATTCTAATTATGAGAGCAAAACGATTTCTGCGAACTAGTTACAAGTCAATGGAAAAATTCTTTTTAGATTGATTTATGAAATTGTTTCGGATTAATATAATTTCTTTTCGCAATTGGATAATGCACTTATTTCTATGTTTGCTCATTATTTTCGATTTGAGGACTTATTTGGTGACTGGAAGTGGAATATCAATCATAACATCGGGATTAATATTCTTTTATCTTGTGTGTTATTTGTATTTATGTGTGTTATATCCTAAAATTTATATTAGATTCTTCGATGTAATAGTATTTTTGTTTTTATGTATATATGGTGCTAGAGTTTATGTAAATATATATATAGATGGTATTTATAATACAATTTTTGAGAATAATATAACATACATAGTGTATTTCTTTCTGCTTGCAGCTCTTCCTTATCAAGCATGTAGGCGCATTCCTTTTTCCAAGATACATATAGAAACTCTTCTTGTAATATTATTTGTGTTTTATTTTTTAGCTTTAATTTATTCGTTTTCTAATGTAATGACTTCTATTGCGATGAAAACTTATGTTGGCAATGAGGGGCGGTTTGAGGCTAACGCTATGCTAGATACGATTGGCTATGGACATTTAGGACTGACACTGGTTCTCATTTCATTTTCTCTTCTTATTTGTCATCATAAAAAACTGATTATTGGTATATTGGGAGGATTAGGAATATTATGTGGGGCATTGTCTATTATCCTTGCTAATTCAAGAAGTCCAATGTTGGCTTTATTAGTATGCTTAATAATTATCTTCAGTAATCGTATTAGTTTCAGACTATTATTGCTTATTTCTATTTTAGTTTCTTTGTTTGTTATCTATATTGATGAAATTAATATCTTTTTTCAAGAGGTTTTTAAAAGTCAATTTATAGATCGCTTTCTTACAATTTTTAAAGGGGATGGAAATGGTATGTCTGGAAGAAATATTTACTATAACCAAGGTTGGGCAATCTTTTCTGATAATCCCTTATTAGGACAATCTTTTTTGCTCACTTCAGGTGATATAAAGGGGGATTATGTTCATAATTCTTTTTTGGAAAGCTTAATGGCAGGGGGACTTTTGGGAGGAATACTATATATAATAATGACTCTTTGGGGAGTGACTTGTTCTTATAAGCTAATTAATAATCGCAGTAGATATATATTTTTTGCACTCTTTTTTATTCAGATGTTGACTTATTCATTGTTTTCACGTTCATTCATAGCATTACCATTGTATTGGGTTTCTTTGTCATCTGTATTTTCAATTTATCAATTAGAATATGGAAAATCTTAGAATTGTAATTGTAACAGCTTACTATTATCCATTAAACGTACCAAGGGCTTTTCGTGCAACGGAATTGGCTCATGAATTTGCTAGAAGAGGACATCAAGTAACGGTTATAAATGCAATAACAGTATTAAACTCCGATGGGGTATTGTTGTCTATAGATAAAACACCTAATGTTAAACTGATAAATTTGCATGCCTTTAAATGGTGTATTGATAGTTCCAAAAAAGTACAATACAGTAATAGTGGATTCTTTTCAAATATTAAACAATATCTCGGGAAGTTTTTGTTTTATATTTCTACCAATAAATGGTTTTATTTGTACCTAAAAGTTAAGAATTTATTGACTTTTGAACAAAAATACGACTTATTAATCTCAATAGGTCTTCCTTTTGCCATTCATTGGGCAGTAGCACATAAAATTGCAGGTCGGAATATTGCCGATTGTTATGTTGCAGATTATGGTGATCCTTTTTCTAAATTTAATATTGCAACTAAAGTTGCTCCCTATTTCCAGTTCATAGAAAAAAAATGTATAAATCGATTTGATTTTATTTCTATTCCAACAGATATAGCAATCAACTCCTATAGGTGGTTGAAGGATGATGATCATATAAAAGTTATACCTCAAGGATTCAATTTTAACGGAATTAAATTATCGACATATACGCCACATTCTGTACCTACATTTGCTTTTGCTGGCTTATTCTATTCTGATATTCGGAATCCTCAAATATTTTTAGATTTTTTGTCTGACTTTACTTTGGATTTTCGTTTTGTTATTTATACAAATATTAATGTTCAAGATAGTATGAAGTGTCTTAGACCCTATATTGATAAATTGGATGGACGTATGTTGATAATTGATTCTATACCACGTGATAAATTGATTTTGGAACTCAGTAAAATGGATTTTCTGATAAATGTGAAAAATTCCTCAAATAATCAAAGCCCAAGTAAATTAATAGATTACACCTTAGCAAATCGTCCTATTTTTTCTTTTTCATCAAAACTTTATGATTCTGAACGTTTTTTGAGATTCTATAATGGAATATATGATAATTTAGACTCTATAGATTTATCGCAATTCAATATTGTCAATGTGGCAAATCAGTTTTTGAATTTATACTATATAAATCAATAAGTTATTTATGCTATATATTGAAGCATCCCAAATTAATTCTAATGGTGGGATAGTGTTATTGGATTTGTTATTGCGAAGAATTAAAGAAAGAAATATAGATGCAATAATTTATATAGGTTATGGGCATGTTTTGAATAGACTTAAATATTTAGAATCTAAAAATATCAGACTTGTGAGAACTTCTCTATTCAAGACTTTTGTCAGATACGTTAGTCGTAGAAATAAGGTTCTTTTTTTGTGTAACTTGCCTCCATTTCGCCGTAATCTTTCTTCAATCATCTATATCCATAATCTTTTTTTTGCAGAAAGACCTAAATGGACAAATATAGATAGTACCATTGGGTTAAATTTGCGAAAATATTTATATTATATTTTATTAAAATTGTTCATGCGAAAAGTTGATATAGTAGCTTGTCAAACTTCGGAAATGGCAATACGGTTGAAAAATACATTTGGAATATCTCCTTTAGTGCTTCCTTTTTTTGAAGATATAAAGAGAAAAGTTGCTGAAAAGAAATATGATTTTTTTTATCCAGGATCAAGTGCTACTCATAAAAATAACAATGTGTTGTTAGATGCGATTGAAAAGGCATCTCGGCATGCCCATTTTACCATCGCACTAACTATAGGATGTAAAAATACCATTTTACAAAATCGTATAAAGCAAATAAATCAAAGTGCGGGATATGAAATAATACATAATCTCGGAACAATTAGTCACGATGTGGTTTTAGAGGTTTTCTCGCAATCCCGGGCTTTATTATTCCCTTCATTAAAAGAATCGTTTGGACTACCCTTAGTAGAGGCACTCCAACAAGGAATTACAGTAATTGCTTCAAACTTGCCTTATACTTTTGAAGTGGTACATAATCCTATAACTTTCTATCCTTATGATTCTTCTGATATATCGGACTGTATGTTACATTTTTTAAATGGAGAATATATAGATATAGATCAAAGGCTTATGGTGTCTAATAAAATTGATAGGCTTATTGATTTATTGATTGGAAAATTAAGTTAAATATAATATGATACTATTAGTTTCGCTTTTTGGGAGTATTAATACAAATAATTCACGCATATCTAATATATTCCACTACACATCAAATCTAGCAATAAATGTTGTAACCTCTGACTTTAATCATGGAAGTAAAAGATATAAAGAATGTATAGATAATATCAATAATCATTATCTTCATGTTCCTGCATATAAAAAGAATATTTCTATTGAGCGTATATATAGTCATATTGTTTTCGCTTATAGATTAAAAAAGTTTTTGAATTCACTTCAGGAAATTCCAACGGCCATTTATTGTGCCATGCCAACTTCAACTGCTGCTTATGTTTGTGGAAAATATTGCAAGAAACATGGTGTGAAGTTTGTGATAGATGTAATTGACTTATGGCCTGATTCTTTAATGCCAATTGTGGTTGGAATAAAAAATAGGCTTTTGAATCTTTTTATTTTCCCTTGGAAGTATATTACGATACAATCATATAAGATGGCAGATGTGATATTAGGAGAGTCAAAACAATATGCTAACGAAGCTGCTTTTTATAATCATAGGGCTCCTATATATCCTTTATATTTAGGAGTCGATAAGAAGGAAGTGAAGAAACTTGTAGCTGAAAGTAAACTTACTCTAAATAAGCCAAATGAAGAGAGATGGATTGGTTATGCTGGTAGCTTAGGTACGAGTTATGATTTTGAATCATTGATAAAAGGGGTGGCTGTTCTTAATGGAAAATATCAATATAAACTTTTTTTTATAGGAGATGGAGTATGCCGTGCTAAAATAGAAAATCTTATAAGTCAATATTCAGTAAATGCAGAGATTACGGGATTTATGGAATATGGAGACTTGTTGAAATACTTAGCTAATTGCGATATTGCGGTGAATATTTTTCGTGATAAGACGAAAGTTGTTCATAGTTATAAATTCAATGATTATGTAGCAACAAATTGTTTTATTTTAAATTCTTTGCCAGGAGAAACAGCTGATATGATTGACCGATATAAGGTTGGACTCAATTTTGATTTTAAGGACAATACTTTTGATAAGGTGCTTCTACAGTGTTTGGAATTTTGGGATGATTATAGGGAGTGGAAGTTGAATAATGAGAGATTGGTGGATGAACTCCTTGATAAGGAAGCTATATATTCTCAAATAGGAACTATTTTATCAAAATAAATGTTATGTATAAATGTTTCTTTAAACGGTTGATTGATTTCATCATAGCTTTGTGTACACTAGCTTTTATTTGGCCCATTTTATTACTTATTACTATTTGGTTATATTTTGCCAATAAAGGTGCAGGAGCATTCTTTACTCAGGAGCGTCCTGGAAAGGATGGAAAAATATTCCGTGTGATAAAGTTTAAAAGTATGACGGATGAGCGGGATGCAGAAGGCAAATTATTGCCGGATGCTAAACGATTGACTCATGTGGGTAAATTTGTTCGTGCCACTAGTATTGATGAGCTTCCGCAATTAATTAATGTTTTGAAAGGGGATATGGCATTGATTGGTCCAAGACCTTTATTACCGGAATATCTGCCTCTCTATTCAAAAGAGCAGGCTCGTCGTCATGAAGTGCGTCCGGGGATTACTGGCTGGGCGCAGGTAAATGGACGAAATTTTCTCCCTTTTAGTAAAAGATTTGAATTGGATGTATGGTATGTGGATCATTGCTCATTTATGCTTGATTTAAAGATTGTATGTCTATCAATTCATAGAGTCTTATTTAGGAAAGATATCTCTATTGGGAATCATGTTGCTAAAGATTCTGACGATTTAGGTTTTACTAAATATATAAAACAATGAAGAAACTTGTTATAATTGGCGCAGGTGGAATGGGACGTTCAGTCTATTGTATTGCTTTGGGTTGTATTGGTTACGATGAAAATTTTATTATTAAAGGTTTTATAGATGATAATTTAAATTCATTGGATGGATTCAGTAATTATCCTCCCATAATATCTTCAATTGATGATTATGTGATTGAAAAAGATGATGTGTTTGTATGTTCAATTGGTAATTCATCTTTGAAACGTATTTTATGTGAGAAAATTAAAAGTAAAGGTGGACAATTCTTTTCATTAATTCATCGTACTGCCATAATTCGTCAAAATGCAATGATAGATACTGGATGTATTATTGCTGATTATGCCTCAATAGGAGCAGATGCTAGAATTGGATGTAATTCATTAGTTCAATCATATGCTATAGTAGCTCATGATTGTATAATAGGTGATTATGTGAGAATTGATACTCATTGTGTATGTGTAGGAGGAGTGATAGTTGAAACTGGGGCTATGGTGCATACGGGTGCTATTCTTAGTCACAATGTTGTTGTTGAGGAAAATGCACACGTGGGTGCTGCAAGTTTTGTTATAAGGAGAGTTAAGGCAGGGACTACGGTTTTTGGTAGTCCTGCAAAATGTTTAAAATAGAAGTATTATGAATGCATTTATTTTTCCAGGACAAGGCTGTCAAAAAGAGGGTATGGGGAAAGATTTATACACTCTTTCTCCCAAAGCAAAGGAAATATTTGAGAGAGCGAATGACTATCTTGGACGTAAAATTACAGATGTGATGTTTAATGGTTCCGAATTAGAACTAATGGAGACAAAAAACACCCAACCATCTGTATTTTTGTATGAAGTAGCACTGGCATTATGTCAAGAAGAAATAAAACCAGATGTTGTGGCAGGTCATTCTTTGGGTGAATTTGCAGCGTTAGTTGTAAATGGTTGTCTATCTTTTGAAGATGGTCTTAATTTAGTGTTAAATAGAGCTCTTATTGCGCAGAAAGTATGCGAAAAGTATGAAACGGCAATGGGAGCAATTATTGGATTTTCTGATGAATATATCGAAAAGAGACTACAAGAAATATCAGAGGAAGCTAATGAACCTATTTATTTTGCCAACTATAATGGACCTGGTCAGGTTGTAATTACAGGGAGTCGTCAAGGTGTAAAAATAGCATTAAAAACTTTTCGTAATGAGGGTGCTAGAAAAGCGGTATTGTTGCCTATCGGAGGTTCGTTCCATTCTCCATTTATGGAAGAAGCAAGGATTGAGTTAGGAGGGATTATTGAAGATACAGAGTTTAGAACCCCTTCTATTCCAATATATCAATGCGTTGATGCGAAGCCTCATATTAATCCTCGTGAAATAAAGGATAATCTTATTCAACATATCACTCATCCAGTGCTGTGGACACAAATGGTTCACAATATGGTTGGAAATGGAGTGTCTGATTTTTATGAGGTTGGTACAGATGATACGCTTGAAAAAATTGTGGCAAGAATGTATCCTGATAAGCATGTTCAATCACTATTGGATATTAGTGCTTATAAAGGTAAGGTGAAGAATTATAAAACTATAAAATAATGATTTCGGTTATTAACATTTAAACAAATTTGATTATGACATTAGAAGAATTTATTAAATTATTTGCTGCAGAATTTGATAATACTGCAGAAGATGTATTTACGGCTAAAACAAATTATAAATCATTGGATGAGTGGAGTTCATTAGTTGCATTGTCAATTATTTCTATGGTTGACGAAGAGTTTGACAAAAGATTGACCGGGGCTGACTTGAGAAGTATGGATACAATCGAAGATTTGTATAATCTTATTTTGACGAAATAAATATGTCATTCTTAAATATAAAGAATGTGAAAGTGAGAGGGATCGCGGCATGTGTTCCTTCTCGCATAGAAGAAAATCGTGATTATACTAGACTTTCTCATGAAGAAATAGAGAAATATATACAGACCACAGGGGTTGAAAGGAGACACTGTGCTATACATGATGGGTCAATATGCACCTCTGATTTATGCCAGAAAGCAGCAGAAAAATTAATTGATGAATTAGGTTGGTCTAAATCTGATATTGGGCTTTTGTTGTTTGTTTCTCATACTACTGATTATCGTTTACCAGCGACAGCTTGTGTTTTACAAGATAAGATGGGAATAACTAAAGATTGTTTGGCTTTTGATATAACATTGGGTTGTTCCGGATATCTTTTAGGTATGGGAACTGCCGGCAGTCTACTTCAGAATGGTACTATTAAAAAAGCTTTAGTTATGGTTGGTAATACTCAATCTGAATACGCAAGTTATGAAGATCGAAGTATGTATCTTCTATTGGGGGATGCTGGTACTGTTACAGCTTTAGAATATAGTGAGGAGGACTATGATGAAATGAATTTCAATTATTTAACAGATGGTTCGGGCAGAGCTTCTGTTATTGTTCCTGATGGTGGAAGTCGAAATCCTGTTAATGATAAATCTTTTATTTTGGAAGATTACGGTGATGGGATTAAGAGGACTAGATTACAAGAGAAAATGGATGGTGCAGAGGTCTTTTCATTCGCAATTCATTATGTACCTAAAAATTTTAAAGATTTATGTGAGCGAATTAATCTTGATAAAGAGGCTGTAGATTATATGTTAATTCATCAAGCAAATAAATTTTTGTGTGAAAAATTGAGAAAAAAAATAGGTTTTCCCCCGGAAAAGTGTCCATATAATATCCAAGAATTCGGTAATACGAGTGGAGCAACAATTCCTCTGTTGATGGTGACAAATCTAAAGAAAGAATTAGAATCTAGACCCTTAACTCTTTGTATGACTACTATTGGAGTTGGATTTTCTTTGGGGTCAGGCTGTATTAAGACAAATAAAATTGTTTGTCCAGATTTGTTGTATCTATAATTGGGGGATGTTATGTATAATCCATTTTCTCTTGAGCACAAAAAGATATTGGTGACAGGTGCTTCTTCTGGCATTGGAAGGGGGATATCTATTGATACATCTAAAATGGGAGCAAGTTTAATAGTCACTGCTCGTAATGAGGAGAGATTAAAGGATACTATGTCTTTTTTGGAAGGGAAAGACCATAGTTACGTCATCGCAGATTTATCTTTTGAAGATGATATTAATCGAATAGTTGATTCCTTGCCGGTTATAGATGGTATTGTATTGAGTGCAGGGATGATTAAAACAATGCCGGTGAAAAATATTTCCAGTAAAGCCATAGACGAAATATTTGATGTTAATATCATTTCTAATATTAAACTATTGAGTAAGTTGCTTAAACGGAAAAAACTTGCTCATTCGGCTTCAATTGTTTTAATCTCTTCGGTTTCGACTTTTAATGTTAAAGTTGGTAATTCACTTTACTCAAGTACTAAAGGCGCAATGAATTCTTTTGCTAAGGCTATGGCTTTAGAAGTTGCAAAATTAAAAATACGAGTGAATTGTATTCAACCTGGTTTTATTCCTTCTAATATTCTTAATAAGAGTGGTATAGAAGAAGACAGTATGCTTCGCTGGTATGCAGAAAGACATCCGCTTGGTTTTGGCACGCCTACTGATATAGCAAATGCTTGTATTTATTTGTTGTCTGATGCTGCCCAATGGGTGACAGGTAGTATTTTCACAATAGATGGAGGATATACTTTACAGTAAATATGAATGTTAGGCGTTTTATAAATTTTCCAGTCTCTTCTAATTCATATTTAGTCAGTAATGAAGGTTTTAAGGAATGTGTTATAATAGATCCTGGATCTAAAGATGTTACAGAGCTAATATCTTTTTTAGATGAGAATGAATTGAGGCTCATAGGTATTATTTTGACACATGAACATTTTGATCATGTATGGGGAGCTAATGTGTTGAGAGGAAGATATAATGCTCAAATAGCTTGTTCGAAGAGATGTTTGCAAAAGATTTCTATACCTCAGAATTACTTTAATTTATTGTACTACAATGATAGTTCATCATTTCAAATAGATTCTGTTGATATTATAACAGATTATACATCTCATGTAAATTGGGTTGGATTGAATTTTAATTTTATTAATACTCCAGGACATTCTAGTAGTTCGATTTGTATTTCGGTGAATAATGCATTATTTACTGGTGATACAGTAATGAAAGGTTTTCAGCCTATTTTTAAAAAAAGGCATGAGGCTTCTATCGAAGAACTAAGAAATAGTGTGAACTTGATTTTCTGTTTATTTCCACTTGATACAACTGTATATCCGGGACATGGAGATTCTTTTTTATTAGGCGAAGTTGAAGAATTTTATAAGAGTGTTTGATGCCTTATGGATTTTTAGTAGTCGTATGAGTGTAGCCTGATTTTTACACTGATTTGTATAAATGTAGTGTTTCTATATATTGAATAAGAAAAATATTTTATTATTTTGAAGATGATGTTGAGGCTATTATTTATACGCCATTGGAAGAGTATGTGTAAAAACCTTGATTTTTTGCTAATTCCACATTATGTAAAAAGAGATATATCTTCATAATATTCATTGTACTTTTTTGAAAAGAATTCATTTATAATTTTATGGATAAGAGAATATATCTTTGCCTCGCTCACATGAGCGGCAAGGAGATGGGCTTCATACAGGAAGCCTTCGATACCAACTGGGTAGTACCCCTCGGTCCTAATGTGAATGCCTTCGAGCAGGATTTGGAACGCTTCGTGGGACAGGATAAAAAGGTAGTGGCCTTGAGTGCAGGTACAGCAGCGGTACACCTGGCCCTGCTCGCTTGCGGAGTTGGTCAGGGTGACGAAGTGATAGTACAAAGCTTTACCTTTTGTGCCTCTTCCCATCCGGTGACCTACCTCGGTGCTACTCCGGTATTCGTGGATTCTGAGGCTGATACATGGAACATGGACCCGGTTCTTCTGGAGCAGGCTATCAGGGAGCGTATCGACAAGACCGGCCGAAAGCCCAAAGCGATTGTTCCGGTGGCTTTGTATGGGATGCCCTACAAGATAGACCAAATCATGTCGGTGGCAGATAAATATGATATTCCGGTCATAGAGGATGCCGCCGAAGGCTTTGGAAGCAAGTTTGACGGGCAAGTTCTTGGAACTTTTGGCAAATATGGTGTGCTTTCTTTCAATGGCAACAAGATGATAACCACCAGCGGTGGCGGTGCTTTGATTTGCCTTGATGAAGAGTCCAAACGTGAGATAATGTTCTATGCTACCCAGGCCCGTGAGTCCTATCCCTACTACCAGCATGAGCGTATAGGCTATAATTATAGGATGAGTAACATTTGTGCGGGTATCGGCCGCGGCCAGATGACGGTGGTGGATGAGCACATAGCGCACCATAAGTATCTGTGCGGTCTGTATCGTGAGCTGTTGGCTGATGTGGAGGGAATCACGCTTCATGAGAATCCTTCCGGACGCTACGACAGTAACTATTGGCTGAACACGGTACTACTTGACGGGAATCTGCATGTGAGAGGTGAGGAGGATGCCTACCGTGAGACAGTGAAAGGTGCCGTGGGCGGTGCTGCGGGTGTTACGCATGAGTCAATGAGTGCCCATACCTCTTGTGAGCCCAACCGTAATGTGGAAGCCATGCGTATTTGCTTGGACAGAGCCGGTATCGAGAGCCGTCCCTTATGGAAGCCCATGCATCTCCAGCCGGTTTATGCGGCTAATCCTGCCTATGTGAATGGTGTCAGTGAGGGCTTGTTCAAACGTGGTCTTTGCTTGCCGAGCGGTCCTTATGTGACGGATGAGGATGTGAGATACATAGTGAATGAAATGAAGAAGAGTATACTATGAAACTACATAGTATCAATTTTTTATGAACTAATTTCAGAAAACAGCTTCAGTGGGGCTGTTTTCTTTGTTTATAGGCATATTTAAGATGGTTACCGAGAAGTCTTCCCTGGCTTTGGGGGATGTCCATAATGTGATCCTCTGTGATAGAGAGTCATAGTTGTGTGTTGCCACTCTTACTTGAATAACCGTTCTTTGGTGGTGAATAATAACCAATAAACGTTTATCAATTATGGCAGTAGTAGCTTATTTAAGAGTAAGTACAGAAAAACAGTTTTTAGAGAATCAGCGCGAGGAAATTATACGCTTTGCGGAGAAGAACGGTTTGAGTATCGACAGATGGTACATGGAGACGGTCAGCGGAAAAGTGAGTAGCAAAGAGCGTAAACTGGCGGGCTTGTTGGACCGGATGAAACCGGGAGACTCCTTGATTATAACGGAGATTTCACGGCTTAGCCGGACACTGCTGGAGATAATGACCATTCTTAACTCCTGCATCAAAAGGGGAGTGGTGCTGTACAGTACCAAAGAGGGGTATGTGTTCCAGAATGACATCAACAGCAAAGTGCTGGGTTTTGCTTTTGGACTGATGGCCGAGATAGAGCGTAATCTGATTTCCATGCGCACCAAAGAAGCACTGGAACGACGGAGGAAGGAGGGAAAACATCTGGGCAGGAAGAAAGGAGACACACCCAAAATGAAGATACTCTATGCGAACAAGAGGAAGCTTGTAAGGGAGCACCAAAGAGGAGAGTCGTGTGCCGAACTTGCCCGGCAGATGGGAGTGTCACGGACTACGATGTTCCGTTTTCTGAGACGTTATTGAGCAATTCGGCTAAACGAAGGTGTCAAAGGTGGGATTCCTTTTGACACGCTTCGTGTGGGCTACTTATTCGGCTGATACTTCTTTCTTTTCCTTCCACTCTTTCCCGCGCTTGTGCAGGTTTTTCAGCTCGAATGACAGCATGATACGGAAGAAGCCTATAATCAGGAATGCAAACGAAATCATGTACACGGCGTAAAGGGCGCCTACTGCCGGTTGCCACAAGATGATGAGCGAGCAGATGACGGCAAGAATACCGAAAGCAACATACCATCCCCAGTCTCTTGTTCCGTATCTTTTGAGGTCCATGGCATAGCCTACGGATGAGAAGCCGCGGAACATCAGCCAGAAGGCGATGATGAATGGAATGACTTCCATGCTGAGCATCGGGTAGGCTATCAGGTAGAATCCCAGAATCATGTCGATGATGCCTCCAGCCAGATACCATCCCCAACTGGATACCCTTCTACGGTTACTTACTGCAAAGGATATTTCCAGCAGACCGCTGAACAACATGGAGACGCTGAACAGAATGCTCAATACCGCATACCCGCTGAGAGGGGAGAACATCAGGCTTATAGCCACTATTACATAAAGAATACCAAGAATGAGTGAAATCCACCAATTCTTTACTTCCTGCTGAAGTTCGTCAAAAATAGTTTTCATGTGAATTTAATTTTTTAAGTGATTATCATTAATTCGTCCGTAGAATAACAGTTTATCTGGAAAAAAGTTTCGGGTGAACTTTTTCTGTATGTAATTTGTTATGTATACATATAATTTGATAAAACTATGGCTACAACAAAATTTAAAGGACAACCGGTAAAGGTTATCGGTGAATTTATAAAGGTGGGCTCTGTTGCCCCCGATTTCGAATTGGTAAAAACAGATTTGTCTTCATTCTCTTTGAAGGAACTGAACGGGAAGAATGTTATTTTGAATATTTTCCCCAGCCTTGACACTGGTGTGTGCGCTACTTCTGTACGTAAGTTCAACAAACTGGCTGCCGGCCTGCCCGATACGGTAGTGTTGGCAATCTCCAAGGATTTGCCTTTTGCACATGCACGTTTCTGTACAACGGAGGGTATTGAGAATGTGATTCCTTTGTCTGATTTCCGTTTTTCCGATTTTGATGAAAACTACGGGGTACGCATGGCCGACGGACCGCTTGCAGGTCTACTGGCGCGTTCGGTAGTGGTTATCGGCAAAGATGGTAAGATTGCCTATACGGAATTGGTACCTGAAATTACGCAAGAACCTGACTATGATAAAGCTATTGCAGCTGTAAAGTAGAAAGTTTGGATTTGGGATAAGCAATAAAAAGCGGTGGACAGAATTTATCATGCTGTCCACCGCTTTTTTATTATCATACCGTTTTCTTTTTTATTTCTTCTTCATGCCTTTATAGATGAAGAATGCCACGATGAGTACGCCGATGCCGATAAATACATAACCTATCTCATGGCTGTATTCCGTTACTTTGGCAAGCAGCTGTTCCTCGTTCTCAATGCCGGGTACTGTGGACAAGTAATAGCCGATAAAAGCCAGGATGGAATTCCAAAGGCCTGCACCCAAGGTGGTGTACAGCAAGAAAGTTCCCAGCTTCATGCGTGCCAGACCGGCAGGGATGGATATCAACTGGCGAACAGCAGGTATCAGGCGGCCGACAAAGGTTGATACGGCTCCATGCTTATCGAAGTATTCCTCCGCATGTTGCACTTTGGCTTCGTCGATGAGGCACATGTGCCCGAAACGGCTGTTGGCAAACTTGTAAATGATGGGGCGTCCCAGCCATTTTGCCAGATAGTAGTTTATCAATGCTCCGATATTTGCCCCTATGGTTGCAAACAATACCACCAGATATATATTCATGTTGTCATTGTTGGCGGCTTTCCAAGCGGCAGGAGGGACTACAACTTCCGAGGGGAAGGGAATAAACGAACTTTCAATGGCCATCAATAAAGTGATGGTCCAGTAATTGAGGTGGTCGAGACACCATTGGATAAAGGCTACTGATTCCATTTGCTAGATTAGTGGTATATAATTACTGTTATTGTAATGCATTGAAAATATTCTTCATCACTAGGGCCAGCTCTTCCTGATTATCTTCTTGTAGTATCTGCTGTAATCTATCCAGCTCTTCCAGCCTGAACGGATGTTCGCACAGCTGGTTGTACTTCATGAAGTTCTCTTTGTCTTTGAGCAGCATATACAGAGAGGTCAGCCTTTCGTTGATACCTTCAAAGTCCGGCTCCATCTCTTTGACATGTTCAAAGGCCAGCTTGGCATAGCTCAGTTGTCCTATTTCCATGCTACACATGCCTATTTCGTGCCAGGTATCCGCATAGGGGGCATACTCTAAGGCTTTGGCCCATCTCTTCACACCTTTCTCATACTCACCTTCTTCCATGTAGATGCGTCCCTCAATCAGGTACGGGTCTATCTCTTCGGGTGCCAAGTCGTATGCTTTTTTACAATACTGGTGTGCTTTGCGCTTTTTTCCCATCTTGTGCAGGCATAGGGCCGCATTGGCATAAAGGGAGGGCAAGGCGAAGTCATGGCTGTCTTCGGCCGTTATGGCTTTTTCCAGATAGTCGTATCCTTCTTTCCACTCTCCTTTGGAGGTTTTGTTCAGGCCGATGAAGGTGTTGATGAAACCGTGGGAGACGAGATGGAACTTTTCGGCTTGCAGGTAGTTTTCCATGGCACTTTCCTCATTTCCCAATTGGAAGAAGGAATGTCCTTTCATCAGGTAGGCATCGGCAAACTCGTCATCGGCCACCGTGGCATAGTCGCATGCTTCGATTGCTTTGTCGAACATCTGCTGGTCAAAGTAGCAACGGGCCAGTCCAAACCAGTAAGGAGCCGAATACGGATTCTTGTCAATCAGCTTATTGAAGAAGAAGGTGGCTTTTTCAAACAGTCCCTGGGCATAGTAACAATCGCCGGTGACGGCAAGGTAGGCTTCTTCTTCGGCATATTTTTCGAGTCCGCGCGTCAGCCATGTCAATGCTTTTTCCGGGAATCCCATGTCAATGTACATATAGGATACATCGACGATATTGGCCAGGTCGTCCTTATCGTTTATGCTGTCGAGTATCGCTTCTGCTTCTTCTTCTTTGCCTTCGCCCAACAGTAGGTTGGCTTTCAGCACTTTCACTTCGGAAGATTCTTCGGCAATCCGTTCCAATATATCCTTGGCTTGCTCTTTATGCTGGGTGTCGAGGAACAAGTATGCCTGTTCCACCAGCAGAGCCGTATTATCCGGATGTATTCCCAAGCCATACTCTACGACCTCGGTAGCCATGGCATATTTATGATGCACGGCATACCAGTCTGCGAGGTCGGCTAAGTCGTCTGCGTCCAGATAGATGGTTCTGTTCTCTGCTTTGGCAGCTTCATATTGTTCTGCCATTTCTTGCAGTTCTTTGTCTCTTCCGGACAGCAGGTTTTTTTTACTCATATTCTTATTTATTGATTTTACCCCAAACGTCTTTCAGACCTACAGTACGGTTGAATACCATTTTTTCTGGCGTAGAATCTTTGTCAACATTAAAATAACCGATACGTTGGAACTGCAGGTAGGAGAGGGGCTGCATGCCGGCAGCGTACTTCTCGATGTAGCAGCAGGGCAGCACATTCAGGGAGTCGGGGTTGATCATTTCTTTCATGGCTGTCAGTGCGTCGCAGTTCTTCGCTTCGCGGATGGCGGCAAGCTCATCGCGCGGGTTCTCCACTTTCCACAGACGGTCGTAGAGACGTACTTCTGCTTCGAGGCAGTGGGCACAACTTACCCAATGGATGGTGCCTTTCACCTTACGGTTGGCTCCGGGCAGACCGCTCTTGGTATCAGGGTCATATTCGCAATATACTTCGGTGATTTCACCGGCGTCGTTCTTCTTGCAGCCGGTACACTTCACGATGTACGCGTTCTTCAGACGTACCTCTTGTCCCGGTGTCATGCGGAAGTATTTCTTTGGGGCATCTTCCATGAAGTCGTCGCGCTCCATCCAGAGTTCGCGGCTGAATTCGATGACGTGGTTGCCTTCTTCGGGATGCTCGGGGTTGTTGACGGCTTCCATCTCTTCCACTTGCCCTTCGGGATAGTTAGTGATGATAAGCTTCACCGGATTCAGTACGGCAGATACGCGGGTGGCGCGGTCGTTCAAGTCCTCGCGCACGGCGCTTTCCAGCAGGGCGAATTCATTGAGCGCATCGTAGGTTGTATATCCTATTTTGTCGATGAACTTATGAATGGACTCCGGAGAGTATCCCCTACGGCGGAAACCGCAGATAGTCGGCATACGGGGGTCGTCCCAACCGTTTACCAAGCCTTCCTTGACTAGAGTCAGCAGGTTGCGCTTGCTCATCAGCGTATAGCTGAGGTTCAGTTTGTTGAACTCATACTGATGGGGGCGGTTATCGTCGAGGTCTTTGCCTTCCTTCACCCAGTCCACGAAGAGATCGTAGAGTGGACGGTGGGGCACAAACTCCAGTGTGCAGAGCGAGTGTGTCACGCCTTCGAAGAAGTCGCTTTGCCCGTGGGCGAAGTCGTACATCGGATAAGCCTTCCAAGTGGTGCCCGTGCGATGGTGCGGATGCTTCACTACGCGGTAGATGATAGGGTCGCGGAAGTGCATGTTGGGGCTTGCCATGTCTATCTTGGCGCGGAGCACCATGGCACCTTCCTCAATCTCGCCGCTGTTCATTTTCTGGAACAAGTCCAGTGTTTCTTCGATAGGACGGTTGCGGTAGGGACTTTCCACACCGGGCTGGGTGGGAGTTCCTTTCTGGGCGGCAATCTGCTCGGAAGTCTGTTCGTCGATGTATGCTTTGCCCTCTTTGATGAGGCGGATAGCGAAGTCCCACAATTGCTGGAAATAGTCGGAAGCGTAATATTCGTTACCCCATTTGTAGCCCAGCCACTGGATGTCTTCCTTGATGGCTTCTACATATTCCACATCTTCCTTGGTGGGGTTGGTGTCATCGAAACGCAGGTTGCAGACACCGCCGTGTGCGGCGGCAATACCGAAATCAAGGCAGATGGCCTTGGCGTGTCCGATGTGGAGGTAACCGTTCGGTTCGGGCGGGAAGCGTGTTTGTACTTTTCCCCCGTTTTTACCTTCTTTCAAATCGTTTTCTACTATTTGCTCAATGAAGTTCAAGCTCTTTTTTTCGCTTGTTTCTTCGCTCTTTATTTCTGCCATAATGTTACTATTTTCGTATCGTGGGGACAAAGATAGGGTAAAAAAATGAAGAATGAAGAATGAAGAATGAAGATTTATTCGTTATGTACCGGGATATATCCGCTCTCTTTGATGATTTTCTGTCCTGCGGCAGACAAAATGAAATCGAGCAGAGGGGCTATGACCGAAGCGTTTTTCCGGTTATAATAATAGTATAGCGGGCGTACTATCGGATAAGTCTTATTGATGGCATTCTCCAGCGTGGGAGCGGCATAATGTTGCCCGTCGTATGAAACGGCGAGCGTCTTGATACGCGGCGATACATAGGCTAGACCCACATATCCGATGGCTCCGCGAGTTTGGCTGACGGATTGGATAATGGCTCCCGTGGCAGGCATGGAGAGACTGCTGCTCATGTAGTTCTTGTTTTTCAGTACGCTTTCCTTGAAGAACTCGTAGGTACCGGAGGAAGTCTCGCGGGAGTAGACTACGATTTTGCGGTCGTCTCCGCCCACTTGCTGCCAGTTGGTGATTTTGCCCCGGAAGATATCTTCCAGTTGTTGGCGGGTCAGTTGTGTCACCGGGTTAGAGGGGTGGACCACTACGGCAAGGGCATCGTAGGCGATGGGTACTTCCGCCAGGTCTTCTCCGGCAGCTTTGGCTTTCATCTTTTCGCTGAACTTGATGGCGCGGGAAGCCATGGCGATGTCCGTGGTCTGGTCCAGCAGGGCTGAAATACCGACACCGGTTCCGCCGCCGGTCACGGTGACACGGGCAGAGGGGTTCAGGGTCATAAAGCGTTCGGCGGTCTGCTGCGCTATGGGGAGCACGGTATCGCTGCCTTTGATGCGTTGCGCCTGCATGCCAGTGGTGGCAGCTGCCAGGGCGAGGAGTAGGAGTAATTTTCTTGTCTTCATAAAACACATGGTGCAAATAGGGTAAACACATGATGCAAATTAAGGTAATGGATATTACAAATGTGTTACATGGAATGTGCTTTGAGTCGTTGTAATAGTTTTGTAACACCTTTGAAACATTTCTTTCAAACGTTAGTCACACTGCCTTAACATCCGGCCCGTTCCTTTGCATACAGAAATCAATAGGCAACATGAAAAAGATTTTTGAGAAGATTGTAGAAGGTATACTGGCTTGTAGCGGCTTTGTGACGAGTCTTACCATCGTACTTATCGTCGTGTTCCTCTTTTCCGAAGCGCTGGGCTTGTTCAGCAGCAAGGTGATAGAAGAAGGGTATGTATTGGCCTTGAATAAGGAGAACCGGGTGGGCGAACTGACTCCGGCACAGATAAAGAATGTCTTTGATGAAGAGCTGACAAACTGGAACGAAGTGGGAGGGGAGGACCTTCCTATCCGCCTTTTCCGTTTGGAGGACATCACACTGTATTATACGGAAGAGCAGTTGGGCGCTTCCTACGAAAATGCAGGTGCCTGCATTACGGAGCTGGTGGAGCGTACGCCTGGCATTATAGCCTTTGTACCGCAGCAGTTCATTGTCCGTCCGGACTCGGTGCATCTGCTGAAAGACAACACCATTTCGGTGAAGGACGTCTTTGCCGGTGCCGAATGGTTTCCCACGGCAACACCTGCTGCGCAGTTCGGCTTTTTGCCGCTCATTACGGGGACGCTGTGGGTCAGTCTGTTTGCCATCCTCTTTGCATTGCCGTTTGGTCTGTCGGTGGCAATCTATATGTCGGAGGTAGCCAATTCCCGGGTAAGGAATCTGCTGAAGCCCATCATTGAGTTGCTGAGTGGCATACCGTCGGTGGTCTACGGCTTTTTCGGCTTAATTGTCATTGTGCCGTTTTTGCAGCAGGTGTTCAACTTGCCGGTAGGCGAGAGCGGGCTGGCGGGCAGTATTGTGCTTGCCATTATGGCGTTGCCCACCATCATAACGGTGACAGAAGACGCGATGAGGAATTGTCCCCGCGCCATGCGCGAAGCCAGCTTGGCACTGGGAGCATCGCAATGGCAAACTATATATAAGGTGGTGATTCCTTACTCCATTTCGGGCATCACCTCCGGGGTGGTGTTAGGCATCGGCCGTGCGGTGGGCGAGACGATGGCTGTGCTGATGGTGACAGGCAACGCCGCCGTCATTCCCCATACCATCTTGGAACCGTTGCGCACCATTCCGGCAACGATTGCCGCCGAACTGGGCGAGGCGCCTGCCGGCGGACCTCACTACGAAGCATTGTTCCTGTTGGGTGTTGTGCTGTTCTTCATCAGTTTATTGATAAACTTCACGGTGGAAGCGGTTTCGCCAAGACGAAAATAAAAGAAGATAGATATGGTTAATAGGAAGCATCTTTCGCAAAACATGGCATTCGGCTTGTTCCGTCTGTTGAGCCTGAGTGTGGTGGGGATTCTTTTTGCAATCCTCGGTTTCATTATATATAAAGGTATAGGAGTCATCGATTGGGAGTTCCTCACTACAGCTCCTACCAACGGTATGACTGCCGGCGGAATCCTTCCTGCCATTGTAGGTACGTTCTGTTTGATGGCGGGTAGTGCCTTGTTTGCTTTTCCGGTGGGAGTGATGAGCGGCATTTATATGAATGAGTATGTGCCGAAAGGCTGGGTAGTACGCTTCATACGGATGATGACGAATAATCTGAGCGGCATCCCTTCCATCGTGTTCGGTCTGTTCGGCATGGCACTGTTCGTCAACTATATGGATTTTGGAGACAGCATCCTGGCAGGTTCGTTGACACTGGGCTTGCTGAGTCTGCCTTTGGTTATCCGCACCACGGAAGAAGCACTGAAAGCCATCCCCGACAGCATGCGCGAAGGAAGCCGCGCGTTGGGAGCCACCAAGCTCCAGACCATCTGGCATGTCATCCTGCCGATGGGAATGCCCAATATCATCACCGGACTGATTCTGGCGCTGGGGCGCGTTTCGGGCGAGACGGCACCCATCCTTTTCACCTGTGCCGCCTACTTCCTGCCGCAACTGCCGACCGGTATCTTCGACCAGTGCATGGCGCTTCCTTATCACCTCTATGTCATCTCTACCAGCGGTACGGATATGGAAGCGCAGCTTCCCATCGCTTATGGCACAGCATTGGTGCTGATACTGATTATCCTCCTGGTGAATCTGTTGGCAAACGCCCTGCGGAAATACTTTGAGAAGAAGATTAAGACGAATTGAAAACATATACAATAGGTATGAAGAACAAGATAGAAACCCGTGACGTGAACTTCTGGTATGGCGATTTCCATGCCCTGAAAGGCATCAGCATGGACATTGAGGAGAAGTCTGTGATAGCCTTCATCGGCCCCTCGGGCTGTGGAAAGTCTACCTTCCTGCGCCTGCTGAACCGCATGAACGATTTGATTCCCGACACCCGTCTGACCGGCGAGATACGCATTGACGGACAAGACATCTATGGAAAAGGAGTGCAAGTGGACGAACTCCGCAAGAACGTAGGCATGGTGTTCCAGCGGCCCAATCCTTTCCCCAAAAGCATCTTCGAGAACGTTGCCTACGGACTTCGTGTGAATGGCATCACCGATAACGCCTTCATCCGTCAGCGGGTGGAAGAAACCTTGAAAGGCGCCGCCCTTTGGGACGAGGTGAAGGACAAGCTGAAAGTCTCCGCCTACGCCCTCTCCGGCGGTCAGCAGCAACGCCTCTGCATAGCCCGTGCCATGGCGGTGTCTCCTTCGGTCCTGCTGATGGACGAGCCGGCATCCGCCCTCGACCCCATCTCCACCGCCAAGGTGGAAGAGCTTATCCACGAGTTGAAGAAGCAGTACACTATCGTCATCGTCACCCACAACATGCAGCAGGCAGCGCGTGTCAGTGATAATACGGCTTTCTTCTATATGGGGCGGATGGTGGAGTTTGGAGATACCCGGAAGATATTTACGAATCCCGATAAGGTGGAGACGCAGAACTACATCACGGGACGTTTCGGGTAGCGGATTGTTCCATACAAGCAAAAATAAGTTGTACAAAAGTAATTTTAAAATAGAAACATTATGGTGAAGTTTATCGAATCTGAACTCGTCTTGCTGAAAAAGGAAATAGACGAAATGTGGACCCTGGTATATAATCAGCTCGACCGTGCAGGTGATGCCGTGCTTACGCTGGACCGGGAACTGGCCCAGCAGGTATTGGTGCGCGAACGTCGCGTCAATGCTTTCGAACTGAAAATAGACAGCGACGTGGAGGATATCATTGCCCTTTACAACCCCGTTGCCATCGACCTGCGCTTTGTGCTTGCCATGCTCAAAATCAATACGAATCTGGAGCGTCTGGGCGACTTTGCAGAAGGCATCGCCCGCTTTGCCCTCAACTGCCATGAACCGGCATTGGATACTGAGCTGGTCAAGCAACTTCGTCTCGAAGAGATGATAGCCCAGGTGCTCTCCATGCTCGAGCTTGCCAAGCAGGCACTTCAGGAGGAGAGCCAGGAACTGGCTACCGCCGTGTTTGCCAAGGACAATATGCTGGACGAAATCAATGCGGAGGCCACTGCCATTCTTGCCGACTACATCAGCCGGCATCCGGAGAGTGCACTCTCTTGTCTGAATCTGGTGAGCGTGTTCCGCAAATTGGAGCGTTCCGGCGACCACATCACGAATATTGCCGAAGAAATAGTGTTCTTTATCGACGCAAAAGTGTTAAAACATAGTGGGCGGACAGACGAACACTACTTAAATGATAAGAAATAAACAAAATTTTAGGATAATTTCAGTGTTTCATGGAAAATAGCCTTATATTTGTCCATTGAAAACGATTGCAGGTGTAGAAAAATGCTTTGAAATGATAATAAACTTAAATGATTTTTCAAAAAGATGTTATAAGACATGTTTTTTAATTTGGTTAGTATCACGAAAAGCGCCTATATTTGCATCGTTATCCTGAAAACAATCTTTTTACCTTAAAAAAAAACTAATACCTATTGAAAACTGAAAAAGGAGGCTTTGTGAAAAGCTTCCTTTTTTTGTACCTATACGAAGGGCTTTTTGTATCTTTGCGCATATTAATAATAAATCGCGTATAACCTAAAAGTATATAGAACCATGTTTTCCGGAATAGTAGAAGAATGTGCCACATTGGTGGCGATGGTCAAAGACCAGGAGAATGTACATTTTACTTTCAAGTGTTCATTCGTCAGTGAATTAAAAATAGACCAGAGTGTGTCTCACAATGGTGTTTGCCTGACGGTAGTCAGTCTGACAGATGATACCTATACCGTGACGGCCATGAAGGAAACGCTGGACCGTTCCAATCTTGGCTTGTTGCAGGTGGGAGATGAAGTGAATGTGGAGCGTAGTATGATGATGAACGGCCGGCTGGATGGCCATATCGTTCAAGGACATGTGGACCAGACTGCCACTTGCATCGATATAAAGGATGCGGAAGGAAGCTATTACTTTACTTTCCGGTATGCTTTTGACAAGGAGATGGCAAAGCGCGGCTACATCACGGTAGACAAAGGCTCGGTAACGGTCAATGGTGTCAGCCTGACCGTGTGCAATCCCACCGACGATACTTTCCAGGTGGCCATTATTCCTTACACCTTTGAGCATACCAATTTCCATGCTTTCAAAGTGGGCAGTGTGGTGAATCTGGAGTTCGATATCATTGGTAAGTACATCAGCCGCATGATACAATATAAATAAGGTAACGGCACTATGGACGATTTCCTGCAATTAGTGGCATCCCGTCAGAGTGACCGTGCCTATGATATGACTCGTGCCGTGGAGCCTGAGAAATATCGGTGATTTACTTTTTAGACACAGATGACGCAGATGACGCGGATTTTTTTAATATTCCAATCCGCGTCATCCGCGTCTAAAAAATAATCAAAAAGAAAGCAGATACGGAGTTTCCGGAAAGACTTCCGCGTGCTTACAAATCCTTCAGCAGCACCTTGCTTGCATTCTTGTAGTATTCCTCCCGTGCCTTCAGCAATGCTCCCCATTGGTTGTTGAATTCATTTTCTTTATCAATTTTGAAATCTTCTGAGCCGTGCGTGTCCAGTTTGTCCAGTAGGAGGGCCACATTCATTTTGTTGATATCCATGGAAGGCTGGTAAGCGATGTCTTCACTCTTTTCATCGGTCACCACTTCATGTAGGAGGTTGATTTCCTGCAATTCATAAAGGGTTTCGTGTGTCAGCCGGATGGGAATCTGGCACTCTTCGGATATCTCTTCGGCTGTATAGGGCTGGGCGTCTTGTTCAAAGCGCTTGGCTATGAGAGACATTATCAGGATGGAGATAAAATCGCGGTAGCGCCGGCTGATATTGCGCGCATCCTTGTCGAAGCTGAAGTTCCGGATATTCTGTCCGGCGTAGGTCAGTTCGGCACCGAATAGGCAGATGGTCCAGGATACCTGCAACCATAGCAGAAACATCGGAAGGGCGGCAAAACTACCATAGATGGCATTGTAACGGGAAACCCACAACTGGCTGCTGATGTAAAGGAATTGGAATGCCTGGTGTGCCGTACCTGCCAGAATACCGGATATGAGTGCGTGTTTCAGCTTGACCTTTGTATTCGGCATAAAGACGTACAGTGCTGTAAACATGAACCAGGTCAGCACGAAGGGGATGAGGCGCACCATAAACTTGCCGACGGGAGCCAGCAGGGTAAAGTCTTCGAGGTTCTTCACCATCGTACTCATGAAGATGGAAAGACCACCGGACACCACCAGCAGAATGGGCATCAGCAGAAGCATAGAGAAGTAATCCGTTATTTTGCGGTACATGCTGCGCGCCTTTTTCACCTGCCAGATGCGGTTGAAGGTGATTTCCATATTGTTGATTAGATTCAGGACTGTCCACAGCAACATAATCAGACCCACTCCGATGAATATTCCACTCTTGGTTTGAGACAAATACGAATTCACGAATTGCAGGATGACTTCCGTGGTTTCCGTAGGACCGCCGAAACCGTTGACAATCTGGCTTTCCATCAGATTATCGAATCCGAAACCGCGGGCTATGGCAAATAAAATGGCAAGAATAGGCACGATGGCAAGCAGCGTACTGTAAGTCAGCGCCGAGGCTTTGTTTACTATCCGGTCTTTGGTGAAGCGGTTGATGCAAAGATAAATCGTCTTGATGATATTGTATACGGAAAAGGTCGTTCGCGTGACTTCATCTTCCGTAATACGCCAGATGTCGTAGGTGAGGAATTTCCAAAGGGCAGCAATACGCTTGTTCATGCTATTATCTCGATTATCCATTGTCAATAAAAAAGCAGTCAGTCTGTAAGCCGGGTTCTGTTCTTCTGTTTCTGAAAAAGCCTAATTAGGAATTATCCATTCTTCATTATCCATTCTCCATTAAAGAAGTGTCTGTCATTTATCTGAGCCGCATGTCACCATACAAGCTTTAGCGGTCTACCCTCCGACATGGAGCGAGCAACTCTCATAACGTCGGTTTACATGACCTTACAACTCCCAAGACGCACAGCCCTTGTGTCGCCACAAGACTGGTAGGCTCTTACCCCACCTTCTCACCCTTACCGTAGCCCAAGGGCGACGGCGGTTATTTTCTTCTACGTTACTCTACCCTCACGGACAGCTTTCTGTTAGGAAGTGGGACGCTCTGTGTTGCCCGGACTTTCCTCATACGCACGAGGCGCAAGCGACAGACCGACCAACTGCTTTATAGGGTACAAAGATACGGAATATTAATGAAGAATGAAGAATGAAGGATGAAGAATTTGTTGTGCAGTGTGCGGATGCAGTACGGATGAATCCTTCATTCTTCATTCTTTACCCTTAATTATCTTAAAAACATGTATCTATTTCGGAATAAATTCGTAGCTTTGCTATTAGTAATAACCCCCAAATCCTTTTGGCCAATGAAAAAGTTATCCTCTCTTTTTTCTTTATTTCTGTTAATCCCGCTTTTTGCTGTCGCTTCGGAAGTGGGTGACCGTACAATACCTGCAGAAGTGGCGCAACTCGCTGACAGTTTGAAACAAAAGTTTGCACCGGACAAGCGCGTGGCTTTGTTCGATGTGGATTACTCTTTCTCCGGAAAGAATGTGATGTTGCGTGGTGTCACCACTTCGGCAGAGGCAAAGACGGCTTTGCTGGATGGTTTGGCAAAGAAAGGATATGCGGTGATGGATTGTCTGCAAGTGCTTCCGGATGAGGCCGGACTTGAAGGCAAGACGTATGGCATTGTCAATGTGTCTGTGTGCAATCTTCGGGTAGCCCCGGATTTCTCTTCAGAAATGATGACGCAAGGCTTGATGGGTATGCCGGTGCGGGTGTTGCAGCGCGACGGCTGGTACCGTATCCAGACACCGGACAACTACATTGCATGGGTACACCGAGTAGGCATACATCCCGTCACGCGGGAAGAGCTGACCGCTTGGAACAATGCAGAGAAAATAGTGGTGACTTCGCATTATGGCTTTGTCTACTCACAGCCCAGCCAGGCATCGCAGACCGTCTCTGATGTTGCTGCAGGAAACCGCCTGAAGTGGGAGGGGACAAAAGGTGCCTTTTATAAGGTGGCTTATCCCGACGGCCGTCAGGGATATATCTCCAAATCCATCTCCATGCCTGAGAAGAAATGGCGTGCCACCTTGAAGCAGGATGCCGCCAGCATTATAGCCACGGCGCATAGCATGATGGGCATCCCTTATCTTTGGGCTGGCACTTCCTCCAAAGGGGTGGATTGTAGCGGCTTCATGCGCACCGTTCTTTTCATGCACGACATCATCATTCCGCGGGATGCTTCCCAGCAGGCATACGTGGGCGAGCATATCGATATCGCTCCTGATTTCAGTAACCTCCAGCCGGGCGATTTGATTTTCTTCGGGCGCAAGGCGACGCCGGAACGCAAGGAACGTGTGGTACATGTCGGCATGTATATCGGCAACAAGCGTTTCATCCATTCGCAAGGCGATGTGCGCGTCAATAGCTTCAGCCTCGACGACGAGCTGTTCGATGAATACAACCTCGGTAGACTGTTGTTCGCTACGCGCGTGTTACCTTATATAAATAAGGAGGCGTCGCTCAATACAACGGAAACGAATCCATTTTATTCAATGTAATAATGTGCTAATGTGCCAATATGCCAATGACCTGCGGCGTGACGGTGCAAACATAACGTAGCATATACATAGCGCAGTCCATTGGCACATTAGCCCATTAGCATATTGGCACATTTAATACACACACAATTATGTCAAACAGAAGAGATTTCCTGAAAACCGCCGCTTTTGCCGCACTCGGCTCAGGCATGGCAATCAATCATGTATTTGCCGGAGGAAATGACGCTCCTTCCTTGTTCAACGTGAACAGTAGGGCAGGTGTAACCCCCAAAATGAAACTGCGTTTCTTCCCCTATGAACTGAAATTGCGCCATGTCTTTACAGTGGCCACCTACTCGCGTACTACCACTCCCGACGTTCAAGTCGAGATAGAATATGATGGCATTATCGGTTATGGTGAAGCCTCCATGCCCCCGTACCTGCAACACGAATTAGGCACGATGGACAGTGTACTGGCTTTTCTGAAGAAGGTGCAGGATGTTATCGGCCAATTCTCAGACCCCTTTCAGCTGGAAGATATACTGGCTTATATAGACAGCCTCTCGGCAGGGGATTCCGCTGCTAAAACTGCTGTGGACATCGCCTTGCACGACCTTGTGGGCAAACTGTTGCAAGCCCCTTGGTATAAGATATGGGGTTTGGACAAGGAAAAGACTCCCTCTACAACTTTCACCATCGGTATTGATACGGCCGACGTGGTGCGTGAAAAGACGAAAGAGTGTGCCGACCGGTTCAATATCCTTAAAGTGAAGCTGGGGCGGGAGAACGACAAGGAAATGATAGAGACCATCCGTTCGGTGACGGACCTTCCGATTGCCATTGATGCCAACCAGGGTTGGAAGGACAAACATCATGCGCTCGATATGATACATTGGCTGCACGAAAAAGGAATTGTCATGATAGAGCAACCGATGCCCAAGGAACAACTGGACGATATTGCATGGGTCACCCAGCAAAGCCCGTTGCCCATATTTGCCGATGAGTCCATTCAGCGTCTGAAGGATGTGGCAGGCTTGAAGGGTGCCTTTACGGGCATCAACATCAAGCTGATGAAGTGTACCGGCATGCGCGAAGCCTGGAAGATGGTGACTTTGGCACGTGCATTGGACATGAAAGTGATGGTAGGATGTATGACCGAGACCTCTTGTGCCATTACCGCTGCCTCCCAATTCTCTCCGGCAGTGGACTTTGCCGACTTGGACGGTAGTCTGCTGATTGCGAACGACCGTTTCAAGGGTATGGAGGTTGTGAAAGGTAAGATAACGTTGCCCGATTTGCCGGGTATTGGAGTGGTGAAGTTATGAGAAAGCTATTGTATACCGTCGCTCTGTTTGTGATGGCTTCTGCATGCAGCACGAAGCCCGAGAGCAAGCCCTATAATTGGGAGGACGACCTGTACCAACGTCTGCTTACGGATTTCTGTATGACGGAATCCCAGGTGAAGGACTATATCCGCAAGTATATTCCCGACGTGACCGATGAGCAGATGCGCCAGTGGGAAGCCTCCAAAGCTTTGGAGTGCATGATGCTGGATGGAGAGAAACGCTATTTCCGCAATGCCGGACCTAATCTGTTTCGTGTGGACTCCACTTGCTATGACATCAAGATAGCCAAGGAAGGCACTTCGCCGAGTGGCAGCGAGAAAGTGAATATGGAGAACCTGCCCGAAATCATTTCTGCTGTGAAGAAAGAGGGCAAGGCCATTGTTGCGCCGAAGCGCATGCGCGTCACCTACACGTTGACCGTAGATACCAATGCCGTGCCTGCCGGGAAAATCATCCGTTGCTGGTTACCCTATCCCCGTCAGGACCAGGCCCGGCAGCAGGATGTCAAGTTCATTTCGGCCAGCGAACCGCAATACACCTTTTCGTCGCCCGAGTGCCGTCACAGTACATTGTACATGGAGAAACGTGCTGTCGAAGGCGAACCGACCGTATTCTCCGAAACCTTTGAGTTTACCGCCAACGGCGAATGGCATAATCTGAAGCCGGAAGACGTGCAGCCCTATGATACGACGACCGCCCTTTATAAGGAATATACTGCCGAGCGTGAGAAGCATATCGTCTTTTCCCCGCGCTTGCGCGAACTTGCTGCCAAATTGACAGCAGGTGAAACCAACCCCTACCTGAAAGCCAAACGTATCTTCCGTTGGGTGAATGACAACTTCCCGTGGGCTTCTGCACGCGAATATTCCACCATTGAGAATATCCCGGAATATGTGTTGGATAACCGTCACGGAGACTGTGGCCAAGTCAGCCTGCTGTTCATTACGCTTTGCCGCATCAGTGGTATTCCCGCACATTTCCAGAGCGGCTTTATGATGCATCCCCGTGCATGGAATCTGCACGATTGGGCAGAAGTCTACTTCGAGGGTGTGGGTTGGGTGCCTGTCGACCAGTCATTCGGCATTCCTGCCTTTGCCCGCAATGCCGACGAAGAATATTTCTTCCTGGGTGGTATAGACTCTTGGCGCATGATTGTGAACACTGATTACGGCATGCCGCTACAGCCCGAAAAGCAGTATCCCCGCAGCGAGACCGTCGACTTCCAGCGTGGCGAGGTGGAGTGGGAGGGAGGTAACCTCTACTTCCCGCAGTGGGACTACCACATGGACATTGATTACTTGAATTATTAAGGTGCTATCTGCTCTCTAAAAACAGATGATGCGTTCAGCCCGAACACATCATCTGTTTGGTATAAACGCATCATCTGTTTACCCCAAATGCATCATCCGTTTCGGCCGCAACGGGTGATGCGTCTTTTTATGCCCTATCTGTCAGTTCTTTAACAGTCAGCAATCGTACATAAATGCTAATTTGTCAGTCTTTGCCGTTAACCGCTGTTAAGCCCTAAATATCCTCTGTTAAAAGAGAACAAAAAAGAGTGACAAGCGGAATAACTGAACGTTTTTTGTCGTTATTTTAACGTCGTAATGTTAAACGAAACTTGAATATTAACAATTTAAAGAATAGGAAGAATAGTATGAAACAGACAACAAAAAACATCCTTGGAGTTGCGGCTATCGTGCTCCTGAGCTCTGGAGTGGCTGGATTGACCACTTATAAGATGCTGAATAAGGAAAAGCCTGCCGCATTCAGCGAGTTGTTCCAACAGAACCCCAATAATCTGCTACCGGCGGCTTTCCATGCAACGGATGCCCAGCCTGTGGATTTGACACAAGCAGCGGAGAGTTCGCTCCATGCTGTAGTGCATATACGTGCCACTCAGTTGAGTAAGACCCAGACGGTACAAGAACAGCCGGATATTTTTGACTTCTTCTTTGGAGACGGTCGTGGACGCCAGCGCCAGATACAGACCCAGCCGCGTGTAGGTTTCGGTTCGGGTGTCATCATCTCCAAAGACGGATATATTGTGACGAACAATCACGTGGTGGAAGGTGCTGATGAAATCACTGTGAAACTGAATGACGACCGTGAGCTGAAAGGACGCATCATCGGTACTGACCCCAGCACGGACTTGGCATTGATTAAGATTGAAGGGGATGACTTCCCGACAATTCCGGTTGGTGACTCCGACCAGTTGAAGGTGGGAGAATGGGTATTGGCAGTAGGTAATCCGTTCAACCTGAACTCTACCGTAACAGCTGGTATCGTCAGTGCAAAAGCCCGTTCCATTGGCTCTTCTGCCTCCAATGGACAAGCTGCAAACATCCAGTCTTTCATTCAGACGGATGCTGCCATCAACCAAGGTAATAGTGGTGGTGCGTTGGTGAATGCCAAAGGCGAGCTGGTTGGTATCAATGCCATGCTTTACTCACCCACGGGTGCTTATTCCGGCTATGGTTTTGCCATTCCTACCAGCATTATGACAAAGGTGGTAGCCGACTTGAAACAGTTTGGTACCGTGCAGCGCGCGCTCCTTGGCATCAAGGGTAGTGATTTGAGCACAGACCTGCAGATGGACGAACGCTGGACCGAAGAACTGAAGAAGAAGGCCGACGAACTTGGTGTGAAAGAGGGTATCTATGTGGCCGAAGTTGTTGAAGGTGGTTCCGCTGCCGGCATCTTGAAGGAAAATGATGTAATCATAGCATTGAACGGCAAGAAGATTCACAAGTTCTCGGATTTGCAGGAAATGCTGGCAAAACACCGTCCGGGCGACAAAGTGAAGGTAACAGTGGTTCGTGACAAGAAGGAAAAGGAATTCGAAATCACGCTGAAGAATGAGCAAGGCACTACGAAGGTAGTGAAGGATGCCGGAATGGAAATCTTGGGTGCAGCCTTCAAGCCCGTATCTTCCGAGCTGAAGAAGCAGTTGAACCTGGGTTACGGTCTGGAAGTTACCGGGGTTACCAATGGCAAGATGGCCGATGCAGGTATCCGCAAGGGCTTCATCATTCTGAAAGCCAACGGAGTGCCGATGAAGACGGTGGACGATTTGGAAAAGGCGATGAAAGAGGCAAGAAAGTCTCCTGAGCAAGGTTTGTTCATCACCGGTATGTTCCCGTCAGGAAAACGTGCAATGTATGCCGTTGATTTGACTCAAGAATAAAAAATAGGGATAGTTAGGTAAGAAGATTGTAATATTAGCTAACAATAGCGAAAAAGGGGGTGTCGGTACAATACATACCGGCATCCTTTTTGTTATATAGGATAAGATATAAATAAGGTGAAAAAGTTGGGATGAAATTATTGTAACAAAATAATTTGTCGTACCTTTGCAACCCAAATCTGTATTATAAGAATGAGACAACTTAAAATTACAAAAAGTATCACTAACAGAGAGAGCGCTTCTCTTGACAAGTATTTGCAGGAAATCGGTCGCGAAGACCTCATTACTGTTGAAGAGGAAGTGGAGCTCGCTCAGCGCATCCGCAAGGGTGACCGTGTTGCACTGGAGAAATTGACACGTGCCAATCTGCGTTTCGTTGTATCTGTGGCCAAGCAGTACCAAAACCAAGGTTTGAGTTTGCCCGACTTGATTAACGAGGGTAATTTAGGACTGATCAAGGCTGCCGAAAAGTTCGATGAAACACGTGGTTTCAAGTTCATCAGTTATGCAGTATGGTGGATACGTCAGTCCATTCTGCAGGCTTTGGCAGAGCAGTCGCGTATTGTACGTCTTCCGTTGAACCAGGTAGGCTCGCTGAATAAAATCAGCAAGGCCTTCTCCAAGTTCGAGCAGGAAAACGAACGTCGTCCGTCTCCTGAAGAGCTTGCCGATGAACTGGAAATCCCTGTTGACAAAATCTCTGATACGCTGAAGGTGTCCGGCCGTCACATTTCGGTGGACGCACCTTTTGTAGAAGGAGAGGACAACAGCTTGCTCGATGTGCTGGTCAACGACGACTCCCCTATGGCCGACCGCTCTTTGGTGAACGAGTCTCTTGCGAGGGAAATTGATAGAGCTCTTTCTACGTTAACCGATAGGGAAAAAGAAATCATACAGATGTTTTTCGGTATCGGACAGCAGGAAATGACATTAGAGGAAATCGGCGACAAATTCGGCTTGACCCGTGAGCGTGTGCGTCAGATTAAGGAAAAAGCAATCAGAAGATTAAGACAAAGTAATCGTAGTAAATTGCTCAAATCTTATTTGGGATAAATAAGAAATATCAGTTTCCGACAAATAGAAGGAATTAAAAAACCGTACGTCTTTAGTAGGCGTGCGGTTTTTTTTATATCTTTGCCCCCATTGATAATTCATAACTTATAACTCATAACTCAATGAAATACGTTCGTATACTTTGTGCCGTAGCTTTGGTTTTTGCATTGTGCTCGGCTTTTACAATGAAAGATAAGGAAAAGGCTGTATATGCTTTTGGTGTGGCGGCTTCTTTCAATGACTCCATCGTATATTATACAGACATCCAGGTATTGGACAGCGTAGAGCTGGATAAGAATGGATTTTTGCCCAAGCGTGATTTATACACTTACCAGCTCAAGAATTATCTGGAGTACAATCTGAAGAAGCCGGACTATACTTGCATGATTTATTTCTCTGAAAACAGGAAAAAGTTGGAAAAAGAGGCTGTAAAGGTAAAAGGCAAGTATAAGAAGAGTAAGAATATGGTTTTGCAGGTGGTGAAGCCCGAGGCTTTCACATTTACAAAACCGCAGGAATAAAATTTCAAGTATGAAAACAAAACTATATCTTATTTTTTTCTTCGTTTTCCCCTTGTTCATGTCGGCGTGTCGTGGTGATGATCCGATGCCTGATCCTCCGGTTGATAGGAAACGTACTGTGCTGGTATATATGGCAGCGGATAATAGTATAAATCCATTGGCTAGCTTTACGGATGGGGATTTGGAGGAATTGAAAGCTGGGATGGCTTCAATTGATAATACATCTGATATGCATTTATTGGTGTATATAGATACGGGATCTCCTCGTTTGATTGAAATTGAAAATAAAGGTGGTACTGTTGTTGAAACAATAGTCAAAGAATACGAAGATAGAAATTCATGTGGAGTAGCTGAGACACAAGAGGTATTCAATGATGTGTTTGGGAATTCTTTATATAAAGCGGAAAGTTATGGTTTGATTTATTGGTCGCATGGGGAAGGATGGATACCTACTCCATTGCCTTCTACTCGCTGGATAGGAAATGATAAGACTGGAGGAGGGCATTATATGAATATTGAGGACTTGAAATCGGTATTACAGAATGCCCCTCATTTTGACTTTATTATGTTTGATGCTTGCTTTATGCAGTCGGTGGAAGTCGCGTATGAGTTGCGTGATTGTTGCGATTACTATATTGGTTTCCCTGCTGAGAATCCAGGTCCAGGTGCTGCCTATGATAGAATGTTTCCATTTATATTTCAGAAAGGTGCAGCGGTAGAAATGGCTATTGGGACTTTTGCTGCTTATGATGAAATTTATACTGGAAAAATAGGGAGTAATAGCAATTGGACAATGGGTACTGCTATAGATGTGCTGAAATCTTCTGAGCTTGAGAACTTAGCTGCTGCTACAGCAAATGCTTTGTCGGGAGTGACAGCAGATAGGGAAGTTCTTCGATCATCGGTCTTTGATTATGATCAGCGTAAAGTAGGATCGTCTTATTATGTAGGCTATTATGATTTCGTAGAAATGATGGAAAAACTTGTTGTGGATGAAGTTGTCTTGGATGAATGGAAGCAAGCATATGATGCAGCTTCTGTCTGTTGGAAAAAAACGCCAATGATTTATTCGATGTCTGTTGGTATGTTCTCCATGAAGCGGGCAAATGGGGTTAGCCATTATATACCTTCCACTGCCACTTCTGCTGCTGCTCAAGCTGCTAATGCCGCTTATCGTTCTACTTCATGGTATAGTGCTGTCGGTCTTGCTCGGCTTGGTTGGTAAGCTTATAAAAACTTGCATACTGAACGGATTATTATAGGTGTAAAAACTTGTAATAATCCGTTTTTTTATGCCTATTCTTATTAAAAATGAGTCTTTTAATAATATTTTCCTTTGGAAATTATGTTTTATTGAAAATAACTCTTTTCTTTGCATCATCAAACTTAAAAAACGAAGAATTATGAAATATGTAATCATTGGCGGTGTAGCAGGTGGAGCCACGGCAGCCGCCCGACTAAGAAGAGTGGACGAAATGGCTGAAATCCTTTTATTGGAGAAAGGCCCTTACATCTCGTACGCTAATTGTGGTTTACCTTATTATATAGGCGGAGTGATAGCAGAGCGCGAGAAGCTGCTGGTGCAGACACCCGAATCTTTCGGCAAGCGCTTCCGCATTGATGTGCGTGTGCAGAATGAAGTAATCGCCATCCATCCCAAAAACAAGACCGTTACCATACGCAATGCGGAAGGCAAGGAGTACGACGAAAGCTATGACAAACTTTTGCTTTCTCCCGGTGCCAACCCCGTGAAGCCCCCCTTGGAAGGCATTAATTCCGAAGGCATCTTCACGTTGCGCAATGTAGAAGATACCGACCATATCAAGGCTTATATCTCGGACAAGCAGGTGAAACGCGCCGTGGTGGTAGGCGCCGGTTTCATCGGATTGGAAATGGCGGAGAACCTGCATCATGCCGGTGTTCATGTGTCTGTAGTCGAAATGGGTAATCAGGTGATGGCGCCTATCGACTTCTCTATGGCGGCACCTATTCATCAGCATCTGTTGCAGAAAGGCGTCTCTCTCTATCTGGAAGAAGGAGTAACCCATTTCAAGCGTACGGACAACGGAATCACCGTATTCCTGAAAAGCGGAAAGGCCATTCCTGCCGATATGGTGTTACTCTCCATCGGTGTGCGTCCTGCCACTGCATTGGCGCAACAAGCCGGCCTGAAACTGGGCGAGATGGGCGGTATCTGGGTAGACGAACACTTGGAGACTTCCGAAAAAGACATCTATGCTGTGGGCGATGCCATCGAATATCCTCATCCGCTGACCGGAAAGCCCTGGCTCAATTATCTGGCAAATCCTGCCAACCGCCAGGGACGTATCGTTGCTGATAATATGGTGTTTGGCAATACTGTTTCCTACGAAGGAGCTATCGGCACCTCCATTGCCAAAGTATTCGACATGACGGTAGCCTCTACGGGCCTTGCAGCCAAACGCTTGAAGCAGTGGGGCATGGAATATCAAAGCTCGGTGACTCACTCGGCATCTCATGCCGGTTACTATCCGGATGCCCTACCTTTGACCTTGAAACTGACTTTCCATCCCAAAACCGGTAAACTCTATGGTGCGCAATGTATCGGTTACGAGGGAGTGGACAAGCGAATCGACCAGATAGCCGGACTCATCAAGCGGGGTGGCACAGTCTACGATTTGATGGAGACGGAGCACACGTATGCGCCTCCTTTCTCCTCGGCCAAAGACCCCATCGCTATTGGCGGCTATGTAGCATCGAACATTATCAGCGGTGCTATGCCTGTCATCTCTTGGCGCGAGCTGGTAGAAGAGAAGGATAAAGTGATGCTGATAGATACCCGTACGCCCGAGGAATTCTCTTTCGGCACCATTCCGGGAGCCGTCAATATTCCGTTGGACGAAATGCGCGAGCATTTGGCAGAGATACCTACAGACAAGCCGGTAGTGCTTTTCTGTGCTGTGGGGCTGCGCGGTTATCTGTCCCTGCGCATCCTGATGGGGTGCGGCTATCGCAATGTGCGCAATCTGATAGGTGGTTATAAGACCTACTCCACGGCAACAGCACCTCTGCCGTCTCTATCTGCTCCGGCAGGCGGCGGCTCTTCTTCTTCTTCGGTAGAGGCTGCTACTGATGATGTTCCTGCGGATGCATCAGTGTCCAAGAAGGAAACGTTGAAGATAAATGCTTGCGGTTTGCAATGTCCGGGACCTATCATGCAGGTGAAAAAGGCGATGGATAGCATTGCTGTGGGCGAGCGTGTGGAGATTGTGGCAACCGATGCCGGTTTTGCACGCGATGCTTCTGCCTGGTGTGATACGACGGGAAATAAATTGATAGAGAAGCATGACGAGAAAGGACGCTATACGGTAGTCATCGAGAAAGGTGCTCCGGCTTGTACATCTGCTTCCAATGTTTCCGCAGCCGGGGGTAGGGGAAAGACGCTGATTCTGTTCAGTGACGACCTGGACAAAGCGCTGGCAACCTTCGTACTAGCAAACGGAGCAGCGGCAACGGGACAGAAAGTAACCATTTTCTTCACCTTCTGGGGACTGAACGTCTTGAAGAAAGTGCAGAAACCCAGTGTGCAGAAGGACTTCTTCGGCAAGATGTTCGGCATGATGCTGCCGTCCAGCTCTTTGAAACTGAAGTTGTCGCAGATGAATATGTTTGGCATGGGCAGCCGCATGATGCGCTTCTTGATGAAGCGCAAGGGAGTGGATTCTTTGGAGTCGTTGCGCTCGCAGGCATTGGCGCAGGGAGTGGAATTCATTGCTTGCCAGATGTCTATGGATATGATGGGCATCCAGCACGAAGAACTTCTGGATGAAGTAACCATCGGCGGCGTGGCTACCTATATGGAACGTGCGGACAAGGCAAATGTGAACTTATTTATATAGGAGGACAAGATATGGAGACTTTATGTAAAATCCGTGATGTTTATCGGGCTATTGCCGAGTTCGAGGTGCAGTTTACGCAGATGTATGATTTATCGCTGAATGAAGGAATGCTGTTGTGCACGCTGCTCAATACTCCTAAGCTTACCTCCAGTGAGATAGCCGAGGCACTGGGTTTGTCTGCCTCCAACACTTCAAAGGTCATTCGCTCTGTCGAGGGAAAGAAGCTCATTACCCGTCTGATAGGTAAGGAAGATAAGCGTCAGATGCGTTTTTCTCTTACGACAGAAGGCAAGAACCGGATTTCGGATATTAAGAATGCTACTTTCGAATTGTCGGAGTTGTTGCAGCAGGTAGTTAGCCTCGTATAGTTTTGTGTAAAAGCGAATTAATATCGTGTTTGCAGGAAGTTAATATCCTGCGGACACGATATTTGTTTTTTGTAGGACACGTTATTAACTTCTTGCACGACATGTTGTTAGTATCGTGTATTGCATGCTATAAATTGTTTGTATCTGTTCGTGTGTATTTCTATCTTTTATTACTGAGAAATTTACTAAGAATCTTTAATAATGTCTCTTTCGACAATTTCTTAACTCTTAATCAATTCTTTTCTCTGTTTTAAAAATGAACTTGATTGGAAAAGCCATTCTTTATGAATCGCCTATATACTCAGTCGTATTTCCGTAAAGGAACACAAGCTTGATACCAAAGAAATAAATTGAAACTTTCTATGTCAATTGCCTAATATTATTTTACTTTGCTGTCAAATAGTAAGCAATACAGCGATTGATATGCAGAAATTATTGTCTTTGCCGCCTAATCTGGTGTCGGCATTCTATGAACTGGAAAATGTGGACCGTACGGAATGGTTTTGTACTTCCGACCCGGTGGGAATGAAACTTGGCTCGGGTGGGGGAACTACCTGGCTCTTGAGAGAATGGCAGAAGGAACGGGATAGGAAGTATTTGGCGGAGGAGCGTATTCCAACAGAAAAGTGCATTCCAACAGAGAAAAGCCTTCCAGCAGAGAAGCGTATTCTGCTGCATGCCGGAGGACAAAGCCGTCGTTTACCGGGATATGCACCGTCGGGCAAGATATTGACCCCGATTCCGGTGTTTCGCTGGGCGCGTGGACAAAAACTGGGACAGAATTTATTATCCCTTCAACTCCCACTTTACGAAAAGATAATGGAGCGGGCTCCCGAAAGACTGCGTACGCTGATTGCCAGTGGTGACGTATATATCCGTGCGGAAAAGCCGCTTCAAGAGATTCCCGATGCAGATGTGGTGTGCTATGGACTGTGGGTAGACCCGTTGCTCGCCACACATCATGGTGTGTTTATCTCGGACCGGAATCAACCGGAATCCTTGGATTTCATGCTTCAGAAACCCTCTCTGGAAGAATTGGAAAACCTCTCCAAGACACATCTCTTTTTAATGGATATCGGCATCTGGCTATTGAGCGACCGGGCCGTTGACTTGCTGATGAAACGTTCGCAGAAGGCAGATGGGGCTTTGGACGTGGATACGCCATATTCCGACTTGAAATACTATGACTTGTATGCTGACTTTGGCTTGTCCTTAGGAAATCATCCCCGTATTGAGGATGAAGAGCTGAATAGCCTCTCCGTCGCCATATTGCCTTTGCCCGGAGGCGAATTCTACCATTATGGAACAAGCCGCGAACTGTTGTCTTCAACCGTCACCTTACAGAATAAGGTCTACGACCAGCGCCAGATTATGCACCGGAAGTTGAAGCCCAATCCGGCCATCTTTGTGCAGAATGCAGAAGTGCATCTCCCCCTTACTCCGAAGAACGACAGTCTTTGGATTGAAAATAGCTTTGTTGGGGCTTCTTGGCGGCTGGGGGCACGGCAGATTATCACGGGTGTTCCCAAGAATGACTGGAGGCTGACCATTCCAGACGGTATCTGCATTGATATAGTTCCGCTTGCCGACCAGCGCTGGGCAGTACGCCCCTATGGTTTTGACGATACTTTTAAGGGGGATATTCGGGATGAAAAGACACTGTTCCTTGGAATGTCGTTTTTGGAATGGCTGGTCGAACGGGAATTGTCGGTGGAAGACATCACCGGCAGAAAAGAGGACCTGCAGGCTGCTGCCATCTTCCCGGTTGTGGAAGATAAAGAGCAGATGGGGACAGTGCTTCGATGGATGGTTTCCGAACCGGGCTTGACGGAAGGAAAGGCTGTCTGGCTGGAAAGTCGTCGGTTGTCCGCCGACGAAATTTCAGCACAAGCCGACTTGCGTCTGCTGTATGCACAGCGGGAGAGCTTCTGCAAAGGAAACTGGGAAGTGCTGGCACGCAACCATGCAAAGAGTGTATTCTATCAACTCGACTTGATGGATGTGGCCGGTGAATTCCATAAATTCGGCATTGACAAGCCGGGAGTGTTGCCGACAGATGCCTCGCTGATGCAGCGTATCCATAACCGGATGCTGCGTGCACAGATTGAGAAGCTGGACGGAAGGGACTTCAAGGCAGATGAGCAGGCCGCATTCAACTTGTTGCGCGAAGGATTGCTGACTGATTTGTATGAACGCAAGAGCAGTCCTCGCCTAAATGTGTATAGTGACCAGATTGTATGGGGGCGTAGCCCCGTACGCATAGATATGGCGGGAGGATGGACGGACACTCCGCCTTACTCCTTGTTTGCCGGTGGGAGTGTGGTGAATATTGCCATTGAACTGAACGGGCAGCCGCCTTTACAAGTGTACATCAAACCTTGCGCGGAGCATCGCATCGTGTTGCGCTCCATTGATATGGGAGCCATGGAGGTGGTGAATACTTTTGAGGAATTGCAATCCTATTGCATGATAGGTTCCCCCTTTTCCATTCCCAAAGCAGCATTGGCGCTGGCCGGGTTTGTTCCGGCTTTTTCAGAAACGGCTTATCCTTCGCTGGAAAAACAACTGGAAGCCTTCGGCACAGGTATAGAGATTACATTGCTTTCTGCCATACCTGCAGGTTCCGGTCTGGGCACAAGCTCCATTTTGGCTTCTACTGTCTTGGGTTCATTGAGTGACTTTTGCGGACTGATGTGGGATAAGAACGAAATATGCCGCCGTACGCTTGCCCTGGAACAGTTGCTGACGACCGGTGGCGGTTGGCAAGACCAATACGGTGGGGTATTGCAAGGTATCAAACTGTTGCAGACGGAGGCTGGATTTGCCCAGCAGCCATTGGTACGCTGGTTGCCCGAGCATTTGTTTACCCATCCGGAATACCGCGATTGCCATCTGCTGTATTATACGGGCATTACGCGTACAGCCAAGGGCATCCTTGCAGAAATAGTACGCTCCATGTTCCTCAACTCTTCCCTGCACCTGGGGTTATTAGAAGAGATGAAAGCACATGCCTTGGATATGGCCGAAGCCATTCAACGGAATGACTTCAAGAGTTTCGGAACACTGGTAGGCAAGACATGGATGCAGAAGAAGGCACTGGACAGTGGAACAAATCCTCCTGCCGTAGAGGACATCATCTGTCAGATAAAAGACTATACCTTAGGATATAAACTGCCGGGAGCCGGTGGGGGAGGTTATCTGTATATGGTGGCTAAGGATGCGCAGGCAGCCCTGCGCATCCGTGAGACCTTGACGCTGAATGTACCGAATCCGAGAGCCAGGTTCGTAGAAATGTCACTCTCGGATAAGGGATTCCAGGTGTCGCGGAGCTGAAATTCATCATTCATGATGATACGGCCCCCCGTTCAGTATGGTCATCGCCCGGTAGAGTTGCTCCACAAAGATGAGGCGCACCATCTGATGGGAAAAGGTCATGCGTGAGAGGGACATCTTCTCGTGTGCCGCTTCGTACACTTTGGGGGAGAATCCGTAAGGGCCTCCGATAATAAATACCAGCCGTTTGTTCACGGTATTCATCTTGCGCTTCATATAGTCTGCAAACTCTATGGAGCGCATTTCTTTTCCACCTTCGTCCAGCAGTACGACCACATCTCCCGGCTGGAGAGCTTTCAATATCAGTTCCCCTTCCTTTTCCTTCTGCACTTCCATGGAGAGACTCTTGGTGTTTTTCAGTTCGGGGATGACTTCCATCTCGAATGAGAGATAACGCTTGGTACGTTGCACATAGTCGTTGATGGCTGTTATAAAGTGTTGTTCTACAGTTCGTCCTACAACGAGCAGAGTAGTTTTCATACTGGTTCTGTTTTGATTAGCGCACAAATTTAGCATTTTTTTATTGTATTTTGAGACAAATGCTTACCTTTGCCTATCATAAATACTTGTGAAAATGAAAAAACGGGTAATCTTTTTGTTGACCGGTCTCTTCATTTGGACGTCTGTGCTGCTGGCCCAGAATGTTCCCGAGGGAGTGATTGGAGCCTTCAAGGAAGGAAACTCTCAGGAGCTCAACAAGTATCTGGGTGACAAGGTCGATTTAATCATTCAGAATAAGTCGACCCACGCCGATAAGCGGACGGCAGAGGGCACAATGGCTGCTTTCTTCTCCAACCACAAGGTCGGCAGTTTTAATGTGAACCATCAGGGGAAGCGCGATGAGTCCGGTTTCGTCATCGGTACCTTGATGACCGCAAATGGAAACTTTCGGGTGAATTGTTTCTTCAGAAAAGTACAGAACAAATATGTCATACATCAAATAAGGATAGATAAAACAGATGAATAAGGAAGAAGAATTGATTGACAGGCTGATAGACCTGGCTTTCGCCGAAGATATAGGCGATGGAGACCATACAACCCTTTCGTGCATTCCTGCTACGGCAATGGGCAAATCCAAACTGTTGATAAAAGAACCGGGCATCCTGGCCGGTATCGAGATAGCAAAGGAGGTGTTCCGCCGTTTCGATCCTACCATGAAGGTGGAAGTGTTCATTAATGACGGTACAGCCGTAAAGCCGGGTGATGTGGCCATGATTGTGGAAGGCAAGATACAGTCTTTGTTGCAAACGGAGCGTCTGATGCTGAACATCATGCAGCGCATGAGTGGCATTGCCACCATGACACATAGGTATGCCGAGCAACTGAAAGGTACGAATACCCGTGTACTCGATACCCGCAAGACTACTCCGGGCATGCGTATCCTCGAGAAAATGGCAGTGAAAATCGGTGGCGGTGTAAACCACCGTATCGGCTTGTTCGATATGATTTTGCTGAAAGACAACCATGTGGACTTTGCCGGAGGAATCGACAAGGCTATCAACCGTGCGAAGGAATATTGCAAGGAAAAAGGCAAGGACCTCAAGATAGAAATAGAAGTGCGCAACTTCGACGAATTGCAGCAGGTGCTCGACCTGGGCGGTGTAGACCGTATCATGTTCGACAACTTTACGCCGGCAATGACAAAGAAGGCCGTAGAGATGGTAGGCGGCCGCTATGAAACGGAATCTTCCGGCGGCATCACGTTTGATACGCTCCGCGACTATGCCGAATGCGGTGTGGATTTTATTTCCGTAGGAGCTTTGACGCACTCTGTGAAAGGATTGGACATGAGCTTTAAAGCATGTTGACAAAGGCGGAAAGCATTATTGCAGAATAATAAGGAAAGCCTCTCATAAAGAATGCTGCATTACGGCAGACTTATGAGAGGCTTTCTCTTGATAACCAGCAGAGTAATGACTCCTGAAAAAACAGATGGTGTATTGGGGTGAAACAGATGGTCTGTTGGGGACGGATAGATGATGCGTTTGGCTATAACGGATGATGTGTTTCAGAGTAATGGATAATAGCGTAGGAAGATATGAAAAACATAACATGGAATAAAGTAAAAACAACTGTCAAAGATTGGCAAGTGGGAGACTACATCCGGCAGACTTCCATTGTGGTGATTGGCGTACTGATTACTTTTGTCGGTAGTGAGTTGGTTACTCAAAACTCCGAGAAAAAGGATATTCAAGCCACCATGTCGCTGATTAGGGATGAACTGAAAAGTAACCGGGAAAATTATAAGAGTATCGTTTCAGAGTTTAGAGAGGATGAACGTCTTTCCAGCTTATTGGTGGAGCATGACTTAAAGCATCGGACGATACCGGAAGATTCATTGATACAGTTCCGCTTTCTTATGGGGCATATCCGCAGTTTTTATTATAGTCAGAATGCATTGGATATACTTAAAAACTCCATGTTGATGCAGAAGATTTCAGATAAAGAGCTACTGTTGCAGTTGACCGGAATCTATGAGGTATTGGATGGATTTAGGGCGACTATGAATGGCTATTACGATATGAAGGACGAAATTATGGTTCCTTTCCATTTGGCATTGACTGACGAACAGACGGACCAGATAAATCGTGGAGGATATGAGGCGTGGGATATTTACTTGTCGGACAGGTCGGTACGGAACTTTGTCAGGGTAGCGCGGAACTATTTTACGCCGGACTATGTAGAACGTGTGGGAAAACGTATAGACGAGGCAATACAAGCGCTTGAGAAAAAGTATCATTTAGAATGAAAAGATATGGGAAAGACAAGCTTTAACAGGTTGAACCATAAGATAAAAAGCTGGCGCATAGGTGATTATTTCCGTCAGTTCAGTATTGTGGCTGCGGGCATCATTGTCACTTTCTGGGGAAATGACCGGATTACCGAGAATGCCCGCCAAAAGGAAGTGCGTGCTACGATGCAGTTGGTAACGGAAGAGTTGGAATATAATAGGCAGGAGCTCCGTAATATAAAGCACTTGTTGGATATTGACATACACATGAGTCTGTTGTTGAGGGAACATGATATGGATGTATCCAAGATACCGACAGATACTCTGTGGAAGTATGGCAAGCTTTTCAATAATATGGATGAATTCTCTTATAGGACAGATGCGCTGGATGTGCTGAAAGGTTCTTCATTGATGCAGTATATACCGGACAAACGTATGTTGCAGGATGTATTGCAGACTTATTTTGAGTTGGGCAGGAAACAGAGGGATGTCGGTGATTACTATGCAACGAAAACAGATGCTCTTATGAGTGCTGCCATGTCCAGGGAGTTGGCGCATGTTTTTGATGGTGACGACAGTCTTCGGGACCAGGCCTTGTTTCTTGTGCAGTATAAGAAATTTATCAATTACGTCAACATGGTTCCCGGTTTTCTGTATTGGCATGAATTTGATGAATTGGATGAAAGGCTGGCCAAGCAGATTCAAGTATTGAAAGCCAAATATAAGTAATCTCCGTTCTTTAACATCTTTTTATATTTAATTCAGCAGCATTTTCAAAAATGCTGCGTCTAACTAACAAACGACGCGAAGAGGCGTCCGTAAAACGAGCACTGACATTGGAAAATGAGATAGAACTGATTGAGGGCTGCCGGGCAGGAAAGGATTCCGCCCGAAAGGAATTATACACCCTCTACTCCAAGCAGATGCTGGCGGTATGTTACCGCTATACGGGCGATGTCGATGCGGCCCATGACGTATTGCACGATGGCTTCATCAAAATTTTCACCCACTTCACCTTCCGTGGCGAATGTGCATTGAGTACCTGGGTGACAAGGGTAATGGTGACGCAGGCGATAGACTACCTGCGGAAACAGCAACGTTTCAGCCAACTGGTGGTGAATGAGGAACAATTGCCCGACATTCCGGATGAAGCAGGCATTGCCGAAACCGGAGGCCGTATTTCCGAAGAAATGCTGATGGCGTTCGTGGCGGAACTTCCCGATGGATGCCGTACTGTATTCAACTTATACGTCTTTGAGGAGAAATCGCACAAGGAAATAGCCGAAATCCTCCACATCAAAGAGCATTCGTCTACCTCGCAGTTGCATCGTGCTAAGTGTTTGTTGATAAAAAGAATTAAAGAATATACTGAATATGAGAGAAAATGATGAAATAACCGGTTTGTTCCGCAGTCGTCTTGCCGGCGCAGAGATGACAGTGCGGGAGGACTTCTGGGAAGGGTTGCAACGTGACTTGCCGTCACCGGTTGCCGCAAAAGGCAGGAGGCAGCTTTTTCTTTCTCCGAGGTTTCACCGCGTAGCCGCAGCCGCCTCTGTTGTATTTGTACTGGGAGCTGCTTCTGCCGCTTTCTGGTATTTCTCTCCGAAAGAGGAAATCAAGGAGGCCTTTACACAAGTGGCGGCCATGACGCCGGAAGGTAACTTGAACGGGGATGTGGTGCAGGAAAGTTTTCCCTCTATCCATCAGACCAACCCCATGGCACAAAAGCCCGGTACACAGCATCCCGCCAACGGCATTCCGGCAGGATTGACGGCGCAGGCCGATGAGGATGAATCCATGTCTGTCCATGTTTCCATCCGGATTACCCAACGGGTGTACGGAAACCAGCAGCAGCCGGGAAACGGTTATTACAGTAACGGAACTCCGGCCGGAAACGGGAACTACCATTCAAATCCTGGCCATAAGGATGCTGATATAGATAGAATGCTGCCATCTTCTGAGGAAGAACCGGCAAAGTCTGTGGCTGTATCGCCATCTAAGCCCCGTAATTGGGCATTGAAAGCAGGCATCGGCACTTCCCTGCCGAAAGGGAATTTCCATATGCCGTTCACGGCCGGGGTAAGCGTGGAACGTTGTTTGAACAAGCATTTCTCCTTGGAAGCCGGTCTTCAGTATAATTGCTTGGATGGTGACCATACGTTGCATACGCTGGGAATTCCGGTAAGGCTGAACATGATGCTGGCCAGTACGCCGAAAGTGGATTTCTATGCTATGGTAGGTGGAGCAGCCGAGAAATGCATTGCAGGTGCTCCGGACAATGGTTTCGGTGCAGAGCCGGTACAGTTGTCGGTTGCTGCCGGAGTAGGGGTACGCTATAAAATGAACAACCGTTTTGCCTTGTTTGCAGAGCCGTCTGTATCCCATCATTTCGATACGGACTCGCAGACAAGAACCTTGCGTACGGAACGGCCCACCAATCTGAATCTGTTGTGCGGCGTGCGCATGACTTATTAATCTTAAATACCATACAAATATGAAGACTCTATACAATAAATTACATATATTCGGGCAGACTATGCTGCTCGTATTCTTTACTCTTTCTGTTCTCTCTTTGGGCTCTTGCAGCAAAGAAACGTTGGACTACAACCATCCGGATGTAGACTTGTTTGTCAAGCAGTTGAAGGCTGGCAAATATTCTACCCAAAGTCCGGATGGATTGAGTAACATGCCCAAGTTCACTTCCGAAGATATAGAGGAATTGCTGAAGTATGCCGAGGACTTGACGGTCATTCCCTCTTTCCCCCTGGCTCCGGTATCCTATTCGGCAGGTGGCAAGCTGCGTTTGGGCGAATGCATCCTGTGGACGGTAGAGACTATCCGCCTCGGGAACAATGCTTCGATGGGATGCAAGATGGTACATACGGATGCGGAGAATTATGAAGGTATCTATTTCCTTTCGGATGAAGAGGTGCTGGATGCTGCTTCGCGCTACCGCCGCTGGTGGGAAACCCGTAAGTATCCACGGACTATGTGGACGATTGATCCCTGCTATGACGAACCGCTTTGTGGCAGCGGATATATGTGGTGGTGAAATGTTTTTAGGGATTAAGTAATCAAAACTGTCAGGTGAAGATATCTATACTTGTTTGGGGGCTGCTCTGTGCAGTAGCCTTCCCTTGTTATGCCCAAAACTGGACCCCTCAGGACTCGTTGAGGCTGAACCGGTTGCTGAAGGGCGAGGGGGAGGTAAAACTGAATCCGGAGGTATTGCAGGAATTGGAAATGAACAATTCTCTGGGTACTCCGAAAGCGGTGATGGACAAGTCGTGGATGGATTTTGATAATTCATTGCCCGTCATGCCGAAAGCGCCCGAGAAAAAAGTGGTGCTTACCTTACGTCCTTATACAGCCAATACCAAATATAATTGGGACCCCATTTATCAGAAAAAAATCAAGGTAGACAAGGATACTTGGCGAGGAGATGAATTCTATGCGCTTAAGATTCTGATGATTCCTACGAACTGGGCTAAACATCCGTTTGATGCCGGTCCGCGTGAGACGGTGGAGCAGATTGAAGCAACCGGTTTGCGTTACCGGGTGACGGAGCGGGCCAATAATATGGCTGTGGGCGGTTGGCAGGGTGCCAGTGGCGGTGGAATTTCCGGTTTAGACCTGATGACACCTTTTACCCGTGAGTTTTGGAATTTCAAAGGCCGCAAGCGCCGTGCCCGTACGCTGGAAGTATTGAAGGCGTATGGAGATTCGATAACTGTTTTGGAACAACAGTAATTTATCACTTTTTGTCAAATTTTGAACTTTCTTTCTCCTCTTCTTGTTTTCATTAGTAAACCTTTAAAAAAAGTAATAATGAACAGAGTGACTTCTCTATTTGGAATAAGATATCCGATAATTCAAGGTGGTATGGTGTGGTGTAGCGGCTGGAGACTTGCTGCTGCTGTAAGCAATGCGGGAGGGCTGGGCTTGCTCGGCGCAGGTTCGATGCATCCCGAAACGTTGCGGGAGCATATCAGGAAATGCCGTGAGGCTACGCATCATGCTTTTGGTGTGAATATTCCCTTGATGTATCCCCAGATAGAAGAGATAATGCAGATTGTGGCCGACGAGGGAGTGAAGATTGTATTTACATCTGCCGGCAGCCCGAAGAAATGGACTGGTTGGTTGCACGAGCGTGGCATCACGGTGGTGCATGTTGTTTCGTCCTCGCGTTTTGCCGTGAAGGCAGAAGAGGCGGGTGTTGATGCAATAGTTGCCGAAGGCTTCGAAGCCGGTGGGCACAATGGGAGGGAGGAGACTACCACCCTGTGCCTGATACCAGCTGTACGTGCAGTTACTACACTTCCGCTGATTGCCGCCGGTGGCATTGCAACGGGTGAGGCCATGCTGGCTGCCCGGGTGCTGGGTGCGGAAGGTGTGCAGATTGGTACACGCTTTGCCTTGACGGCAGAGAGTTCTGCAAACGAGGTATTTAAGGATTACTGCTTGCATTTGGAAGAAGGGGATACCCGTCTGCTTTTGAAGAAATTGGCTCCGGTGCGTCTGGTGCGCAATAACTTTCGCAGCGCCGTAGAGGCTGCTGAGGCTGTGGGAGCTTCAGAGGAAGAACTTCGTATCCTTTTAGGGCGTGGCCGTGCCAAACGTGGTATTTTTGAAGGTGACTTGGAAGAAGGGGAACTGGAAATAGGGCAGGTATCTGCCTTGCTGCATGGAAAGGGAGTGCAGTCTGTGGCGTCGGTCATGCAAGAGTTGGTGGAGGAGAGCAGAAGGGCGTGGGAGAGAATGCAGGAATTGGATTTCTGAATATTCCCTCTTCTGGTATCATATAACAATAAAAAAGGAATATTCCCGGTGATTTCGGGGATATTCCTTTTTTAGTTTCAACTTATAACCTTTTATCCTTTGGGGATATTGGTTGTGTCTTTTGCCGTATTTCCACTTGTGGCGGAATTACTTGTGCCATTGCTGCTGGCAGTGGCGCTACCGGTAGCCATATTTGTTGCACTTTTACCGGCTGTCTGCACAGCAGGTTGCTCTTCCCAATGGAACGGTTCAAAGCTACTGTTCGGGTCAACCCAGGACGGTTTCTTGGAAGCATAAATAATGAATGGGGCAATGACTACAATCAGCGCACCGATGATGAGCACGGAGAACCATACAGTGTTGCTGCCTGTTGAAATCTGGCTGGGTGGGATAAAGCTCAATACGAATGCCAGCAATGACCCGCAGAAACCAAGACCACCGATGAGCCACATCAATCCGTTGCCATTCTTGCCGATACGGAACGGACGGTTCAGCTTCTTCATCTTATAACGCAGCACGATGGCTCCGGAGAACATCAGCATATACATGATAAGATAGAGGACTACGGTCAACTGTGACAGAATCTGGTAGAAACTCTGTACGGAAGGCATGACTACGAACAGAAGGCTCAGTACGGTTACTGCACCGCCTTGTACATAAAGGATGTTCTTCTGTACACCCAGTTTGTTTGTCTTCTGGAAGAACGGAGGCATGTAGCCTGCTTTTCCTACGGCAAAGATACCTTTGGACGGACCGGCAACCCATGTCAATACACCTGCCAGCACCCCGAATGCCAGAGCAATGGCGATGATGGGTGACAGCCAGGAGGCGCGGATGTAATGGAAATAGTTATCGAAGCCTACAAGCAGACTCTGTGTCAGACTGATGTCTTTGGCCGGGATGATGATGCCCAGTGAGAAAGTACCGAGCACGAAGATGATAACCGTAATGGCCGCACCGATGAACACTGCCTTCGGATAATTCTTGGAGGGATTGTTCACGTCTTTTACGTGGATACCGCCCATTTCCATACCGGCATAGAAGAGGAAGATACTGGCAGCAAGCACCACGTTGTCGAAGTTCGTCAAGTCGGGGAAGAAGCTGCTGTGGAAATCCAGGTTGGAGTGTCCGCCGGTGGCAAGGTAGATAATACCCAGGATAATCAGCAGTGCGGCAGGGATAATAGTCCCGACCAGGCCGCCGACCTTTGCCACTTTACCTACCCAGCTCATGCCCTTCATGGAGATGAACGTAGCCAGCCAGTAGATGATGAGGACAACAACGAGCGAGTAATACTTGTTATTGGCCAGTGACATGTCGTGTACGTCGTTCATGCCGATGAAAGCAATGGATACGGCACCGAATGTCAATACGGTAGGATACCAGATTGTACTTTCAATCCATTGTACCCAGATGGCAAGGAAGCCCAGTTTTTTTCCGTAGGCTTCGCCCACCCAGCGGAACACACCGCCTTGCTTGTCTTGAAACATGGCAGCCAGTTCCGCGGCGACAAGTGACGTCGGAATCAGAAAAACAATGGCTGCAAATAAGTAGTAGAAGGCCGAACTCATTCCGTACACGGCCTCGGCAGGAAGTCCACGTAGGGATACTACTGCCGTCACATTCATGATTGCCAGGGTAAATACACCCAGCTTCACTGTTTGTTTAATATTTGCCATAAGTTAAGGTTTTAGATGAAAAATATATTCAAAATCAGCGTCTATAACAACACTTGGGGAGAGTTGTTCCCAACGGATAAGTGAAAGTTCCGGTTTTAACTATTCAGGAAGCGTCGGCTTTGGGCGCGGGCTTCTGTGCAACTTTCTTGTAGAACTCTTCTTTTTCCTTATTGCGCCGTTCGACCAGGCTCGTTACATACACTGTAAAGATAGGGAACATCATCATGCCCAGCGCAGCCAGCAGTACGGACAGTACCCGTCCGGTGGGAGTGACTGCTATGATATTGGAACCCACCGTCGTCACATCCATAAATGCCCACCATAAGGCGTCTCCATATCCTTTAACTAAAGGATTGGGACCATGCTCCATGACATAAAAGGCCAGACTGGAAAAATAGACAGTGGCCAGCAACATGGTAAGGTAGGAAACGAACAGTCCCGATGCGCGGTTGTACGTCAGCCAACCCACCACGATAGCCATGGCGTAACCACCCCGCACCAATGGGATGAAACGCAGCATATAGGTTATCTCGGGTGAGAAAGTCCATCCCATATAGGCAATGATGTTTTGATAGGGTATAGCTACCAGCAGGAAAATGAAATGCGTGGCCACGTAGTGACCCTTCTTCTCTGCCAGGAACCATTCCAATACAAAATCTGCCAGGAACAGGGCGCATATCCACAACTGTACTTTCATGTAGACCGACTGTTCGTAAAAGGGGATCCCCTTGAACGTGTCGACAGAGATGCTGATAACTAAAAATAGCGACAGTATCAATATAATGACATGCAGTATGCCATAGATACCTTTTTCCCGCAATACAAATTCTGATAGAGCCATTTTCATGATGAAGTCCATTATAAAGTCATAAGTTATGAGTTATAAGTCATTTGCTGATTACGGTGCCTACCAACAAATAACTCATAACCTATAACTCATAACTAAAAAGAGAAACTTATTCTGTAATCGTTACGTTATCACCGTTGAATACACCCAGGCCGAGCTTGTTCATGATGAACTTGATTGCCGATTGGGCCTTTACGGAGTTTCCCGCTTCGTCTAGGGGAGGAGCGAAGGCCGATACTCCCATGACACCGGGCAATACGGCCATTACACCACCGCCTACACCGCTTTTGGCCGGTATGCCGGCGGTGTACATCCAGTCGCCCGAATGCTCGTAGAAGCCTACGGTAGAAATCATCGACGTGATTTTCGGTGCCAGGCTGGCTTCGAACACCGTTTGTTTGGTGACGGGGTTCACACCGTTATTGGCGATGGTTCCTGCGGCAATGCCCAGTTGCTGGGCCGTGATGCCGAGAGAACACTGGCGAGTATAGAGGTCGAGAGCCATGTCCGGATTATCGTAGATGCGGTTGTAGTTTTTCAGCAGCCAGGCAATGGAGCGGTTGTTGAAGTTGGTAGCCGTTTCCGATTTGTACAGTTCGTCGATGAGTTGTGGGGCAGAGCCGCACAGCTCAGTGACATTCTGTACAATGGCATCCCATTTTTTGTCGGAGTTTCCCACTGGCTGCACCATGGAACAAGCGGAAATGGCACCGGCATTTACCAATGGAGTGGAAGGGTGGTCGTTTTCCAGCAAAATGGCGATGATGGAGTTGAATGGTAGTCCCGTGGCATCGGCACCTATCATGTCCAGCACTTTCTGTGCACCGTATTGGCGCAGGATAAGGATGGCCGTGTGTACCTTCGAGACGGACTCTATACCGAAACGATAGTCTGTGTCACCTATATTGATGGTCTGCCCGTTCATCAGGCAGATGCTGAGTCCGAATAGTTTGGAGTCTATGTTGGCAAGGTAGGGAATATAATCCGCATTCTTGCCTCCTGTGCTGCCCTTCACCTCATTGTAGGCTTCTTGGGCAACCTCCTTTATTTGTGAAATTGATATTTTCTTTTCCATAAACACGTTGTGATGTACGATTAGACGATGTACGATTTACGATTGAAATTACTCCTTTAAACGTAGTCCGTATCAAGAGAAACTCTAATCGTACATCGTAAATCGTTTAATCGTAAATTAATTTATTTTTTATGTGTACGGCATCCGTGGTTGAATATTTTGGTTTCCACCGGCAGGTTCTTTTCCTGTGCCATACGGGTAGGAGTCGGGTAATCCAGTTTCTCCAGCTCCGTGATGGCATTCTTGATGTCACCCAGCAGCATGTCTGCCATGTCGCGGCTGAATCCTTGGCGAACAACGACGCGCATTACGACGTAGTCTTCCAGCTTTGAAGGCAGTGTATAGGCGGGTACCATCCAACCGTGTTGTGACAGCTTGTCCTGCAGGTCATACAGAGTCCATTTGGCAGCTCTTGCATATTCCGGTTTCAAATACCAGATAAACAGCGGGTTCACAACCTCGTCGGAATAGTTTACGAACGGAGCCATCTTGCCGATTTCGTCATGGATATACTTGGCGATGGTCAGAGAGTTGTACTGTACTTCCTTGTAACCCTGGAATCCCAAACGGATGAACTGGTAATATTGACCCAGAATCTGTGCGGCAGGACGGGAGAAGTTCAGGCCTACCTGAGTGATGTTGGCACCGAGGTAGTTTACGCTGAATGACATTTCTTCGGGCAGATATTCCTTGCCTTTCCAGCAAACCCAGCCCAGACCCGGATAAACCAGACCGAATTTGTGTCCGCTGACGCTGATGGAGAGTACCCACTTCAGACGGAAGTCCCATTTCTTTTCGGGATAGAGGAACGGGAGGATGAAACCGCCGCTGGCGGCATCTACGTGGATAGGAATGTCGTAGCCGGTCTTCGCATTGTAGGCATCGAGGGCTTTGTCGAGGGCTTCGACGTCATCGTTCAGTCCTGTCCATGTAACGCCTTGGATAGGCACGATACAGATGGTGTTCTCATCACACATCTTCAAGGCTTCTTCGGGGTCGAGCGTGGTCTTGTCCAGTGTCAAAGGCACTTCACGCATTTCAATCTGCCACAATTGGGCGAATTTTTCCCATACCACCTGGAAACCAGTTGAAATAACGAAGTTTGGTTTGTCGAACGGTTTGCCTTGCGCCTGACGTTTCTTGCGCCAGCGCAACCAGGCTGCCACACCACCCAGCATACATGCCTCCGAGGAACCGATGGCAAGTGCGCCGGTTTTCCAGGTTTCTTTTTCAGGAGAGTTCCAGAGGTTGGCCACGATGTTGATACATTTACCGTTCATTACGGCGATGCGCGGATATTCGGTCTCGTCAATGTAGTTGATGTTGATGGCTTCGTTCATCAGCTTGGTTGCATATTCGTCCATATAGGTAGTGACGAATGTAGCCAGATTCAAGCGAGGCTGCGTTTGGGCGAAGGTTTCGTCTTTCACCATCTGATAGGCGATTTCCGGGGTAGTGGGTCCGTCGGGAATCTTTTCTACGGGTGAGGGTTGTAACATACGGTTTGAACCGAATACTTCAGTTTTTGCATCTCCTTTTCTGAAATTCAAATCTTCCATATTAATAAGTTTTTTAAAGGTTTAGGCGGCGGGGCTTTTCCCCGTCGAATTTCCCACAACAACGGGGTTTGCGGATGAAAGTTCCGGGGTTTTGCATTATTTGGCGTTTATTAAAGGGCAGCGTAGTAAAATCTTAAAAAACGAACATTCTGAAGGTAAGTTTGTTGTTCCCACATTATTCATTTAATTAATATACTACTATATGAAAATCAATACCGGAAGGGGTACAATCCCCCTTATCACGCTTGTCGGCATTTGGTCAGTCTCTGCATTGACTTCCTTGCCGGGATTGGCCGTATCACCTATTTTGGGACAACTTACTACCATTTTTCCACATGCCACAGAACTGGATATACAGATGCTTACCTCCCTGCCTTCGCTGCTGATAATACCTTTTGTGCTGTTGGCGGGCAAGCTGGCAGAGAAACGTGATTTTGTGCGTCTGCTGAAAGCGGGGCTTTGGATGTTTGCCGCCAGTGGGGTACTTTATCTTTTTTCGGACAAAATGTGGCAGTTGATGGTGGTCAGTGCTTTGCTCGGCATTGGCTCGGGACTGATAATCCCGTTGTCTACCGGTTTGGTTTCACGTTATTTCACGGGGGAATATCGGGTAAAGCAGTTTGGTTACAGTTCTGCCATCACCAATGTGACGCTGGTTGTGGCAACGGCGGTGACTGGGTATCTGGCAGAGGTAAACTGGCACTTGCCTTTCGTGGTATATCTGCTTCCGTTGGTTTCTCTGCTGCTTGTCGGGTATTTGAAGGGAGATACCGGTCAGCCGCAGAAAACAGAAGATACGGCTACCGTTGTTCCGGAGGAATCCAAGCGTGCGATTCCCGGTAAATACGGCATCCATGTCCGCCATCTGCTACAGTTGATGCTGTTTTATGGCGTCACTACGTATGTAGTGCTGGCGGTTACTTTTGACTTGCCTTTTTTGATGGAGGCCCATCACTTCTCCAGCGGAAATTCCGGATTGATGATCTCCTTATTCTTCCTTGCCATTATGGCTCCGGGTTTCTTCCTGGGGCATATCGTGAAGTGGATGGGGAAACACACAAAGTTTTACAGCCTTTTGTCCATTGCAGCGGGTTTGCTTTTGATATGGATTTCGCCTAAAGAATGGCTGATAATACCGGGATGTATGTTGGTTGGTTTGGGATATGGTGTCATTCAACCGCTGATTTATGACGAGACAGTAGATACGGCTATACCAGAAAAAACAACTTTGGCACTGGCCTTTGTAATGGTAATGAATTATCTGGCGATTCTATTGTCCCCGTTCATTACAGACTTCTTTCAGACCTTGTTCCACACTAATTCCAAGGAATTTCCGTTTATTTTCAACCTCTGCATCACACTGCTCGCTATGTGGTGGGAGTATGCGAGGAAGAAGGATTCTTTGTTGGGGGGGAGTTATGAGTGATGAGTGATTTGTTGGTAATTGTGCTGCGCTACCATGCTGAAAGGAAAATACCAACAAATCACTCATCACTTATAACTTATAACTCAATCGCCTCATATTTCAGCCCGAAGACGTCGGCTACAGCTTTGTATGTTACTTTGCCTTCCACTACGTTCAATCCTTGCGCCAGAGCCGGGTCGTCCTTGCAGGCTTGTCTCCAGCCTTTACATGCCAGGGAAACAGTGTAGGGCAGGGTGGCATTTGTCAGTGCCATGGTGGAGGTGAAGGGTACGGCGCCGGGGATATTGGCAACGGCGTAGTGTACAATTCCGTCCACAATGTAGGTAGGGTCGCTGTGCGTGGTGGGGTGGGAGGTTTCGAAACAACCGCCCTGGTCGATGGCTACGTCTACGAGTACCGTACCGGGTTTCATCATCTTCAGCATTTCGCTGGTGATGAGGTGTGGGGCCTTGTCACCGGGGATGAGGACGGAACCGATTACCAAGTCGATGTTCGGCAATTCCATCTTGATGTTATGGGTGGAAGAATAGAGTGTCTTTACGTTTTTCGGCATCACTTCACTCAGGTAGCGCAGGCGGGGAAGGTTGATGTCGGCAATCAGTACCTCGGCACCCATTCCGGCAGCTATCTGTGCGGCATTGGTGCCCACGATACCACCTCCAAGGATAAGTACGCGTGCGGGACGTACGCCCGTTACTCCGCCCATCAGTTTTCCCTTGCCGCCTTGTGGCTTTTCAAGGAAGCGGGCTCCTACTTGGGTAGCCATACGTCCTGCCACCTCGCTCATGGGGGTAAGCAGCGGAAGTGAACGGTCTTCTTTTTCCACGGTTTCGTAGGCGATGCAGACGGCACCACTTTCAATCATGGCTTCGGTCAGCAATTTATCGGCTGCAAAGTGGAAATAGGTAAATACCACTTGTTCCTTTTTAATCAGTTTGTACTCCGGTGCAATAGGTTCCTTTACCTTGACAATCATGTCGGCTGCGGCATACGTGTCTTCAATGGTCGGTAAAGTCTTTGCACCTACGGCGATGTAGTCATCGTCGGAAAAACCGCTGTTTACGCCTGCTGTGGCCTGCACATACACCGTATGACCTTTTTTCACCAATTCGGCTACTCCGGCAGGGGTCATTCCCACGCGGTTCTCGTTGTTCTTGATTTCTTTAGGTACTCCGATAATCATAACCTTAAAGTTTTAATTGGGGGGTTAAACATGGCGCAATATAGCGATTTCCCGGCTTGGGTGTTATTGGTGCATCTATGTTCTTCAACAGAATTTTTATGCATGTTTTAATCAATGATAATTGTAGCTTTCTGTAGGTAGAGAGAACTATTCTTTTTATATTTGCATGCATTTAAAATAATATTGACTGTACAAAATATGAAATATTCTATATTTTTCTCTCTTTTGTTCTTTATTGGTAGTGTGCAAAGCGGCTATGCCCAAGAAACCGATACAGACAAGCCTTCCTTCATCCCGCCTTTTGATTTTCCCATCACTTTCTCCGGTAACTTCGGCGAGATACGTGCCAACCATTTTCATGGCGGACTGGATTTCAAGACCGGTGGAACCATAGGCAAGCCGGTACGCGCTCTGGCCGACGGATATATTTCGCGTATCCGCGTTACCCACGGTTCGGGCTATGTGCTCGATGTGGCTTATGACAATGGTTATTCGACGATAAACCGCCATTTGAGTGCCTTTGTGGGCGATGTGGCCCGCCGGGTTGAAGACTTGCAGTACGAGAAAGAAAGTTGGGAGGTGGAAATTACTCCCGAACCCGATGAATATCCCGTGAAGGCCGGTCAGATAATAGCTTTGAGCGGAAACACCGGATACTCTTTCGGTCCGCACCTGCATCTGGATATGATAGAGACGGCTACGGACGAATATATCGACCCGCTGCCTTTCTTCATGAACAAGGTGAAAGACAAGACTGCCCCGCGTGCCGAAGGTATCATGCTGTTTCCACAGCCGGGAAAAGGAGTGGTGGAGGGCAAGCAGACGCGACGGGCTTTTCCGGCACATCCAACGAAACCCATTACCGCCTGGGGACTGATTGGTGCAGGCATCCGTGCCTACGACTATATGGACGGAGTGCAGAATAAATATGGCGTGAAGACGGTGATTCTCGAAGTGGACGGTGAGGAAGTCTTCCGCAGTACGGTAGACCGCTTTGCCTATGAGGAGAACCGCTATATCAATTCGTGGACACACGGTCAGTACATGAAGTCTTTTATAGAGCCGGGCAACCGCCTTCGCATGCTGCAGGCATCCAACGGCAATCGCGGACTGGTGGAAATCAACGAAGAACGCCCTTACCGATTTGTCTATACACTGAGCGATGCGCTGGGAAATACCTCTAAAGTCCGCTTTACAGTCCAGGGGCAGAAGACGACAATTGCTCCGGTGGAACATCGTGAGAAATATGCCCTCAAATGGGACAAGGTGAACTATCTGCAGGAGCCGGGGCTGGAGTTGGTTATCCCGAAAGGAATGCTCTACGATGACGTCTTGCTGAACTACTCCGTGCGGGCTGATAGTGGCGACATCGCTTTCACCTATCAACTGAACGATACCCGTATTCCTATGCACAATGCCTGCGATTTGCGTATCGGCTTGCGCCGGCGTCCGGTAGAGGATGTGACCAAATATTATGTGGCGGGCGTAACGGCGCGCGGTGGAAAATACCGCATCGGCGGTAAGTATGAGGATGGTGTCATGAAAGTGCGTATACGGGATTTGGGGACTTATACCGTGGCGGTGGATACGGTTCCGCCGGTGATAACTCCCGTAAACCAAGCCCAATGGGGACGTACGGGAAAAATCATCTTCAAGGCCAAGGACAAGGAAACCGGCATCAATACCTATCGGGGTACGATTGACGGGAAGTATGCCTTGTTTGGAAAGCCCAATTCCATCAGCGGTAACCTGGTGTGCGAGCTTGACCCGAAACATGTGGAGAAAGGCGGCAAGCACGTGGTGGAGATGACGGTGACGGATGGCTGTGGCAACCGTACCACCGAACAGTTTGATTTTGTATGGTAAAGACTGAAATATTTAGTAACATTATAATTTAGAAGTATGAAAAGTAAAAGACTGACTCTTTCCGTCTTGTTTGTTGTGGCAGCCGTGGCGAATGCACTGGCCTGCACCAATCTTATCGTGGGCAAGAACGCCTCCGCGGACGGTTCTACCATCGTTTCTTATTCTGCCGATTCCTATGGCTTGTTCGGCGAGCTATATCATTATCCTGCCGGCATGCATAAGAAAGGCACGCTGATTGACATACACGAGTGGGATACCGGCAAATACCTCGGGCAGATAGCGCAGGCCCGTCAGACGTACAATGTCATCGGCAATATGAACGAATTCCAGCTCACTATCGGTGAAACGACATTCGGCGGACGCCCCGAACTGGTAGACACTACCGGTATTATCGACTACGGTAGCTTGATTTATCTCGGACTGCAACGTTCACGCACTGCTCGCGAGGCTATCAAGGTGATGACGGAATTGGTGCAGGAATATGGCTATTACAGTAGTGGAGAATCCTTCACCATTGCCGACCCCAACGAGATATGGATTATGGAGATGATTGGCAAGGGACCCGGTGTGCGCGGTGCCGTATGGGTAGCTGTCCGCGTGCCCGATGATTGTATCTCCGCACATGCCAACCAGAGCCGCATTCATCAGTTCAACATGAATGACAAGGAAAACTGCATGTACTCTGCCGACGTCATCTCCTTTGCACGTGAGAAGGGTTACTTTGATGGTGTGAACAAGGATTTCAGTTTTGCCGATGCCTATGCTCCGCTCGATTTTGGTGCCCGTCGCTATTGCGAGGCCCGTGTATGGAGCTATTTCAATATGTTTACCGACCGTGGTAACGAGTTCTTACCTTATATATTAGGTGAGACGAACACTCCGATGCCTCTGTTTGTGAAACCCAACCGCAAGGTTTCCGTGCAGGATGTGAAAAATGCCATGCGCGACCATTATGAAGGTACTCCTCTCGACATCAGCAAAGATTTCGGTGCAGGCCCGTATCATACCCCGTACCGCCTTTCTCCACTCTCTTTCAAAGTGGGCGACCGGGAATATTTCAATGAGCGTCCCATCTCCACCCAGCAGAGTGGTTTCGTATTCGTGGCACAGATGCGTTCCGAGTTGCCCGACCCTATCGGTGGAGTACTGTGGTTTGGCACGGATGATGCCAACATGACGGTATTTACGCCCGTATATTGCTGTACGGACAAGGTTCCCGTATGCTATACCCGCGTGGATGGCGCCGATTACATCACTTTCTCCTGGAACTCCGCTTTCTGGATTTTCAATTGGGTGGCCAATATGGTATATCCCCGCTATGACTTGATGATAGACGACGTGCGTGCCACTCAGACAGAGTTGGAGACAACTTTCAATGAAGCGCAGGAGGGCGTTGAGGCTGCTGCTGCCAAACTTTTGGAAAAAGACCCTGCCAAAGCGAAGGCATTCCTAACCAACTATACGAACATGACCGCCCAAAGCACTTTCGATACCTGGAAACGTCTTGGCGAGTTTCTTGTCGTAAAGTACAATGACGGCGTTGTCAAGCGTATGAAAAACGGTCAGTTCGAACGTAATTCCATTGGCCAGCCGGCAGGCGTAATCCGCCCGGGATACCCGAAGGAGTTCCTTGAAGAGTATGTTAAGCAGACGGGAGACAGATATAAAATGCCTGAATAAAATTAGGATATTTGAACTTATTCTTCTACATTTGTGTCTTACAAAAAAGTTTATATTAACTCTTAAAATAATAACAGTCTTATGGAAAATCAGGAACTGATTAAGCAGGTGACTGAGAAAGCCGAAAAATGGCTTACCCCGGCATATGATGCCGAAACTCAGGCAGAAGTGAAACGCATGTTGGAAAATCCAGATAAAACCGAATTGATAGACAGTTTTTACAAAGACCTGGAGTTTGGAACGGGTGGTCTGCGTGGCATCATGGGTGCCGGTACAAACCGCATGAACATCTACACCGTAGGTGCCGCAACACAGGGCTTGTCCAACTATCTGAACAAATGTTTTGCCGGAAAGAAGGATATTTCCGTTGTTGTGGGGCACGACTGCCGCAACAATAGCGACAAGTTCGCAAAGATTTCTGCCGACATCTTCTCTGCAAACGGCATCAAGGTATATCTTTTTGATGACCTTCGTCCTACGCCCGAAGTTTCATTCGCCATCCGCCACTTCGGTTGCCAGAGCGGTATCAACATTACCGCCAGCCACAATCCCAGAGAATACAACGGCTACAAGGCTTATTGGGATGACGGTGCGCAGGTGCTTGCTCCGCACGATACTGCCATTATCGAAGAGGTGAACAAGGTGACGGTGGCCGACATCAAGTTCAACGGCAACAAGGACTTGATTCAGATTATCGGCAAGGAAGTGGATAAGGTTTATCTGGACATGGTTCACTCCATCTCTATCGACCCCGAAGTCATCCGTCGCCAGAAAGACCTCAGCATTGTGTATACTCCGCTTCATGGCGCAGGCCGCGTGCTTATTCCGGACTCATTGAAGGAGTGGGGATTTGAGAATATCAACTGCGTGCCCGAACAGATGGTGAAGGACGGCAATTTCCCGACGGTGGTTTCTCCGAATCCCGAAAATGCCGAAGCCCTTTCCATGGCCATTGCGCTGGCCAAGAAGATTGACGCTGACATCGTGATGGCAAGTGACCCGGATGCCGACCGTGTCGGTATGGCCTGCAAGGACGATAAGGGCGAGTGGGTGCTTATTAATGGTAACCAGACTTGTCTCATTTTCTTGTACTACATCATCAAGAACCGTATTGCAATGGGCAAGATGCAGCCAAACGACTTCATCGTGAAGACCATCGTGACCACTGAACTCATCAAGGCTGTGGCAGACAAGAACAAGATTGAAATGCGCGACTGCTACACCGGCTTCAAGTGGATTGCTCGCGAAATCCGTCTGAGCGAAGGCAAGCAGCAGTATATCGGTGGTGGTGAAGAAAGCTATGGCTTCCTGGCCGAAGACTTTGTCCGTGATAAAGATGCGGTTTCTGCCTGCTCCTTGCTGGCCGAAATCTGTGCTTGGGCCAAAGACCAGGGTAAGACGCTCTATGACGTATTGATGGAAATCTATGTAGAATATGGATTCTCAAAGGAAACCACCGTGAATGTGGTGAAACCGGGTAAGAGCGGTGCCGAGGAAATCAAGGCGATGATGGATAACTTCCGTGCCAATCCTCCGAAGGAAATCGGCGGTTCGGCTGTCAGTCTGATTAAGGATTACAAGACGCTGGAACTTACTGATGCCCAGGGCAACGTAAGCAAGCTGGATATGCCCGAGACTTCCAATGTACTTCAATATTTCACTGTAGACGGCACGAAGATTTCTGTCCGTCCTTCCGGTACGGAACCGAAGATTAAGTTCTATATCGAGGTGAAGGGCGAGATGGGTTGTCCGAAATGCTATACCAGCGCCGATGCCGAAGCTGAGAAGAAAGTGGAGGCAGTGCGCAAGTCACTCGGCATTTGATAGGAAAGAGGAAAAAATGTGTATATAGTGTTCGGAGAGGCGTAACCCGTGAGGGCTGCGCCTCTTCCTTTTGCTTCTGTGTTGAAAGAAAACTTAAATAAAGACTTAAACCCGATGGTTGATGAACAAAACGTTTGCAGGGAAGTTAAGTATAGGCAGATTGCGGTTACACACCGATTGGTTGATGTGAATGAGAGTCGTTTCATTCGTAGTTGTTCGTTTGTGAGTGTGTGTTTTCCGCAATCTGCTTTTTAAAATTTCTTCCCCCCCTCTTTTTAATTCTTTAATTTTTAATTGTTCTCCATCCACCAGTCTATCAGCCTTCTTGCGATACTCAGTTTTCGTGGAATTTCGGGCAGGTTGTCTTTGGAATAGAAGGCGGCAGCGGTCAGCTCATCTTCCTGCAGTTTTATCTCCCCGCTTTCGTAGTCGGCAATGAAACCCACCATCAATCCGCTGGGGTAGGGCCAGGGCTGGTTGCTGAAGTAGGTGATGTTCTTTACCTTCAGCCCCGTTTCCTCAAAAACTTCCCGTTCCACACATTCTTCCAGTGTCTCGCCGGCTTCGAGGAAGCCTGCCACCAGTCCGTAGAAGGTTCCTCGGAAGTTCCGGGCATGCACCAGCAGGATTTCGTCTCCTTTGCGTATCAGTACGATGATGGCGGTGGAAACGGGAGGGTACATCTCATTGCCGCAGTTGGGACACTTCTTCATGATGGGGGTCTGGTGCTCCATGGCGGTGCCACACACGGGGCAGAAGTGGCTGTGCTCGTCCCAATAGAGTATCTGGAAGGCCTTTCCTGCAGAACGGTACTCGTCCGGCGAGATGTAGTCGTACGATGCGCGCAGGCCTATCATGACCCATTCATCGGTTTCGGCCACGGGCTGTTCCAAAGCAAATGCACGTACTTGCTTGCCGTTGGGTGGGAACACTTCGTGTATATTACTTCCGGCTTCCGGTGTCAGAGGAGGCTCTATACTGACGGGTACGCTGTATTTTATTTCTCCTTTGTCTGTATATCCTTTTTTCAGCAGCAGTTGGTCTTTGAAGAAGACGAACCACTGCGTGCAGGGTTGGGGTTCTGTTGATTTTTCCATTGTTTGTTGTTTTATTATTTGGGGGGATGAACACGAAAATACAAAGGCACAGAGATTCTTTTCAAAGAGATAAAGCATTAATTTCTATGTCTTTGTGTCTCTGTGTTCGCCCCCCCCCTAAATTTCGTTTGCTGTGTCTTTTTCTTGCCGCACATAGACCGTTGACCTTCCCATTCCGCGGCGGCGCAAGAACCCTTGCCGGATGAATTTGTTCAGCTCGTCTATGGCGGCATGTCTGGTTAGTCCGCTCAATTGGATGTATTCGTTCTTGTTGATGCATACATTCTGCTTGAGGAACAGTTCCAGTTCGGCTTTTCTTGTTGCTTCGGTGGTCTCTACTACTTTTTTCGATTTCTTGGTAGTGGAGTGTACACGTTCCAACGTCATTTTCTTCTTGATGTTGTTGCGGAACGTGCTGCTGATGCGCAGGTGCACGTTTTGGAATTGGACGGATTCGGAACGGATTTTCTTTTTCTCATCGTCGGTCTCGCGCAAGCATTTCAGTGAAGTGCTGAAGAAGCCGAGTTCTCCCAGTTCCACGATGTTTCCGTTGGCAAGGAGGTCGCACAACTCGTCAATGCAGGCATCCAATGCTGCCCCTATCACATTCTTGGGCAGATGTTGGAAAGTTGCGATATGTTCCACAAACTCCTTTTGGGTATAAGTCCTTTTCGGGCAGATACGTGCATGGAGTGATTTCTTGTCTTCTTTCCCGTCGGGCGAAGGCGTTTCGTAAAGGTCGTAATACGCGCTCATAAGATATTTATTTTTGTTTATAGCGATAAACAGTTCTCGTCGCTTCGGGGAATTATTTTTGTCGCTAAGCGGATTAATTTTCTTCTTCCTAAAAACTAATCGTCCGACAACTGTTGCATTATCGTCCAACAGTTGTTTAATTATCGTCCGACAGCTGTCGGACGAAACAGAAATGGGTATGGGACGATTATTTCTTAGTGAACAAAGGTATAAAATATTGTGATACGAAGGGTAGTGTTTGGGGAGGAAAGTTTTAGTAGGCAGGAAGTTTTTTAAGGAAAGAAAAAGTAGTTTCTTTGATGGAAAAACTCGTTTATTGAAATAAAAAATCCCCCGTTAAGGACGAGGGAACCTAATGTCTTCACAACGGAATAATCCTTATTGTGATTTGCTTCATTTTAGTACGACAAAGATAAGAATAAAAATGATATATCCTGCAATCTTTTCAAATGCTTTTTTTACATTTGTGGAAATTAACTTTAAATTATTGTTATGAAAAAAATATTGGGGTTGGATTTGGGGACCAGTAGCATTGGCTGGGCATTAGTTAATGAGGCAGAAACGAGCGAAGAGAAATCGTCAATAATTAAGCTTGGTGTGCGAGTAAACCCTTTAACGGTGGACGAATTGCAGAATTTTGAAAAGGGGAAGAGTATCACTACAAATGCAGATAGGACAGCAGGTCGAAGTATGCGACGTAATTTGCAGCGCTATAAACTGCGGCGTGAAAATCTGATTGAGGTCTTGAAAGAATATAATTTCATTACCGATGAAACGATATTGTCTGAAAATGGTAATAGAACGACTTTTGAAACATATCGCTTAAGAGCGAAAGCTGCTGTAGAAGAGATTTCATTAGAGCAATTTGCACGTGTGTTATTAATGATTAACAAGAAACGTGGTTATAAAAGCAGTCGGAAGGCCAAAGGAGCAGAAAATGGGACTTTAATTGACGGGATGGAAGTGGCCAAAAAAATGTATGATGAGGGTATTACACCCGGCGAATTATGTTTGCAACTTCTTACAGCAGGAAAAAGATATTTCCCTGATTTTTATCGCTCAGATTTGCAAGCTGAATTTGATAGAATTTGGAATTTTCAGAAACAATTTTATCCAGATTCCTTAATTGATAAAGTCAAAGACGAAGTAAGAGGAAAGAATAAGTCACAGACTTGGGCTATATTAGCGAAGTATTTTGTATGGAAAGAAGTTGAAAATAGTTGGAATGAAGAAGAAGCCCAAACTAGAAGAGTAGAAAAAGAATACAGACTTGTGGGAATTAAAAGGGGAGTAAAGAGAGAGGAATTGAAACTTGAAAACTTCCAATGGCGAGTAAAAGCACTTTCCGAGAGGATGAATCCTGAAGAACTTGCAATCGTTTTGCAAGAGATAAATGAGCAGATTAGTAATTCGAGTGGGTATTTAGGTGCAATTAGTGATCGAAGCAAGGAACTATATTTCAATAGACAAACTGTTGGACAGTATCAAATGGCTGTTTTGGATAACAATCCTAATATAGGCTTGCGGAATATGGTGTTTTATAGGCAGGATTATTTGGATGAGTTTAATACGATATGGGAAAAACAGGCTGAATTTCATAAAGAGTTGACGGAAGATTTGAAAAAGGAAATTCGGGATATCGTTATCTTTTATCAACGTCGTTTGAAAAGTCAGAAAGGTTTGATAAATATTTGTGAGTTTGAAAGGCGGCAGATAGAGGTGGAAATAGATGGTAAGAAAAAGATTAAAACTATTGGTAGTCGGGTTATTCCTCGTTCTTCACCTCTATTCCAGGAATTTAAGATATGGCAGACTTTAAACGATATAGAGGTGTCGGTGCTTGGTGTGAAAAATAAACGTAAAAAGCAAGATGATAATTCTACTACACTGCTCGATTCTGCCGAAAATATTGATTCTTTGAAATTGAATGTTAGCCGTCCTCTGGATGCTGATGAAAAAAGCTTACTTGCTAAAGAACTTTTTATCCGTGATAAGCTGACTAAATCAGATGTGCTGAAATTGCTATTTAATAATCCTCAGAATCTGAATCTGAATTTTAAAAATATTGATGGAAATAGAACAGGAAGTGCCTTATATCAGGCATTTAGTAAGATTCTTGAAATATCTGGTCATGAGTCTATTAATTTCAAAAAATCAGCTGACGAAATTGTAGAACAAGTAAAAACGATATTTTCTGCTTTGGGTTGGAATACGGAAGTTTTGTGTTTTGATTCGGAAAAAGAATTGGACAAGCAACCTTACTTTAAATTCTTATCAATTTGATGGATTAATTTGAAAGACAAACGCTTATGGAAGTTCTGAAAAGTCTAAGGTAACGATTTGGAGATTGTGCTAATTTCAGTACTTTACAGTCTCATACTTATGAACAACTTTTATAGGACAAAGATACTATTTTTTTTGAATAAGAGAATAATTTCACAGGAAAAATAGAAATTTTATGGGGAAGTGTTCTGATAGCATGTCGTTGTAGATTGTAGGGAGGGGATGTAAAACGGCAGGCACATAGAATTTCCGATATTCAGAAAGCCGTATTCCCAAAATAGAGATTATTTTTGAAAGAATCACATAATCCGCTAAGAATAAAAGTTTATGCGGATCATCAAAAAACGAGGTAACGAGTTGGCAACCGTTCTGGTTTCTACATACTTGCATCAATTGCGTTGATGTGCAACTCACTTTATGTAAAGGTACGATTTTTTACGGAACATGCAAAACACCTTTGATTTTTCTTTTTTAGCAACCGTCAAAAACAATCTTTCGGTTTCATATCCCGGTCACAAAGGCGGTACAGTCTCTTTATGAAAAGTAAACAAAGGTCAGGCAGGATTGAAACAGACTGTTACGAGAACAGTCAGAAAAGGATTGCATACAGGAATTACAGTCTGATACCGGGCAGGGGACGACTTTGTGCCAAAGTCCAAAAAGAGGTTCTTTTTCCAGACGGCAAACTCCCTCACCTCTAAAAAACAGTCTGTGGCTGGCGCACGCAAACGTCCAGCCTTTATGCGGACAGTCTTAATGCCCGCAGCCTGTACAAGTGCGTAAAAAACAGGTAAATGGAATCTTCATCCGCTTCCCCGCGCCTTGCCGACACTCCTATATTCCCGTTCCAACACCTGCTCGATCTCGCTCCTCTTGTACAAGACCTTGCCACCAAGTACATAGTAAGGCAGCGTGCCGTTGCTCCGATACTCGCCCAATGTCCTGCGGCTGACTTTCAGCATACACGCCACCTCACTGTCGCACAGGTACACGTCTTCTTTTGGCGGAACCGCGCCATCTCCGAAAATGCCGTCAATCATCGCCGACAGCCGGTCGATACGCTCGTGGATGGACTGCATCCACGCATCGTCTTTCGTTTTCAATTCATTAAACATTATATAGATTAATTTGTTATATGACTCATTTTGTGACTGATTCTGAAGTTGTGTAATCCACAAGCAATAAGAATCACCATATCTTCGAAACCGAATTTATGGCATCTGAATCGTTCTTTGACAATACGGCATTTTTTCATACCACCTATGGCATGCTCCACTTTAATCCTAACTCCGGAAATCCGCTTGTTCTCTTGTTTTTCAACACAAGTAAGCTCTTTCCCTTTAGGTTTCTTTTTGGGCATGCATATTTCAACTCCATCCGGTTTGTGTCCGATGAAACCTGTATCCTGCCAGAGCCTAATACCTTTGGGAAGTAGAAGAGGTTCTTCATCACAAATCTTTTTGTCATGGACATGACCTTTGTATGTGGAGCTCAACCATACAATCCGAAGATTGTTAGTACATAACAGGTTATTCTTTATGCTATGAGTTTTTTTTACCACTATAGCATGCAGACTGCCAGTCTTCATCCAAAGGACGCTGAATAGGTCGCTCGGTTCCGTCCAACAAGACTTCTTCGCACCCTTGAAGAATGTGTATCAGACGTTTGGAGTTACGGTCAGGCAATTCACCAAGCGTTTTCAATGTACGCCGGAGAATCTCAGAAAGAAGGTGAATCCATCTATTGGCCTGGGGCTGGGTCATCTCAAACTGAATAGCATGGAGTTCCTGAAGGGGATTGGTCTTCAGATATACCAATATGAAGAACATTTTGTCCTGAATCAGAGACAACACTGTTGTAAGATATACGTTGGCGCACTTTACCTTCCAAGGTAAAATGGCTGTAATATTCATCCCAATGGTACTTGAAAGTTATTAGCAAAGCGTCAAACTCAGCAGGAGTTAATCCTGTCGCAGCAAGCACTTGGCTATGACGGTGGCGAATCTTGTCGTAATACATCAATTGAACTTTTTAGATCACAAAGATAAATCAAAGAACGCTTTAATCAATTATTCGATATAAACTCTATTATACATACTGCTCATTTGTCTTTTGTTGATACTTCAGTTCAATTCCTTCAAATGGTGTGCCCCCTGTAGCGTGCATCCTTGCGTCTGTCCTCCACTTTCGTGACGATACGCTCCACGTCTTCCGGCAGGTAATAGGTACGGTTGCCTATCTTGGTATAGGCGAGCGTGCCGTTATCCCGCAAGGTCTGCAAGGTGCGCTTGCTGATTTTCAGCTTCAGGCAGACATCCTGGTGGTCGAGCCAGCCAGCCGTCCTCTTCACGCCTTTCAAATCCAGATGGGGATTCCCTCCACCCTATGTATGAACCGTTCGATTTTCATGGCAAATTCCTCGAACGCCTTCCTTTCAAAACATACGGTTTCCATAACAATCCGATTTTATGTTGATACTTCAAATTCATACCATCCGGAGAAACGGTCACTCGTGGTGCCGGTATAACAGCGCATGGAAGAATTTAATCTGAAAACTGACCGTGCAGATGTTATTGTTCCCGCCGCTGGGATATTTCTGATAATTGCAGGTATTGTCAAAGCTGAGTATATCCATGTTCCGGTCATTGGCTTAGCAGATGGTATTATTGACAATTTGTATGCCATATACCTGAAAACGGAATAAAAGGAATTGTGCATAGCTGTTTTAACTAGGGGATATTCAGTAAATCCTATAAAATTAGCCAACTAATTCATACTAAAAGTATTGCGAATTAGTTGGCTTTTTTGTATCTTTAGGTATTTCCCCTAAAATTTTGAAGAACGATTGACAAATGCTTCAGCGGAGTCGTTCAATGCTAAAATCAAAGCTTTTCGAAGCCAGTTAAGAGGGGTGGCTGATCTGAAATTCTTCATGTTCAGACTGGCTAGGCTATACGCTTAAAGGAAAGCTTGCCAACCGGAAAAATCCGCTGCCCCTGGAAAAAGCAGCATAGCCAAAAGAAAATATAGCAGAACTGTAAAATATAAAAGAGTTTGTGCCAACGTTTTGACACAAACTTAGCAGATTACTATTCAGCTGATACCTATTCTGAAAGATGTAAACAACTTGTTTCTTAGATAGCCTTATAAATATTCTACTACTTATTACAGTTCATTTAGAAATGTTATTCTCACTTTTATTCCTCCGCTTTTTCACTTGCTCCACTGCTTCAG